>JACCDN011181780.1_pt1 | contig 18689 bp, 21 predicted proteins | sample 7441691 | NCBI WGS metagenome assembly JACCDN01 (sample SAMN15323439, study PRJNA562643) | freshwater metagenome | isolation source: river surface water | place: USA:Blue River Watershed | collected 2017-08-16 | reverse complement strand
TGAAGATGAGCTGCTACTTAGTGACGATGATGAACTTCTTGAAGATGAGCTGCTACTTAGTGACGAAGAACGTGAAGAACTCGAGGATGCAACAATACAAGCGTCCTGCTCAATCCAAGCAGACTGGCTACCGCCTGGCGCATACTTATCTTGGTTGCTACTACAATTCCTATCACTGTTACATTGATAAGCTTTATTGTTGTACTTCACAAACTCATTTCGACTGTAAGGATCGCCCTTAGCGAATATCCTCATCGCTGAACAATCGCGCGCGGCATGAGCATCTAAAACGACAAGCGATAAGGCAACTGCAACTAAGCTTGGCAAAAACCGAATAATTTTTCTCAAGTTAGATGTAGCCGCACCTAATGTGCGAAGCAATGAAAATATTGCGTTAGAAAACACTAAAATACTCATAACAATCTCCGCTAGTTAGGGGCGCTACGATGATAAAAAGATTGAATAATGGCAGTTGATTCAGCCGTTAAACCAACACCTCTTGAAGTAATACGGTAGGGAACTATCTCAGTAACAGAACCAATTCCATCTACATTTGAGCCATCATCAGGCCGATACAATGGCAATTCTTCAACAATATAGCGAGGCTGAGTGTTTGTTGGCAAATCCATGGCAGTCGTCAATATAGTATTGTCATTCCATGCTGTTTCATCGAAATAAATCACTGAGTTCGCAGGATTCACATTTCTATTGCCTGAACAGGCTGCACTAGGGCAAGTAGGTGCAACAGCAACCAGTGTTTCATCAACAATTGACTCACCGGCCGTAAGCCCTGCTTCAGCTGCCTGAAAGGCAATATTCCTATCCCTTGCGTTACCACTCATAGCTTCTTGTAACCCACTACCTTTAATTGCCGCCAAAGCGACTATAGAAATCAGCACCACCATTACCAAACCAACAATCAAAACCACACCTGTTTGGGAGCGTTTTAACGTCAGTTGATGTAGCCTTGAAGAAACCATAAAAAACTCCAATAACCTATGGGTTTCTAGATCTAAGTGAAAAAGTAGACCTAAACACTTTTCTCATGAAACGATCAGTAGGTGTAATGTCAGTACCGCGAAAATTGTATATTTGCGGGCTCGGCACCTCAAATGCGTTATCCCCACGGATTACGAGCTCAATCTGAACAGATGAAATTAAATCCCATGAATCAACATCGGCAGCTACTTGATAGGGAGGGTTAGCTTCAGTATTTGTTGGTTTAGCCATATACCTTACCCCCATTCTCTCCACGCCTTGCAAAACCTCTACAGCGGCCTCATTGTCTACTCTCTGCCAAAGACTTGGAGTAGTGTTGCCCGCTACAGAGGATGTAGCCACAAAGTAAACAACAGTATGAATGGGCGTAATGGTAGAGTCAGTGCCCGGCTCATAAATGTCTATTGATGGCTGCGTTATGGTCCAAGAATCCGCATGTGTTAAGGTAACCTCATTAGCGGCTACTGTAGGTAGCTCGCTAACTCTAAACACACGGCCATTTTTACAATTTGAAATCACTGCAATAGTAGCTGCAACACCATTGTTGCAAAAACCTTCTATACAGCTATTCCTTACAGATGTTTGATCCGTATAACCATAAACCTCAGTCTCTGTATTGGCCCTACTAACTAACATTCCTCTTTCACTACCACCACGAATGACAAGAACATCACTATTGCTTGCAGCTGTGAAGTTAGCGCCAAGATCAGTCTCCACACCATTGGGTAAATCCGTTGAGGCAGGTGTAGTAATTGTGTAGCCATGCAACCCTTCATTAAAGTTTCTATGTAACCCCACTAAACCAAAACCGTTGCCCGGGGGATTGGTAAGAGGATCTATAATTCTTGAGGTTCCCTGCTGAATTGTTGTATTCCTACATCCGGAAAAGGAGGCCATTCTCAGATCACGTCCGATAAATTCAACAGCCAAGCGCCCCGTTTCTTGCACACGGGATAACCCTTGCTGTGTTCCAAAAACGGTACTACTAGAAATAAACATTTGCACCACACCAGCCATTAAAAATAAACCAAGAGTGATGGAGATCATTAACTCGACTAAGGATAAACCCAATTGATTTTTCATATTATTTACCTTTACATCCTAGTCGTATATTCAAACCGAGAAATGCCCGCTCTGCCAACCAAGGTATTATTTGCCTCGTTCCACTCAATGACTACGGTGCATAACATAGTTGCATTAGCGCATGTTATGCCCCCTCTTCCACCTGGCATTTGATTCTCAATATTTCCTTGCCATACAAATACATCGAGCGCAGCTAGCGAGTTAGTTGGCGCAGCACCACCGGCAAACGCCGCCAATGCCGTATTATAAGTTTCAATTTGAACAGCGTTGGCAGGGCTAGGACTTCTTCTGTTGGCTCTTATCCTATCCAAGATATCAGACGCGAGTACATTCGCCTGAGCCCCCAAATAAGCGCCGTGGTTATACTGAAGTGAACGAGTTTGCAGTGCTGCCAAGGTTATTAACGTAGTTGAGAGGATAAGCATTGTTATCAACACCTCAATCAAACCCAACCCTTTAGAATATTTCATAAACGCCCCGTTCATACCCAACTTGAAAGGTTAAACTTGTCGAACTCAATCACTAACAATCTGTTTTTCTTACAAAAATCAAACCTGCTAAGCCGATAGTAATCTGCCTTGCCTTCCCCACTGCAGTGCAACCATCCATCCTGCTACTAATTTGAATAGGATTACTACTGTTCGCAATTCTCCCCAAACTTCCTAAAGCGGTATAACGTACGAAACTAACGTCAACGCCACCATTTTGAACAGAAACTATGGCGCCGCTAGGAGCCTTCCCGACTGATTTAATAATGATAGGGGTGCTACCTAATACGGGAGAGGCGGCATCATCTGAAGTGGCCTCATCAACAAAAACAATATAACCATCTGTCCAACTGCCCGTGCAAGTCGCGCTATCAGAGCTGGCGCAAACAGTTACACGTGCAGCTCGGCGTACCGCCTCATAACGAGCCAAGTTAAATACCGTGATGAAGTCTTCGCCTAACGCGACAGATCTATTATTCAATATTTGTGTATTAAAACGGGGTAAAGCCAAGGCAATCAGGATGGCTAACACACATACTGTAATTAAAAGCTCCACTAACGAAAACGCTTTCTGATTCTTTAGCATGAATCTACTCACTCGTTAAAATCGTTCAATATCTAGACGAAACTGCTTCTAGCGATTATATTAACCAAACCTTAACACAGGTAACTTCTGATCGCGTCTATCGCCTGATATGCGGTCATCACGGACGAATGAGCGGCTGCGACTGGCACCCGAATCAACAACAAATCTATTCCATGGAGGGAATATTATGCGACGCAATGGCTTTACTATTATCGATTTAATCCTCACCCTATCAATTGTCTCTACTCTAATCTCTTTAGCATTGCCTAATTTTAGCGCTCAATTAAAACAAGCGCAGGTTAAAACGGCGACCAACAGTTTATTGGAGGCTATCAACCTCTCACGAACCCAAGCTGTTATGACAAACCAGCGTACTACCATTCGAAAACAGAATGAATGGAGCGAGGGCTGGGAAGTATTTATTGATTCAGACAATGACGGAATACGCGATGCAAATGAACGGCTTATAAAAATGCAAGAAAAATTGAATGGCATCAAAATAGTCACAAACAGACCAATCACAAACAATGTATCTTATATCGGCACAGGCGAAAGCAGAAACGCGAGCGGCACCAACGGTGGTGGTTTTCAGGCCGGAACCTTTACCATTTGCCCAACCGCTAAAGGAAAAGGAGTGCAATTGATTTTAGCGAGAGGAGGAAGGGTACGAGTTGCTAAGATAAATGAAGAAACATGCAATGCAGTTTAATTGCAAATTTAAAAAATCGGCTACTCAAAATTTTGAGTAGCCGATTTTTGAGTTACAAGCGCAATGCTTTTGGCAATGAAAAACTAATGGTTTCTGGCGTTCCGTCCATTTCTTGAGGAATTGTCGCTCCGCAAGCTTGCAGCTTTTCGATCACTTGTTTCACCAAAACTTCAGGTGCAGATGCACCGGCAGTAATGCCAATTGATGTTTTTGATTTTATCCACTCTGGGTTTATATCATCGGGCCCATCGATTAAATAGGACTCAGTACCACAGCGCTCAGCCAATTCGCGCAAACGATTTGAGTTGGAGGAGTTAGGCGAGCCGACCACTAAAACTAAATCACATTCGAGCGCGAGCTGGCGAACAGCATCTTGGCGATTGGTGGTTGCATAACAAATGTCGTCTTTGCGCGGCCCTTGGATTTTTGGGAATTTTTTACGCAGCGCATCGATAACTTTTGCGGTGTCATCCATCGATAATGTGGTTTGAGTTACGTAGGCCAAGACTTCTGGATTTTTAACAACTAAAGCCTCAACATCAGCTTCATCTTCCACCAAATAAATCTCACCACCTTTGGCATTGCTATATTGCCCCATGGTGCCTTCAACTTCTGGATGACCTTCGTGACCGATCAAAATACATTCGCGACCTTCACGACTGTAGCGAGTCACTTCAATATGAACTTTAGTCACCAGCGGGCAAGTGGCATCAAAAATTTGTAGTCCACGATGCTCAGCTTCTTTTCGCACTGCCTGAGACACACCGTGCGCACTGAAAATTAAAATCACATCGTCTGGAACTTGATCGACCTCTTCAACAAAGATTGCACCGCGTTCGCGCAATGAATCCACCACAAATTTGTTATGCACGACTTCGTGACGCACATAGATTGGCGCACCAAAAACATCAAGCGCACGATTTACAATATCAATGGCGCGATCAACTCCAGCACAAAATCCACGTGGATTGGCGAGCTTAATTTCTGTCATGAATGCACCTAACTTTAGCCCCTCCCCCTTTTCAAGGGGGAGGTTGGGAGGGGGTTAATGAACTTGAGCCGGTTCTATTTTGAGAATCGCAACTTCAAATACGATGTCACGACCCGCTAGCGGATGATTAAAATCCACCGTAACGACATCATCATTAAAACGTTTAACAACGCCAGGCAATTCAGTTTTCTGAGCGTCAGCAAAAGACAAAACCAAGCCTTCTTCAAGCGCTAAGTTTGCATCAAATTGGCCGCGAGGAATCTCCTGCACATTATTTGGATTGCGTTGACCAAAACCATGTTCAGGCTTTATTACTACCGTTTTACGATCGCCTTCTTGCAAGCCAAATATTGCTTTTTCAAAACCTTGTAGCAAATTGCCATCACCCACAGTGAAAGTCGCAGGATCTCGCTCAAAATTTGAGTCAATCAATTCGCCATCAGGCAAGCGCAAAGCGAAATGCAAAGTTACGCGAGTACCCTCGCCTACAATTAAATCTTTCATTTTTAAACACTACCTGAATTAATAATTGCCCTTAGGCAAAACTTCTCGCTTCGCCTGCGCCTTCCACATTCTCTACGCAGCGCAAACAAATTTCTGGATGAGCAGTATTGGCGCCTACATCCGCGCGGTGATGCCAGCAGCGGGCACATTTGGCGTGTTCGGATTTTTTCACCGCCACTAACAAGCCAGACACCTCAGTTGACTCAGCATTTTGTGCTTCGTTCAAGGCGCGAACTTCTGCGGTTGAGGTAATCAACACAAAGCGCAATTCATTAGCGAGTTTTTGCAATTCAACTTGAAGAGCCTCGTCGCAATAGAGCACCACCTCTGCGCCCAATGAGCCGCCGACTTCGCCAGCGGTACGCTTGGCTTCCAACACTTTATTTACGGCATCTTTGACCTGAGCGATCAGTTCCCAATAGCTATCACTAAAGGTATCTGCTGACACTTCTGGTAATGAGTACCATTCAGCCAAAAACACTGACTCGCTGCGATCGCCTGCAATCACTGGCCACATTTCATCGGCAGTAAAACTCAGGATCGGTGCAATCCAACGCACCATAGCTTCAATAATATGTTGCATGGCGGTTTGCGCAGAGCGGCGCGCAAGCGAATCACCCTTGGTGGTGTACTGGCGATCTTTAATAATATCGAGATAGAAACCACCCAATTCGACAACACAAAAGTTGTGTAATTTTTGATAAATCAAATGCAGGTGATAGCTATCGTAAGCCTCAATAATTTCTTTCTGCAACGCAGCGGTTCGACCAACAATCCAGCGGTCAAGTTGCAACATCTGTTCGATGGGCACCGCATCAGTCGCCGGATTGAAGCCTGTAAGATTCGATAGAATAAAGCGCGCCGTGTTGCGAATGCGACGATAAGAGTCAGCGGTACGTTTTAGAATTTCATCCGACACGCTCATCTCAGTGCTGAAATCTGTTGCAGCAACCCAGAGGCGTAAAACATCCGCGCCCAAATCGTTCATGACTTTTTGTGGTGGGATTACGTTGCCGATTGATTTCGACATTTTCAGGCCTTTCGCATCCACAACAAAACCGTGCGTTAACACAGTTTTATAAGGTGGAACGCCATTCATCGCCATAGACGTTTTAAGCGATGACTGGAACCAGCCGCGATGTTGATCTGAGCCTTCTAAATATAAATCTGCAGGGAAACGCAAACCGGCGCGCTGCTCTAATACGGCGTAATGCGTTACGCCTGAATCAAACCATACGTCCAAAGTGTCTGTTACTTTGGTGTAGTTTTCTGCATCGGCACCGAGCAATTCTTTTGCATCCAAATCAAACCAAGCGTCCATTCCGCTTTGCTCAACTTTTTGCGCAACAGCCTCAATTAATTTTGTGGTTTCTGGGTGCAACTCTTGAGTTTCCTTGTGCACGAATAACGCAATTGGAACACCCCACGTACGTTGACGGGAAATACACCAATCTGGCGATGTCGCGAGCATGGCATCAATGCGCGCTTTACCCCAATCTGGAACCCAATTCACGCCATCAACGGCGTTGGCCACTTGATCGCGCAAATTGTTTTTGCTCATGCTCACAAACCATTGCGGGGTCGCACGGAAAATCAGTGGCGTTTTAGTGCGCCAGCAATGTGGGAAGCTGTGAGTGATTTTACCTTGCGCAAGCAATGCATCTTTTTCGATAAGTAAGTTGATAACTTTTTCATCAACTTTATAAACGTGATCGCCTGCGAAAATTTCTACGTTGGGACGATAGTATCCATTGTCATCGATGTAATTGAGCGTACCGATTCCGTATTTTACGCCGACGTTAAAGTCGTCTGCACCGTGATCGGGTGCGGTATGCACGAACCCAGTACCCGCATCAGTCGTGACGTGATCGCCCAACAAAATTGGAACTTGGCGATTGTAAAACGGATGTTGCAGTAACGAACCTTCAAGCGCTGCGCCTTTTACACGACCAACAATTTTATGCTCGCCCGCTTGCGCGCGGCCAAGCACATTAGCAACCAAGGTTTCGGCAACTAACAAACGGGAATCGCCAACTTGCACCAACACATAATCCACCTCTGCATTTGCAGATACCGCTTGGTTTGCAGGAAGAGTCCAAGGAGTTGTTGTCCAAATCACCAATGAAATTTCGCCGGTACCGCTCAGCTCTTCAATTTTGCTAGCGACCGTTGCTTGATCTACAAATGCAAATTTCACGTCGATAGAAAAAGACGTTTTATCTTGGTATTCAACTTCGGCTTCTGCCAACGCAGAACCACCGACCACGCTCCAATAAACCGGTTTAAAACCTTTGTGGAGATGGCCGTTATCGACGATTTTACCGAGCGAACGAATAATGTCGGCTTCGAATTTAAAATCCATGGTGAGATAGGGTTTATCCCAATCACCCAGCACACCTAAACGCACGAAGTCAGCTTTTTGGCCATCGACTTGTTTTGCGGCGTATTCACGGCATCTTTGGCGAAAGGTTTTTACATCCACTTTATCGCCAGCTTTGCCGAGTTTTTTCTCAACGTTGTGTTCAATGGGCAAGCCGTGACAATCCCAACCTGGAACATAGGGCGCATCGAAACCGCTGAGCGTTTTGCTCTTGACGATAATATCTTTCAGAATTTTGTTAACCGCGTGGCCTATGTGAATATCACCGTTCGCGTAAGGTGGGCCATCGTGCAAAATAAATTGCTCGCGGCCTGCACGGGCAGCGCGAATTTTTTGGTAGAGATTATTCGCTTGCCATTGTTTGAGCATCTCCGGCTCGCGCTGGGCGAGGTTCGCTTTCATTGCGAAATCGGTATTGGGCAAATTCAGTGTGGCTTTATAATCAGTCATGGCTTCAACTTGTTAACAAAAAGAAATTTAAATTTTAAAAAAGGTTTTAGCATCTGCAATATCGTTTTGCAGTTGCGCTTTTAATTCATCCAAGGAGGCAAATTTTTTCTCATTTCGCAATTTATGGTGAAACTCAACATCAATAGCTTCACCATAAATCGAGTGCGAAAAATTAAACAAATGAACCTCTAACAGCGGCTTCTTCAGACCATTTACGGTTGGGCGAACACCAATGTTGGCAACACCCTGCACTTTATCACCACTAGCAAAAATCACGGTTACTGCAAAAACACCATGCAAGGGTGAGCGATAACGACACAAATTTACATTGGCAGTGGGTACGCCTAGTTGGCGACCAAGTTGTTTGCCGTAAACTACACGGCCAAATACGCTGTAAGGCTTTCCAAGTAACTTTTCAGCGCCAACAAAATCACCCGCCTCTAAGAGTTGGCGAATTCGTGTGCTGCTAACGCGCTCACCATTCATCTCTAAGGTGTGTGTATCACTGACCGCAAAACCAAAATCGTTGCCTTTAATTTGCAGCAAATGGTAATCGCCTTTGCGATCGCAACCGAATCGAAAATCATCGCCTACGACTAAATGCTTTATCGCTAAACCTTGCACTAAGACGCGCTCAATAAATTGCTCAGCGGAAAGGCTGCGCAACGTCTCGTTAAAGTTCAAGCACAGCACTTTATCGATACCGGCCGCCCAGAGAGCATCCAGCTTTTCACGCAGCCGCATTAAACGTGCGGGAGCTTTATCGCCTGCAAAAAACTCGTGGGGTTGGGGTTCAAACACAATCGCAACCGCGGGCACACCGAGAGAACGAGCGACTTGAATAAGCTGCTTAAGTATTGCTTGGTGACCAAGATGGACGCCATCAAACGAACCAATCGTTGCCACGCAGCCTTTATGCTGAGGGCGAAGATTGTGTAATCCGCGGATAAATTCTCGTTGCGCTAGCTGCACGGGATGCTGATACCTACCATTGCCATAGAAATAAGACACTTTTCAGAGGGCGAGAAGTATACAGGAGCCACGCGCCATGAGCCTATAAGCGAATGTTTAAGTTAATCAATAATCGGCTTTAAAGTCCTTGATTCGTACGCCAATCGCAAACAAGGCAAGTAGATAGACGACAAACCCCGCTATACAGATAACCGATAATCGCAGAATTCGCTAATCGTGCCCCAGTCCTGCCAGCCGGCCCAAAAGTAAAGAAAACCCAATAACACTGCAGCCATCACAGCGTTTGCAAAGCCGTAACGCAACCATAGGCTTGGCCAGTTGCTGGCGGGGTTATAGATATTCTGGCGACGCAGGCCGCGATAGAGCAAAAACGCATTCACATAAGCCGCAATTGCGGTAGTTAGCGCCAAACCCACATGCCCCAAACCCCACAACAGGAACAGGGGTAAAACAACGATGGGCTTGATGGCGATATTGACGAGCATAGAAATGACACCCGTACGAACCGGAGACTTCATATCTTGGCGAGCGAAATATCCTGGTACCAGCACCTTGATTAACATGAAGGCGAATAATCCAAGGGCGTAGCCTTTGAGACTGTAGGACGACATCAAAATATCGCTCGCTTTCATCTCGCCGTGGTGAAACAGAGTGAAAAGAATAGGCTCGGCCAAGACAACTAACGCAACCGTTGCAGGCAAAGCGATTAAAACCACAAACCGAATTGCCCAATCGAGTGTTTGGCTAAATTTTTCAGCCGTTTGCGCCACGCTTTGGCGCGACAAATTTGGCATTATCACGGTGGCAATCGCAACACCAAACACCCCTAAGGGCAACTCCACCAAACGGTCGGAATAAAATAACCAGCTGACGCTTGCATCGCCTAGTTGCGTGGCTATGATCGTATCCAACAAGAGGTTTATTTGGCTAACGGAAACGCCAAAAAGTGCCGGAGCCATCAACACCAAAATGCGCTTAACGCCTGGGTGCGACCACTGAATTTTTGGCGACGGTAGTAGATGAATTTGACGTAGAAACGGCAATTGAAACAACAGTGAAAATAGCCCCGCGACCACAATACTCCACGCCAACGCATGTGCGGGTGTGGCAAACCAAGCAGCACCGAACAAGGCCGCGGCAATCATAAAAATATTGAGAAAAACGGGGGTTATCGCAGGAATTGCAAATCGGTCATAGCTGTTGAGAATGGCACCGGCGAAACCGGTTAAAGAAATCAACATTAAATAAGGGAACGTGATTCGAACCAGTTCGGTAAGCAGAGCAAACTTCACAGGGTCGTGGTAATAACCATTACCAAAAACATAGGCGACCCCCGAAGCGCCAATCACGCCGATTAGGGTTACCAGCAATAACACCAAGCCTAAGCCACCTGCAACCTTATCCACCAAGTCTTTCACGATGGCGAGGGAGCCTTGCTGACGACCTAGCTCGCGATATTCCGATAACACAGGAATGAATGCCTGAGAAAATGCACCCTCGGCAAATAGTCTACGAAAGAAATTTGGGATTTTTTGCGCAACCGCAAAAGCATCCATCGCACCGCCCGCACCCAACACGTTTGCTAGAACAATATCGCGCACCAAACCCAACACTCGCGAGGTCATGGTCATGGAACCGGTGAGCAAACTGGAACGCAGTAAACTGCGAGACTTGGTCTTTGGGGGAGCAGAATCAGACACAAAAAATCCTTTAAGCAATAGGCGTAGAATCGCGCATTATCCCTGTTCCACCAGGGAAGATATAGGGTTTTGCTAAAGTCTGCTCTAAGCCAACATCCCTGTTGGTATTTAAAGAGGGTTTAAAACGCGGCTAAAAAGAATACTCAAGACCGATAGAGGCCGTATCCAAACTGAAATCACCCACATCGTTGCGACGCACATCTGCGCGCAGGTTAAGTGATTGACTCAAGAAATACTTTGCACCAACACCGTACAACAACCCCTGATCAGACAAACTATCCTTCTCCAGCAAGCTGCCCGTTACGGGTGAGAACCCACCCGACAAGGTTTTTTCATAATCCATCGCGGTAAAACCTAAGGTGCCGAAGACAGAAAAATCATCGCCTAAGCCATATGAGAAAACCCCTGCGAGGGACGCACCCTTGGCTTCCACGGTTTGGATGGTGTTGGGGGAAACGATAAAGGCGATGTCTGGGCTAATTTTGAAGCGATCAGTCGCACTGCCAAAATCGGTGTATCCCAACTCAATCGCGAACCAATCAGTAAACTGGAAACCTGCGTGAATTCCATAGGATGAATCCGAATCCTTAAATTGTTGACCGTCAACAAACACGGGGCTTTTAGCAGGGCCATCGCCTGAAAACTCTGTGGTTGCAGCATCAGCTCCAATATAAAACTTTCCAGCATCGGTAGCCAAAGCGTGTTGCGCGCTCATGACTAACGCTAACGCGGCACCTAAACAAGGCAATTGTGTGTGTTTCTTCATGGGATATTCCTCTTACTTCTGATTTTAATTCTACCCCTGAGGAGCAGCCCACCTGCTGAATCATCAGCAGGAATGATTGCAGTATAAGAATGCCAAGCCATTGAAAATAGACAAGATTTGCACGCAATTGTTAAAGACTGTAACACCCTGATTAAACCTGCTCCGCAAAAAATGCATTGACAATACAATCCACCACATATACTGTACATAAAAACAGTATAACCACGAGGTAATATTATGTCGGTAGTTGCCGTATGGCTATGTGATCGGGATGGCAGTATGTTTGAAGACAGAAAACTTGCAGAAGAACACGACAAGTATCTAGAGCTTGCCGCCAACATCACCCAGTTAATTGAAGACAATATCCCCGGTATTGATGAGCAACACAGCGAAGCCATTGGCCTGCTGTTAGCCCAACGCCGCGAGCTATTAGCCAAAGCCTGTAAAGGCAAGCCAGATGAATTGTTGCAGCCTTTCACTTACGAAAAGCCTGTGACCATAAATACCAGCGTTGCCGCCAAGGAATAGAAGGAATTGCAGCGGTAGCAATGCTTGTTAGTGCCTGAGAGCGCCTCCACAACGCCTTCGAGCACCGCCGACGCCCACAGATCGGCGCTATTAAGATTTAAGGCTCGAACACCACGCGCAGCCTTGAATTTATTAAGTTTGAATCGGGTCATCCACAAGACCTCATCCACTTTTCACTCATCGTCCTTATGGCCATATCGACGATTGGTGAACCCTTTTCGCCACTGCACTTGCCTCAACGAGTGTGGTGGTTTTTTTGTTGATAGCGCCTGTACTTAGAGAAGATAATCGTTAAACACTATTAACCATTTCGATTAACTCTCTCATGATAAGCATTCACCACCTCACCAACTCTCGGTCGCAACGTGTCATTTGGCTATTAGAAGAGCTCGGGCTTAAATACAATCTTATTATTCATGAACGATGCGCAAAAACTCGGCAAGCTGCTGAATCGCTATATCAAGTTCATCCATTAGGCAAAGCACCCGTACTCATCGATGACGAAGTCAATCTTGCAGAAAGCGGCGCAATATTTGACTACTTGGTAGCTACATACGGAAAGGAAACCCTCTCGCCCGCAGAGAAGAGAGTTGAACAAATCAACTATATTTATTGGAAGAACTTTTCAGAAGCATCGCTAATGCCCTACTTAGCCATGTCACAAGTTTTTACTAGAATCACACTAGGCACTCCATTCATTTTTAGACCGGTCGTTAGGCTAATCTTCAAAAAAGTAAATGCAGGCTTTCTTCACAAGAATTTGAAATCTGAAATGCAAATGATTGAACAGCACCTCAGCACCCATGCTTTTTTTGCAGGAAATACATTTACAGGGGCAGATATTCTTATGGAGTTTATGCTAAGTGCGTTATCGAACCGATTTTTTACGCAAGCATCACACCCGCACACCAGCGAGTATTTGCTCAGAATCAAGCAGCGCCCCGCTTATATAGAAGCGACTAAAAAAGGAAGCTGGTCAGAGGATGAGTTCAACCAATACTGGCGTCATTTAAAGAATAGTTAACGCAAAAATCGCGCTTCATGATCCGGCGTTGCCAAGATACAAACATCGTACTTACCAAAAATCGTGTACCTATTTAACGCAATACGATCATAAAACCAATCACGAAAACCTTTAGGGAAGATTTTAAATACCCGCATTAAACCCCAAGGAAAGGGTAACTGCTCTGCGATCGCCAAAAAAGAATCGGATTTTTCCAATGCGCGGTTCCCTTGGATCAAAAGCATAGTTTCATAAAAATCTGTTGGGTACCCAAACCATTTTAATATCGCTTGCCCTTCGTCTGATTGCACCGCGCAGAGCTTAAAATTTTTGTGCGTGTCAAACCGAATAATAAAACGGCTCCAGCCATTGCAGAGTTTGCACACACCATCAAACATAATAATTTGATCGTCGGCATTTACATGTGGCGGATAAGAATTTTCCATTTTTTTCACTATGTAAGACTGCGCAAAGCACTTTCGGCATCGGGATAAGTAAACTGAAATCCACTCTCAAGTAGATTGACGGGAACAACACGCTGCCCTTCCAATAATAAATCGGCCTGTTCACCTAGAATTAAACGCATAGGCCAACCCGGTGTTGGGAAAAAGCAGGGGCGATGCAAAACCTTGGCAGCCACTTTGCTAAATTCAAACTGCGTGAGCGCTTCTGGCGCAGTGAAGTTATAAACCGGCTTAACACTTGCCTTGGTGTCTTCTGCTTGATGCAAGCGCCAAATATGCGCGATAGCACCTAGTAAGTCATCCACATGCAACCACGACAACCACTGCTTACCGCTAGCTAATTTTCCACCCAACAACAACTTAATAGGTAAGAGCAGCATGGGTAAAGCACCACCATGCCCCAGCACCAATCCAAAGCGCATACGCACTACTTTCACACCAAATTGTTCGGCAGATTGCGCAGCCATTTCCCAATCGCTGCAGAGCTTCGCCATAAAAATATTTTGTGTGGGAGCATCTTCCGTTAATTCCGTGTTATCGCCAATCGCTTGAATGCCGTAATAACCAATCGCCGATGCAGATAAAAAAAGCCTTGGCTTTTTTTCAGCTTTTGCAATCCAAACAACAATAGCCTGGGTCAAACTCACCCGACTTTTTAGTAATTCGGCTTTACGCGATTCCGTCCAACGCCAACCCAAAATACGCGCACCGGCTAAATTGACGATAGTATCGATAGGATAATTAGCAGGAAGCTCATCCATACTTTCAACGCACTTCACCTTGTCATCAAACATCAAAGCAGTTTTTTTGGCATTGCGAGTTAGCACCGTTATTTGTTGCCAGTTGGCGATTAATGCCTTGACCAAAAGCTTGCCAATAAAACCCGTAGCGCCCGTTACAAGAACACGTTGCTCGCTGACCCCGAAACTTAACGACATTGCATTTGCTCCCAAAGATCTAAAATCATTTAAGTACTACGAGCGATAACCGATTTTCGATCAACCCACCACAATACAATCAAGGGAGGCAGCATCAGCAACAGTACAATCGAATCCACCCAAACATGCAACCAAAGACCTATTCGCAGCGAAATCAAAATATCTTGTGGTGCCCACAAGATTAAACCCACAATCATCCAGCCCCAAACAAAAGCACTGCGTTGCTTATTACCCACATAAGTAAGCACACCCATAAAAATTGCCACGTTTTGCAGGGTTGCGCCAAACAAACTTAACCACCACACCTGAAGTTGGTAGGCCGCCACAGAAAAATCGCCTATTTGATGAAGTATGGATTGATGATAGTGGTCAAAAAAACTGAGATTAGAAAACCACGCCAGTAAAATACCAGCAGCGAAGTGGCCGAAGGTTAGTAGATAGATCCAACGGATTAACCAAGCTCGAATTGCTTCTCTATGCACCCTAGTACCTCTCGAATAGTAGACACCGCAATTTAGCTATCCCTAGAGTAAAGACAAAAGCGCCTGAATACCAACCCACATAAAACTTCGATTAATATCTTGACCCAAATCAACCATTCCTGTAATTTCAGTAAATACTGAAATTACAGGAATGTCAAACATGACCAAAAACCTTACTCCAATGATCCAATCCTGCGTGCTGCACTTTGGCGAAATGGGTAGCCGCTGGGGCATTAATCGCACGGTAGGCCAAATGTATGCACTTATCGTCCTAAACAAAGAACCGCTGTGTGCGGACGATATTGCTGAGGCACTCGGCTTTTCGCGCTCCAACGTAAGCATGGGCATTAAGGAATTGCTGTCGTGGGAGCTTATTAAGCTGCAACACCTACCCGGTGAACGCCGCGAGTTTTATTCCGCGCCGGGTGATGTATGGGATATCGCCAAAACCTTAATGGAGCAACGCCGCAAACGCGAGATTGATCCCACGCTCACTACTCTGCGTAATTTACTGTTAGAAACGCCAGCTAATTCAGAAGAAGAATTTGCCCAGCAACGTATGCGCGATATGCATGAATTAATTGAAATGCTCACGCTTTGGACAGCAGAAATTCAACGATTGGATTCGGCGCGCTTGATGAAGCTTTCAAAATTGGGCAGCAATATTGGCAAAGTATTAGACATGAAAGACAAGTTATTAGGGCGTTAATAAAACCACTCTCTGGAACATGTACTATGAATCGCATCTTGTTAAGCACAGCAGTTTTAGCGCTATTTACCGCTGCTTTACATACGTTTGGTGGCACACCAGGAATTGAAGCACCACTGTTACAAGCAGGGTTAGCGCCAGAAATCAGTTTGTTGTTATTAGCCTGCTGGCATTTGGTGACCGTAGCCTTATCGGTTTCTGCAATTGCATTATTTATTTCTGCAAGTCCAAAGCACGCAGTTCAATCTCACTATATGGCACTTTTTATTTCGTTTATGTGGATAGGCTTTGGGCTGGTTTTTATTTTTGTAAGTATTGTTTATTCGGGCGTGCCGATGTTACTCAAATTACCACAATGGATTTTACTGATACCGATTGGTCTGCTAGGGCTTTGGGGTTGTTCTCGCCTAAGAGTGTTACCAAGCACTCATTAATTTATTTACTGATGAGGTAAATCACATGCTTATGGATACCCTGCTCCTCTCGCGCATGCAATTCGCCGCGAATATTTCATTTCATATTTTATTCCCCACCATCTCCATCGCTATGTGTTGGTTTTTGTTATTTTTTAAAGTGCAATATAACCGCACGAATGATGAAGTGTGGATGCGCGTATACCGCTTCTGGGTAAAAATTTTCGCGCTAACTTTCGCACTCGGTGTGGTCAGCGGTATTACCATGAGTTTTCAATTCGGTACAAATTGGCCGGGCTATATGAAAACAGTTGGCAATATTGCGGGGCCATTGCTCGGCTATGAAGTTCTCACGGCGTTTTTTCTGGAAGCCACATTTTTAGGCATTATGTTGTTTGGTATTAATCGCGTTTCCAATCGCATCCACACACTCGCGACTTTTTTGGTTGCTTTTGGTACCAGCATGTCGGCGTTTTGGATTATCGCGTTAAATTCGTGGATGCAAACTCCGACCGGTCACGAAATGCGTGATGGTGTTGCTTACCCTGTGGATTGGCTGGCGATTATCTTTAACCCCTCCATGCCCTATCGGTTAGCCCATATGGTTACTGCATCTGGCCTGACCGCTGGTTTTTTAATTGCAGGAATTTCTGCGTACCGCATTTTAAAAGGCGACCACAAACCTGCGCCGCGCCGCGCATTAAAAGTTGCTGTGATTGCAAGTGCGATATTAATTCCGCTGCAAATTTTATTGGGCGATATGCACGGCTTAAATACCTTGCATCATCAACCGGCGAAGATTTCTGCCATGGAAAGCGTATGGCATACCGAGAAAGGAGCACCTTTGGTTTTGTTTGCAATTCCCGATGAAAAAACGCAAACCAATAAATTCGCCATTGAAATACCTAGGGCGGCGAGTTTAATTTTAATGCACGATATTGATGGTGAAATTAAAGGACTCAATGAATTCCCCAATGCACACCCGCCGGTGAAACCGGTATTTTACGGTTTTAGAATTATGGTGGGCGTGGGCATGTTAATGCTGGCAGTTGCGTGGTTTGGTTGCTGGCAGTATTGGCGTAAAAAGGAATTATCGCCATTCATGTTAAAAGTATTGGTGGGCATGACCTTTTCCGGTTGGATTGCAACGCTCGCAGGCTGGTACGTTACCGAAATTGGCCGTCAGCCTTATTTGGTAACTGGAATTTTGAAAACAGCAGATGCTGTTACGCAAGTACCTTCTAGCAATGTAGGTATATCTTTCGCAATTTATTTAATACTTTATGCAACACTTTTGTTCGCTTATGTACGCACATTATTTGTGATGGCTCGCAAAGCGGTGTTGGTTGATCGCACCGATGAAATAGAAACACTGCAAGAAAAACTACTCGCTGCCCAAGCGCTGCAAGCACCTACATCGGAGGTAAAAGCATGAACGAGATAACGCAATTAAGTGGCGCTGCATATTGGTTGCCTGTCATTTTTATTGGCTTGATGGGCTTAGCGTTTTTCATCTACGCGATTTTGGATGGCTATGATTTAGGAGTCGGAATTTTATTACCAAAAGATTCTGAAACGCAGCGCGACACCATGATTGCCTCCATCGGCCCGTTTTGGGATGCCAATGAAACCTGGTTGGTATTAGGTATAGGCATTATGCTAATCGCCTTCCCCAGCGCTCACAGTATTATTTTGTTTCATTTGTATTTGCCGGTAACTGTTATGCTCGCGGGTTTAATCTTGCGTGGCGTTGCATTTGATTTTAGAGCAAAGGCACCGGAAGACCATAAAACCCTTTGGGATAATATTTTTAAACTCGGCTCACTGCTCGCCACCTTATCGCAAGGCTATATGCTCGGTATTTATGTGATGGGTTTTGAGCAGAGCGCTGCGGCTTATTTATTCGGCGCCTTGAGTGCGATTTGCGTCACCGCTGCCTACAGTTTTATCGGCGGCGCTTGGTTGGTGATGAAAACGGAAGGCGAACTGCAATTGCGCGCTGCGCGCTGGACTCGCCAATGTGGGCGCTTAACAGCCGTGGGAATTTTAGCCGTCTCCATCGTAAACCCACTTATTAACCCTGCTATTTTTGAGAAATGGTTTGGCAACCCCGCGGTGATTTTGTTATTGGTAATTCCTGCGGTGTGCTTTGGTTTATTTTTAGTGGTAGATCGCTATTTAAAGCACTTCCCCTACCAGAACGATTTTGGCTGCTGGATTCCGTTTGCATCCATAGTGATTATTTTTCTCTTGTGCTTTATCGGCTTGGCTTACAGTTTCTTCCCGTTTGTCGTCCCAAACCAACTTGATATTTGGAAAGCTGCCAGCGCACCTGAATCGCTGATATTTATTTTCTACGGCACAGCAGTAGTTTTGCCAACGATTTTGCTCTACACGATTTTTTCGTATCGCGTATTTTGGGGCAAGGCGACGCAGTTGAAATATTACTAAACAAAAACAATAAAGCCCGCATTTACGCGGTCTTTATTGTTCTATAAATCACAATCCAAATCCAAATCCAAAT
>JACCDN011239099.1_pt1 | contig 18699 bp, 15 predicted proteins | sample 7441691 | NCBI WGS metagenome assembly JACCDN01 (sample SAMN15323439, study PRJNA562643) | freshwater metagenome | isolation source: river surface water | place: USA:Blue River Watershed | collected 2017-08-16 | reverse complement strand
AAGCACTTGCTGGCATCTTTTGCGCGGTCTTGCATCTTCTCCAGACACCGGCAGGCGTTGAAGTAGAGGGTGGGGTTCGGGTCAAGCTCGTTCGCTTTGACGAACTTCGCCAACGCATCGGCGAACTTCGCTTCGAAGAACATCTTGGAACCCTCATCCGCCTCCTTCTTCGCTTCCGCCTTCTCCGCCGCAGTCGGTGCGACGGCGGCCGGCTTCGCTCCTCCCTGCGCGAGCACGAAGCTCGGCAGGAACCAAGCGAGGAATACCAGTCCTCGCAACCAATGCGTTTTCATTTTTGCACCTCCTCAGGTGTCAGGGGGCCACGCCTGGCCCAGTTTCTTGTCGTTGTTGATCACTCGGATCACACTTTTCCCTATCAGCAAAAAACCGGATAAGAAAAAATATGACCAGAGCGATATTTGTCAAAGAACATCCCAATCTATCATAAAAAACAAGATCCTGTCAAGGTAAATGACAGGATCTTGACAGTTTCCCTTTAGCGGGCTTCGAGTCGAATAGTTCGGGTATAGCGCAAAGTTTCACCATTGTTATATTGCTCACTCTCTTCGAGCGTTACAATGCGGTCCCAGCGATAGCCAAGGCTATTAAATGTTTCTTCATTTTCAATATGGCGTTTGACTGTGCGAGTAGTATCGCTTGGATCTGGTTCGAGTCGATAAACCTTGTTATCTCCACGATATTTTATCAAGGTGAAGTTTGGATGACGGGTTCGGTCCATGATTTCACTTCCTTCTTCATACGAAAAAAGCAAATCTTCAGAAATATCTTCTACCCAGTTCCAGGAATATCCAAGTCGAGTAAAAGTATCTTCGGAAGTAATCCAGTAGCGTTTACCTCCAAGCAGCAAATATACTTTTGGATCATTGACGACTTTTACGAGTGCACCATATTTTGGATCATACTTTGGCCCAAGTGGCATGATAGCGATTTGGTCATTTTCAATACTGCTAATACGGTCATCAACTCGTACTTCTGACCAAGAGGTAAAGTAGGTGAAGAAAAGTCGACTATCTCGAAAGACGCGTTTTTTACAAGTAGTTGCTTGTGTATCAAAGGTACCATCGACGCGGTGGGGACGGACGACATAATACACCGCAGAAGAGTTTCTGGCTTTATATGCTTTACCGATTTCCAGCTGACAAGCCACATTTGGTATTGGGTTGGTACGAGGAGTGGTTGTTGGGCGATTTGGCAGTCCATCGACATCATTGGAAGTGGTAGTACTAGTATCTTGGTAGGGATCAAGGACTGGAGGAAGATCATCTTCATCATCGTCATTACTATCATTATCATCTCCGTTTCTATTATTCTCTTCATCATCGTCATTATCATTGTTATTGTCAGAAGCGATTACGTCAAATGAGGTTGAGTGCACACTCACTCCACCAGAAGAATTGAATCCAACATAATATTCACCAGCGCTGCGAGCAGCAGGAAAAACATAACGTCCCTCTCCATCACGACTGATACGTACACTGCCAGATCCATCTGTGTTTGCATAGGTTATAGGTCCACCATTGCCAAAGGTATAGACGTCAATACTTTGTTGTTCATTTATATTTGACAGTTCTCCTTGTGCATTGTAGATGCGAAGGACGACATCGTCACCTGTCTCGAATGAACGAGGTGGATCAAGAGTAATAAATGGTGCTGCCGTAACTTGGAATACTTCAGAAGCAAAAAAATTTCCTTCTAAATCTCTGAGACGAAATTGATAGTATCCGGGTTCGTTGGGCGCTTCCATGCTGTAGATATGGCTTGCGTTTGAGGTAAGGTTGTGAGACATCAAGAGTCGATAAATACCCCAAACCCCACTTGGATAATTTTCATCTTTTGTAAGTTCAATCATCCATCCTTCTGGGAGTGGCACTGGCTCACTGCGATTTACATTTTGTCGAACATTGGCTTCACTGTGGAGTGAAAATTTGAGTGCAAAGCCAGGAGTGACTTTGTTACTGGCCAAAGAAACAGAAGTTACACCCGTAGCCTCAGCCGGAGATAATTGAAATACCAGACTTGCCCCAACCGCAACCAGGACGGCTGTGAGCGTATATTTGAGTCGAAGCATAAACAACGTATGCATTAAAAATAAATATTGGATTTCTCTCAACCCCAGTATAGCACTGTTTTAACAGTGGACAAAACCTTGAAGAAGAGTTATTTTCCTGATATAATATTACCTATATGAATATTCTCTATATTGGTGCTGGGTTTGTCGGTGCTTGCAGTGGAGCGGTTTCAGCTGATAGTGGACACAAGGTCCTTTTGTTTGATATTGATCAAAAGAAAATTGACATGCTCTCTTCGGGTGACCGCGATGTGATTGAATCGTGCTTGTACGAAAAGGGACTGGGTGATTTGATTACTCGCAATAAAGATCGTATTACTTTTACTACAGATTATTCTCTCGTAGAAAATTTTCTTGATACGGTGGATGCAATTTTTTTGTGCCTGCCAACTCCAGAGATCGGTGAAACAGGCGAGAGTGACATGAGTTTTTATGATAAAGCGGTAGACAAGCTCGCACTTGCTCTTTCGAAGAGAAATGGTGCAGGTCAGTCAAAATATGTGGTGATTGTCAATAAAAGTACCGTACCGATTGATACGCCAGATCATACCCAATCATTTTTGAATAAATATTCGGTAAAAAATTGTGGTGTGGTGAGTAATCCAGAATTTTTGGTTGAAGGAAAAGCCATTGAAGGTTCACTTAAACCCGATCGTGTGGTGATTGGTGCGACCGAGCAAAAAGATTTTGAAGTGATGCGAAGTGTGTATCAACGATTTTATCATTCTCCAGATGCTCAATATATTGAAGTAAATCCTCGTGAAGCTGCGGCAGGAAAGCTCTTGGCCAATTTTTATTTGTTCAACAAAGTGGCACTCTGTTTTGATGTGATTGGTCGTACCTGCGAAGCCTTTGATGATTTGCAGTTTGAAAATGTGCGCAAAATTCTCATGACTGATGCGCGTATTGGTACCTGGGGACTGTATGATAGTTTGTATGCTGGTGGAAGCTGTTTAGTCAAAGACGCTCGGTCCTTGGCCTTTCAGCTTGAACAGGCTGGAACAAATACAGATCTCGTTACTGGAAGCTATGATGCAAATAAGCGGCAGCTCCGCAATTTTGTCGAGCGACTTGAAACCGATGCCGGGAAAACTTGGAATGGACTCACTGTTGCCATTTTAGGCTTGGCATTTAAACGTGATACCAATGACACTCGCAATTCTCCGGCTGGGGAAATTATGCACTATTTGAAAGATAAAAATGTTGCAGAGGTTCGCCTCTATGATCCATCGGCGCAGGGCAATTTTCAAATGTCTTTTCCAGCAAACGAAACCGTGCAGTACTTTTCTCATGAGTATGAAGCGATTCAGGGAGCTGATGTGATTATTCTAGCAACTGATTGGCCACAGTTTCGAGGTTTGGCTGATATCTTGCTTTCTGAAAAAAATCGTCCAGTGATTATGGACGGTCGTCGTATGTTGCAACATCGTTATCAAGACTTAGTAAAAGCGGGGTTTGCGCTTATTGCGGTTGGGAGCCCTTATTTGAAACCATAATATTTTTTTTATGCATTACCTCATTACCGGTGGGGCCGGATTTATTGGGACCAACCTGACAATTGAACTGCTGAGGCAGGGGCACAAAGTTCGTATTTTTGATAACTATGCTGCGGGCAAAATGCCAGAACGTTTTCAAGCAGATGCTGAATATGTTGAAGGAGATATTCGTGATCGAGCAAATCTTCAAAAAGCAATGGAGGGGATTGATGGAGTATTTCATATGGCAGCCCTTCCCCGTGTTGTGTTTTCGATTGAACATCCAGAAGAAACGCATGATGTGAATGTCAATGGAACACTCAATGTTCTTTTGGCAGCACGTGATAGTGGTGTGAAACGTGTGGTTTTTTCGTCTTCATCTTCTACGTATGGAGATCAAGAAGTATTTCCTATCAAAGAAGATACTGTCTTAAAAAAACCTTTGGCTCCTTATGCCCTGCATAAATATATTGGAGAACATTACTGTCGTTTATTTTCAGAATTGTATAATCTGCAGACGGTGTCGCTCATTTATTTTAATATTTATGGACCATTTTGTGATCCCAATGGTGCATATGCCCTTGTGATTGGAAAATTTTTGGATCAAAAAAGACAGGGACTTCCAATGACTATTCGCGCTGATGGAGAAATGTACCGCGACTATACCCATGTGCGAGATGCAGTGCGGGCGAATATTTTGGCCATGACCAAAGATACGGTTGGAAAAGGGGAAACGATTAATATCGGCAATTCAAATCCGTATTCAGTCAATGAAATTGCGGAAATTATTGGTGGACCAACGACCAATGTGCCAGCACTTCCTGGTGAAATGAAATATATCAAAGCAGATATTACTCGTGCCAAAGAATTACTTGGTTGGGAGCCGACGATTGAAATTCCAGAAGGAATTGCTCTGTTGAAAAAAGACTGGGGTATTGAATAATTTTATTTTCTTCTTCGTGTGGTTTGTGGTATGAAACTTATTTCTGGTGATACGAAACTTTCCTCAAAAGAACGATTTCAATATTTATTGCAGAACTTTGCCCAAGGAATTATTGGGCATTTTTCTTTGCAAAAAACACAGTATTGGTTTTCTTCTGATATTGAAAAAGGAAATTTTTCACCAGGAAGAAAATATATTGATAGTTTTTTGAGACATCAACTCAAAGAAATTACACCGCCTCGTTCGTTGTCAGTCCTTGATATTGGTTGTGGTACAGGATATATTCGTCAAATTTTGGTTGATCAAGGGTTTTCTGGAAATTATGTTGGTGTTGATGTTCAGGACTATTTCAAAAGGGAAGATGGTGGTAATTTTTCGTCTACTTTTGTGGAAAAAAGAATTGAAGACTTTGAAAGTGAAGAAAAATTTGATCTTATTATTTCAAATACGGCACTGGAACATATTGAAAATGATACACTCGCAATTGAAAAATGCCGAAACTTTTTGAAAGAAGGGGGAGTAGCGGTGCATCTTGTGCCAAGTTCTTGGGCATTATTTCTCTATTTATTTCATGGCTATCGGCAGTATAGTCGAAGGCGTATTGCAGCCTTATTTTCTGGCAGCAATACCACAGTATATAGACTGGGTGGCATTTTTTCTTTTCTCTGGCATTTTTTCTTGATTACACTTCCTGCCCATATTTTGCGAAAAGATTTTGTACGAAAGTTTTCCTGGTATGAAAAAGCGATTCCAAAGCTAAATCGGCTTGATAAATTTGTACCACTCTTGCCGTGTATTTACATCATTGTGGAAAAGAAAAAATAAAACCGACGGATTGTACGTCGGTTTTTTATTTTGTAGGGTAATTATTTGTTTAAGAAATTTTTATCAAAAAGGCGAGCAATTGTTCATAGAAAAACATATACAAGATTGCTACTCCGAGAAAAATACTCGCAAGAAGAACTTGTGAGACGCAGGCGAGCCAAAAGCTGGTAGGTTTTTTGCTTTTTTCAAAAGTAAAAATTTTCCAAACGATTCGTCCTTTTTTGATGCTTGTTACGAGGTTGTAGTATAGGTAGAGAGCGATAACGAGAAGTAGGAGTGCTTCCCATCTCATATATTTTATTCGTTAAAGTGAATAAATTTGTTAGTTTCTGTCATTGCGAGCATAGCGAAGCAATCTCTCATTAGATTATATCTTATTTTTTATATTTATCAATACTATTTTACTCTTGATTTTGACTCTTTTTAATGATATAAAAAGAGAGCTATGAATGATACACAGCAGATAAAAGACAAAATTGATGTGGTAGATTTGGTGGGGGAATATGTGGCTCTGAAGCCTGCTGGGATCAACTACAAGGGCTTGTGCCCTTTCCACCGCGAAAAGTCGCCTTCTTTTATGGTCAACCGCGAACGCCAGCGTTGGCATTGTTTTGGTTGCAACAAAGGCGGAGATATTTTTACTTTTTTGCAAGAACTCGAAGGCATGGAATTTGTGGAAGCTTTGAAATATTTGGCAGATCGAGCTGGAGTAAAGCTTGAAAATACTCGCACGAGTGAAGTCGCTGGCAATCAAAAAAATCGACTCAAAGAAATCTGTGAGCAGGCAGCAAAATTTTTTCATGAATTTTTGCTCCAAATGCCTGCTTCGCAAGCTGCCCGTGAATATCTACAAAAAAGAGGACTTACAGAAGAAACAATAAAAAAATGGCGAATTGGTTTTATCCCTGATCAATGGGAACTTCTCACGCAGTATCTGCTCAAAAAAGGCTACGGAGTGGAAGATCTTGTCGCTGCAGGACTGACTATCAAAAAAGAAGGGGCCATGAATGGTCGTGGATTTTATGATCGGTTTCGAGGGCGCATCATGTTTCCGATTTTTGATATGTATGGTGCTGTGGTGGGTTTTACTGGGCGAGTGCTGGTTGAGACGGAAAAATCTGGTGGCAAATACGTCAACACTCCCGAGACTCCTATCTACAACAAATCCAGCATTGTTTTTGCCCTCAATTTTGCTAAAAATGTTATCAAGGAAAAAGATCTGATCGTGCTGGTCGAAGGACAAATGGATGTGATTGCCTGTCATCAGGCTGGAATGGAAAATGTGGTTGCAACGAGTGGTACTGCCATGACTGAAATGCAGGTCAGGCTTTTGAAGCGATATAGTGACAATATGGCACTTGCATTTGATGCGGATAGTGCTGGACAAAATGCTGCCAAGCGTGGAATTGACATTGCACTGTCTGAAGGAATGAATGTCAAAGTAATTCGTATCCCCGAAGGAAAAGGCAAAGATCCAGATGAATGTCTGAAGCAAAATAAAGAAGTATGGTTTGACTCTGTTGAAAATGCCAGAGATATCATGGTTTGGTATATGGAGCGTGCTTTTTCTCTGCATGATCCAAAGACCCCACAGGGGAAGCAAAAAATCGCTGCCGAAGTTTTGGCCGAAATTGCTCGTATTCCTTCTGCTATTATTCAAGATCATTGGCTCAATGAGCTCGGAGGCAAACTTCAAGTCGATACCTCTGTGCTTCGTGAAGAGCTTCGTCGTATGATAGAGAGACAAAAACCCACCCCTTCTTATGCGCATCAATCTCAAAAAACTCAGGAAAAAAACAATCCTGCCCCTGCTCCCAAAACTCGCATAGAATCGCTCTTTGAACGTGCTCTTGGTCTTCTTTTATCCAAGCCAGAAAAAGCAGGGTTATTTTTTGAAAAATTTGAGGATACCTGGGTAAAAGATACGCGGTATGCCCCTCTTTACGAAAAGATAAAATTGGGGTATACTATGGGAAGTACAGATTTTTCTGCCCTAAATTTAGAGCATGGTGAAGAAATTGCGATTCTTTTGATGCATACCGAACTCGATGGAAACCCCAGCGAGGTTTTTGATATAAAAAAAGAGTTTGAAACAATTTCAAGTGAAATAAAAAACGAATGGGTGAAGTATAGAAGAAAAGAGATCACACGGGCTCTTGAACTTGCTGAAAAAGAGGGGCGAAAAGAAGATTCACAATCTCTCTTACAAGAGTTTCAACAAATTCGTTAGTTGTTATCAATAGATTAAATTTTTTTAAAATTGCAGGTGGATGTTTTTTCTTTCAACGAAAAAAACAACTCCCGCGAAATGAAAAAATTCAATTTATTTAGAACATTTGTTTCTTTGTGTTTAAGAAACTCAAGACGACAATTCAAAAAAAGGTAGTCAAAACGGCTGCCAAAATCAAAAAAACAGCCCCCAAGGCTGCTTCTCGCGTGCCAAAAGCACCAAAACCTGCTGGTAAACCCAAGCAGAAACCACTTCAAAATGTAAAAAAACACAAAACGCCTCCAAAATATCAGGCCAAAACTCGGATTTTGGTAGCCTCTGAACCACTCGATCCACCTACCGAATCCCAGATGTGGCATCTCATTGAAAAAGGACGCGGTCGTGGCTTTTTGACTGAGACTGAGATTTTTCAAACATTTCCACGTCTCGAAGAATACCTTCCTGAATTTGAAGGTTTTGTTGATGCGCTCGAATATAGCGGAGTGAATATCGTAGAAATCAAAACTGGACTTTTGGGACAAGTGGCTGAGCACAAGAAAATTTTGGAATCAGTTCAAGGTGATCAGCCGGATACTGCAGATGGATTTTTTGATCTTGGAAATATTGCTCAGGATTCTATTCAGATGTATTTGCGTGAAATTGGAAAGATTCCACTTCTTTCTGCTGATGATGAAATTTCTCTCGCAAAAAGAAAAGAAATGGCGGATAAAGCTGCTGAGCGAAAAATGATTGAAGCAAATCTTCGCCTCGTTGTTTCAATTGCGAAAAAATTTGTTGGGAAACAGCTGACTCTGCTTGATTTGATTCAAGAAGGAAATATTGGACTTTTCCGTGCGGTTAAAAAATTTGATTATCGTAAAGGCTACAAATTTTCTACTTATGCAACGTGGTGGATTCGTCAGGCCATTACCCGCGCTCTGGCAGATCAGTCCCGTACCATTCGTATTCCAGTACACATGGTCGAGACGATCAATCGTTTCAAACAGACACAGCGGAGACTTTTGCAAGATCTTGGACGTGATCCAACCCCAGAAGAATTGGCTGCTGAAATGGGTGAAGAAGTCGACAAGATTCATCATATCATCAAAATTTCACAAGATACAATTTCTCTTGAAACATCGGTTGGAGATGACGGAGATGATGATTCGTCGCTTGGAGATTTTATTGAAGACATCAAAAATGCTTCGCCAAGTCATGTTGCTGGAGTTGAACTTTTGCGCGGGTATATTAAAGAGGCGGTTGCCGATCTCTCTCCTCGTGAACAAAAAATTCTCGAAATGCGGTTTGGACTGGCTGATGGTGTACAGCATACACTTGAAGAAGTGGGAAAAGAATTTGATGTGACTCGTGAGCGTATTCGTCAGATTGAAGCCAAAGCACTTGAAAAAATTCAGAGTTTTGACATTATCCACAAACTGCGAGATTACTAAAAAAAGAGGCGCCTGCCTCTTTTTTCTTTTCTCAAATTTTGTGCTATAATTAATGGCAAAGACTTTTTATGCCAATTTTTCAAAAAACTGAAGGATATTTGGGAATTGACCTTGGTGCTGGTGGAATAAAAATGGTAGAACTGCACAAAACCAAGGGACGACCACAGCTCTGGACTTACGGGGTAGCGCATCAGGCAATGGATATTCACCCACAGCTTGCCCCTCGTATGACTGAAGCTCCCGCTGTGCCAAAAATGCAGATGTCTGCTGCTCCTTTGCAGCAGCCGAACAAAAAAGGTGTTCCAACTCCTTCTCTTTTGACTCCTGATGATATTGTACGTACTACAGAATATGCCCATATATTAAAGACACTGTCTGAACAATCAAAAGTAACAACCCGTCGTGTTACGGCGAGTCTTCCTGTTTCTCAAGTATTTCATGCGGTTATTACCTTACCAATGATTGATGAAAAAGAGATTGACACGCACGTCAAAGCCAAAGCACAAAAAATGTTACCACTGCCACTTGAAGAAATGCAGGTGGTTCATCAGGTTATTAAAGATAATTCACCATCTACACAAAAAGAAAAATATTTGCGTATTTTAATTACGGCTGCACCAAAACGTTTGATTGCTTTTTATACCACTATTTTTCAAAAGGCAGGTTTTGAACTGCAAGAACTCGAAACAGAAGCCTTTGCTATTGAACGATGCCTCGTTGGACGCGATGGAGGAACTGTTATGGTCATTGATATTGGAGCAGAACGCAGTAATTTTTTTATCATGGACAAAGGAGTACCTGTAACTCATCGCAGTATTCAAACCGGAGGAAATAGTATGGATCTGACGCTCGCAGCGGCTCTTGGTATTGACCCGAGCCAGGCTGGTCAAATTAAATACGATCTCTCTGCGATGAAAGGAGCAAAAATTCCAATGAATATTTGGGCGCCTCTTTTTGATCCTGTTATCAAAGAAATTCAGTATGGATTTGACTTATTTTTGAGTCAATCTGGAAATGAACAAAAACGTCCAGAAAAAATTATTTTGACTGGTGGCGCAGCACTTTTTCCGCCATTTGCAGAATATATTCAAGATCATTTTCCATTGAAAGTATTTGTGGGTGACCCTTGGGCACGTGTTGTCTATCAGCAGGGATTGCGCCGAGTACTCGATCGAGTGGGTCCTGGAATGGCTGTGGCAATTGGTCTTGCCATGCGAAATATTGTTTAATATGACTAACCCCCCTCCATTTCTTTTGATGGCAGAAGAGGATATTTTCCTTGGTCAAATTTATAAAAAAAAGTTAGAAGAATCTGGCTATAAAGTAAAAGTGGTTCAAAGTGGAGAAGCATGTATTCGTGAAGTTGAAAAAAAATTTCCGCGTCTCGTAATTCTTGATCTTTTACTTTCCAATATGGATGGTTTTCGTGTTCTTGAAGCACTGAAAAAAAATTCAAAAACTGAATCTATTCCTGTTCTTATTTTTACCCATTTAGGACAAAAAGAAGATGTCAAAAAAGCACTTCACCTTGGTGCGCGTGAATATGTAATCAAGTCCCAAGTAAAACCAGATGATTTACTTGCCAAGATACAACAAATATTAGAAAAATAGTTATTTTTAAAAATGTAAATATGACACAAAAAAAGGGATTTACCCTCATTGAACTTCTCGTGGTCATTGGGATTATCGTTTTCTTGTTTGTCCTTGGTGTGATTGCACTGGGATCGGTGCGTCAAATGGCGCGTGATTCAAAACGTCTTTCTGATCTTCGTGCTGTGCAAACTCAGCTAGAAAGATACTTTGCTGACCATACGGCCTATCCAATTGTAGCGGCTCCTGGAGTCGTTCTGGGTGAGCCTTCTGCGAGCTGTTTGAATGCCAGTGGTTTTGCTCCTCGTGGCTGTTCCAATCCTTATCTTGATGTGATCCCTACTGATCCAGGAGATGGAAAATATATTTATGTCAGTAGTGATGGGGCAGGCTATGTTATTACGAGTAATCTTGAGGGGGAGGTAAATGGGCTACAGGGAGCGATTCGAGTAACTCCATCAGGGATTCAATAAAATTTCTTTTGGTACCTTTTGTACAAAAGGTACCGCCAAAACTAACGAGTGATGTAAAATGAGGGAAATACCTTCACTGATGAACCAAAACTCCTCACTAACGTTCGTCAGACATTGGTTCATCTCCCTACGGGAACGTTACGGTATTTCTCCACATTTTCCATATACTCGAACCAATTGGTTATTTAATCACACGAGCATTTGAAAAAAGAGGAGGAACACTTGAACGTCCCGAAGGGTATGGACCAATGTTTGAACAGGGTACACTGTGAGTTTTGGTCCATAAGTGAAAGTGTTCCCCTCTCTTTTTTATTGCGAGAGAGTTTTTGTAATACTTTTTGTTCAAAAAGTATTGAAAGTATGTTTTTTGTCATTATTTTTTTGTTAGGGTTGATTTTTGGAAGCTTCATCGCTGCTTGGGTTTCGCGCGCACACCGAGAAATTTCTATTTGGTCAGGCAGATCCCAGTGTGTTGCTTGTAATTATACACTGCAAGCGATTGATCTTATTCCACTGGTAAGTTTTTTGATTTTGAAAGGAAAGTGTCGAAAGTGTTCAAATAAAATCTCTCATCATTATTTTTTTACTGAATTATTTTTTGCCTTTGGTCTTACTTTTTTGGCTTGGTTTTTTGATGCCAGTTTTTTTGTTCTTTCTTTTGAATTCATTTTGAGTGGTATTGCTTTGTTTTTTTTAACAGCTATTTTTGTTTCAGATTTGCTCTACCAAGAAATACCTTTTTCCATGACGCTTCCTCCTGCTATATCTCTTTTTTTTCTCTCTGTATTCTGGGGAAGCGGGGACTATTCAAGTCTGATTTTAGGGGCTATAATAGCTGGGGGATTTTTTCTTTTACAATATCTGGTTTCAAGAGGAAAATGGATTGGCTTTGGCGATGTTGCTCTTGGTATTCTGATGGGAGTAATCTTGGGCTGGCAGAAGACTTTGCTTGCACTTTTTCTTGCCTATGTTGGTGGAGCGATTGTTTCTCTCATTCTTCTCGCTTTGAAAAAAGGAAACCGCGAAATGCGTATTCCGTTTGGGGTATTTTTGACCACATCGAGCTTCATTGTCCTCCTTTTTGGAAATAAAATTATTGATTGGTATTTGAAATTTTTATGAAAAAAGAACTTGAACAAAAAGTTGAACGACTTCGGGCACAAATTGATGATTTGCGCTATCGTTATCATGTGCTGAATGATCCAGAAGTTACCGATAGCATGTATGATGGACTCATGGACGAACTGCGCCAGATTGAAGCAGTTCATCCCGAGATTATTACGAATGATTCTCCAACCCAGCGCATTGCAGGCAAACCGCTCGAAAAATTTTCTAAAATCAAACACCTTGTCCCACAATGGTCATTTAACGATGCTTTTGATCGAGAAGACATGGAAAATTGGATGGAACGAAATTTGAAAATTCTCGAAAAAGAGTTGGGGCAGAGGCCAACCGATCTCGATTATGTCTGTGAACTCAAAATTGATGGACTGCATATTGTACTTACCTATGAAAAAGGATTTTTGAAAAATGCTGCAACTCGAGGAGATGGAAAAGTTGGAGAAGATGTCACACAAAATATTCGTACGATTCTCTCAGTCCCATTGGAACTTCAAGAGCCGCTTGATCTTGTGGCTGAAGGGGAAGTATGGATGAAAGCCTCGATGCTTGAAGAGATCAATACAGACAGAGCAAAAAATGAAGAACCACTTTTTGCCAATCCTCGCAATGCCGCAGCTGGAACTATTCGGCAACTCGACTCACAAATTGTGGCAAGGCGCAAACTTTCGCTCACTGCTTATGACATTTCAGCGATAGAAAAAGCAATTGAACCAGAAACCCAGGAAGGAGAACTCACGATGCTCAAAAAGCTAGGATTTTTGACTGACGATAACTGGAAAGTCGTAGAAAATATTGAGAAAATAGAAAAATTTCATGAATACTGGAGCAAGAACAAACATTCCCGTCCATTTTGGGTAGATGGAGTCGTTATCAAGGTAAATCAAAAAAAATATCAAAATATTTTGGGCTTTACGGGCAAGGCGCCTCGCTGGGCAATTGCTTTCAAGTTTCCTGCTGAACAAGGAACCACACGAGTAAAAGAGGTGTATGTTCAGGTGGGACGAACCGGTGCCCTTACTCCAGTAGCGCTCCTCGAACCAGTCAAACTGGCAGGAACAACCGTAACTCATGCAACACTTCATAACTTTGATGAGATTAAAAGGCTCGGGGTAAAAATTGGTGATATGGTGGTGGTAGAAAAAGCCGGAGATATTATTCCAAAAATTATTCGTGTGCTTGATAAACTTCGCACTGGCGAAGAAAAGGGGATACGAGAAATACGGGTTTGTCCAATTTGTGGAAGTAATGTGGAACGTCGAATAATTTCAGATAAAAAACAAGGGAAAACTGCTGCCCTCTATTGCAGTAATCCTCGATGCTATGCGCAGGAGCTGGAGCGTATTCGTCACTTTGCTGCGAAACATGCTTTCAATATCGATGGGCTTGGAGAAAAGATCGTGGAACAATTGGTCGATGAGGGATTGATCAAAAATGCTGCTGATCTTTTTACTCTGAAAAAAGGTGATGTGGAAGTCCTTGAAGGCTTTGGAGAAAAATCTGCAGAAAATCTTATTCAAGCAATTGATATTGCCCGAAATGTAACATTGTCACGATTTATTTTTGCTCTCGGAATTTCTCATGTTGGAGAAGAAACAGCAATTCGTTTTGCCAATCATTTTATTCAGTTTGAAAAATTTCAAGGAGCATCTCTCGAAGAACTCATGAATGTAGCTGATGTTGGCCCTCGGGTAGCAGAATCAGTTGTGAGCTTTTTTGCTCAAAAAGAAAATACGAAACTGGTAGAAGAACTGTTTGCCAATGGAGTAAAAATACAGGAGCAGAAACAGAGTACAAGTCAAAAATTTGCTGGCAAAAGTTTTGTCTTTACGGGAACACTTCAACAAATGACTCGGGATGATGCACAAGATAGAGTACGTAGCCTCGGTGGTGAAATATCAGGATCTGTGAGTAAAAAAACCAGCTATGTGGTAGCTGGAGAAAGTGCTGGAAGTAAGCTTGAAAAAGCGCAAGATCTCGGAGTCGAGGTACTGAGTGAAGAAGAATTTTTGAAAATGATAAACTAAAAAAACGCCTCTTAAGCGCATTGGTGAAAACATATAGAGCCAGGGGGAGATTCCTTGTTGTACACTCGTCTCAACCCAAAGCTTTTTTGTGCACGAACTTTAGGGAAACAAGTATTGGCCAATACACAAGTCTCCAAACCCCTGGCCACATATATCTTTATTATATAGATTTTTGAAAATTTGTCAAGAAAAAAACGCCATATAGGCGTTTATTATATATAGTGTGAAGCGGCTGCAGGTGCTTCACGTATGGATAAGTTAGGTGGTCGACCTGCCTTTTCCTTGGCCGAGTCTCCGAGCCTGCCCATCGAAGTGTTGGTGGGATCGGCCAGTCGTGTTACACCTGCAGCCAGGCAATATATTATACTTTTTGTAATTTTTGTCAAGATACGGCTTGCGAGAGAGCCAAAAATACAGTACAATAGCTCCATTATGAAACTTGATACAGAAACCATTGAGTATCTCGCCAATCTTGCTCGGCTAGAACTTACCACCGAAGAAAAAGAACGCTATGCTGGCCAACTGTCGGTCATTTTCGATTATATTGATATGCTCGCTGAAGTAGACACAGACAATGTTCCCGAAACCTGCCAGGTCACCGGACTGCTTGATGTTATCCGTGATGATAACCCTGAAGTTTGCACCGAAGAAGTTCGTGAAAAACTTATTGCGTCCTTTCCTGAGAAACAAGGGAGACTTCTTAAAGTGAAAGCAGTATTTAACCGAACCGAAGAATAGTATGAATCTTAATGAACTTACCATTACACAGGCCAAAGAGGGACTTTTAAATAAAAAATTTTCTGCTCGCGAACTTACAGACAGTTGTTTGGAGAGAATTGAAAAAAGAAATCCAACGATTAATGCCTTTATTACTGTAACAGAAGAATTGGCACGCGAAGAAGCACAAAAAGCCGACAAAATGATTGCTGAGGGGAATGCCTATCCATTGACTGGTATTCCTTTTTCAGTCAAAGATGCTATTTGTACAAAAGATGTCCGTTCAACTGGCAGTGCAAAAATTCTCGACAATTATATTCCTTCATTTGATGCAACGGTGATCAAAAAAATTCGCAATCAAGGAGCAGTCCTCGTGGGTAAAAATAACTGTGATGCCTTTGGTCATGGAGCAAGTAATGAAAACTCCATGTATGGACCAGTGCGAAATCCACATGATGAAAGCAAAGTAGCGGGTGGATCAAGTGGTGGGTCAGCCGCCGCTGTAGCTGACAATCAATGTATTTTTTCTATTGCCGAAGATACGGGTGGATCAATTCGCTACCCAGCGGCCCTCTGTGGTATTGCAGGACTTCGACCAAGTTATGGAAGAAATTCACGTAGCGGTATTATGCCGATGGCCAGTTCTCTTGATACTGTTGGGCCTATGGCCAAATCTGTAGAAGATATTGCACTTCTGATGGAAATCATGGCTGGAAGTGATCCCAAAGACGCTACCACTGTACCAAATCCTGTACCTCGCTATACTCAAACTCTGCAAAATCCGCTCAAAGGCTTGAAAGTAGGTATTCCCAAAGAATATTTTGAACTTGAGGGAATGGAAGCTGAAACCAAAGAAATTGTTTGGAACAAAATGGAAGCTTTTCGAAAGGAATATGAGGTTGAATTTGTGGATGTGAGTCTGCCTCATACCAAGTATGCAATACCCGTTTACTACATCATTGTGCCGAGTGAAGATAGTTCTAACCTTGGGCGACTCGATGGTATTCGCTATGGAATGAGAGAAGAGGGAAAAGACCTCTTTGATGTCTATGCACAATCTCGTGGTGCTGGATTTCCAGAAGAAGTCAAACGTCGCATTATGATCGGCACCTATGCACTCTCTGCGGGGTACTATGATGCGTATTACCGCAAAGCACAGAAAGTACGCACACTGATAATTCAAGATTTTGATCAGATTTTTCAAAAAGTAGATGTTTTGCTTACGCCTACGTCGCCGTATCCTGCTTTTGGTATTGGGGAAAAGGCGAGTGACCCGCTTTCGATGTATCTGGCAGATGTATTTGTTGGTCCTGCTGCTGTGGCTGGTATTCCTGGACTTTCTATCAATGCAGGGAAAACAAAATCAGGCCTTCCGACAGGAATTCAGATTATGGGGCCACGTCTTCAAGAAGAAAAAGTTTTGAATGTTGGATACTGGATGGAAAAAATTTAATTTTTACTTTTGCTTGCCTTATGCGCAAAGAACATATCAAAAAAATGCACGAACAAGCGAGTAAAGTTTTTAATTACTCAGAAAAAGAAGTGGACTACCGTGAATCGTGGAGAATTTTTCGTATCATGTCTGAGTTTGTCGAAGGATTTGAATTTCTTGCTAAAATTGAAACAGAAGTTACGATCTTAGGGTCTGCTCGCCTTAAAAGTGATAATCCCTACTATAAGATTGCAGAAGAACTGGGAAAAATGCTTGGCCAAAATGGCATTGCTGTTTTGACTGGTGGAGGACCAGGAATTATGGAAGCTGCTAACAAAGGAATTTTTGAAGCAGGAGGGCAGTCTTATGGCGTCAATATTCAACTTCCTTTTGAGCAAGTTCTCAATCCTTATGTTCATCATTCGACTTCATTCAATTATTTTTTTACTCGTAAGGTGATGCTTACTTCTCCAGCTTCTGCCTTTGTTGTTTTTCCTGGGGGATTTGGTACCCTCGATGAACTGTTTGAAATTGTTGATCTTATGGAGCAAGGACTGATGCAAAAAGTTCCGATTGTTCTGGTCGGTACAAAATTTTGGGCACCTCTGTTGGATTTTTTGCAAAACAGTGCCGTACCACTTGGTGCCGTAAAAGCTGAGGTAATCAATATGTGGACTGTCGCAGATACCGCAGAAGAAGTTTACAATCATATTGCCGTAGTAAAAGGGCAACCTCCAATTTGTGATCTTTCCCCTGAAAATTTTCGCTGTGGAAAAAATATTGATTGGAAGATATTTCGTATTATGGCAGAGCTGGTTGAAGGGTTTGAATTTTTGAATCAAACCAAAGATGCGGTCACGGTTCTTGGAACCAAAAATCCTCTTGCCAAAGAAAAATATCACGAAGCGGCCTATGATTTGGGACAACACCTTGGTGAATATGGTTATACAACGGTGACCGGTGGAGGAGTCGGCATTGCAGAATCAGTCAATCGTGGTGCATTTGAACTTGGTGGAATATCTATTGGACTTGGAATGAAAATTGGTGATAAACCACAGCTCAATAAATATCTTACCAAGTCTTTAAGTTTCATTTTTCCATTTACTCGTAAACTGATTGTAACTGCCCCTTCGTGCGCTTTTGTATTTTTTCCTGGTGGCCTCGGAACACTCCATCAACTATTTGAAGTGTTGACCCTCATGCAAACCAAAAAAATGCAGCGTCATCCCGTAATTTTGTATGATCATGAATTTTGGGCACCCCTTCATAATTTTATGAAACGTTCTTTGGTACATGAAGTTGGAACTATTTCCAATGAAGATGATGAACTGTATCAAATTGTGGACAATGTTGAAAGTATCATGAGTGCCATTGAAGAATGGAAACCACCAAAAACCAAATAAGTATGATTCCATACTTTGAATGGAAAACAATTGATCTTGGTCCTCTTACGCTTCAGGTATGGGGTATGTGGGTAGCACTTGGGATGATCCTTGCTTTGGGTCTGTTAAAAATTCGAAGTAAAGCGCTCAAACTTGATACCAATAAGCTCCTTGATCTGAGTGTTTGGATGATTGTTTCTGGTATTATTTTTTCTCGACTTTTTGTCGTGTTTTTTTATAATCCTCATTTTTATTTTAGTCATCCATTTGAAATTATAAAAATTTGGCATGGGGGATTATCTTCGTTTGGTGGGTTATTTGGTGCAGCCTTAGTTTTTTTCTGGTATATCAAACGGCAAAAAATTCTTCAAAAACAATGGATAAAAATTGCAGATACACTCAGTTTTAGTGCACTTTTTGGTTGGATTGTCGGTCGAATTGGATGTTTGTTTATACATGATCATATTGGTCGTCCATGCGATTGTTTCTTGGCTGTAAAATTTTCTGATGGCCCTCGTCTGGAAATGGCACTGCTTGAAATTTTGGCACTGCTGCCTTTAGCGATTCTTTTTTTTATCTCAAGAAAAAAACAAAAACCCGAGGGATATTTTACTTCATTGTTATTTATATATTATGGCATAGTCCGATTTATCCTCGACTTTTTTCGTGCAACAGATATTATTGGAGCCGACGCACGGTATCTGGGTTTAACTCCTGGTCAGTATAGTGCACTTTTACTTGTGTTAGCAGGAGTGTGGTTATTCAAAAAAAATAAAGTCCGATTGTGATTTTTTGGCCTTGAAAAAGGAATTTTTTTGTGGTACGTTAGAGCCCCAATAGGGAAGGTTCGCATAGTGGTCGAGTGCGCCGCCTTGGAAAGGCGGTATACCCGAAAGGGTATCGAGGGTTCGAATCCCTCACCTTCCGCAAAGATTTTGTACCAAAAGAGTTTGGTGCAAAATCTTTT
>JACCDN010552523.1_pt1 | contig 18699 bp, 31 predicted proteins | sample 7441691 | NCBI WGS metagenome assembly JACCDN01 (sample SAMN15323439, study PRJNA562643) | freshwater metagenome | isolation source: river surface water | place: USA:Blue River Watershed | collected 2017-08-16 | reverse complement strand
GACAAAAGGGGACTGGCCGTGCACGTGCTGGTGCAGCTTCATCTCCATTGTGGAGAGGTGGTGGTAGGATATTTCCTAATAGGCCAGATGAAAACTTTAGTCAAAAAATAAATAGAAAAATGTATAGAGGTGCGTTAGCTTCAATTTTGTCACAATTAGTTCGTGATACAAAGTTCGTGGTAGCCGACAGTATAGCATTAGAAACGCCAAAAACAAAAGGTTTTGTAACAATATTAAATAATATGTCCTTATCAAACGATACTGTTTTAGTTGTTGTTAATGAATTAACTGAAGATTTGTTTCTTGCATCAAGAAATTTATCGAATGTGCTTGTATTAGAATCACATCAAGTTAACCCATATAGTCTATTGCGTTGTAATAAGGTTGTTTTTGAGCGAAAAGCGGTAGAAGATTTGCAGGAGCAATGGGTATGAAGAAGATAGATTTATATAAAGTATTAATTAGTCCAATTATTACTGAAAAAGCTAATACTTTGGCAGAAAAATATAATCAAGTTTCATTTAAGGTTTTAAAGAGTGCAACTAAAATAGATGTTAAAAATGCATTTGAGTTGGTATTTGAAGCAAAGGTTAATTCGGTTCGTTTATTGAATGTTAAGGGCAAAACAAAGCGTTTTGGTGGATTTACTGGTAGAAGGGTTGATTGGAAAAAAGCATATATATGTTTAATGCCAGGTCAAAACTTTGATTTAGCTTCAAATCAGAAGTAGGAGTAAATTAAATGGCTGTTAAAAAATTAAAACCTACTACACCGGGTCAAAGGGGGGTAGTTAAGGTAGATACTTCTGAATTACATAAAGGTGAACCGTTTGCGCCGTTATTAATAAAAAAAATAAGAGGTTCTGGTCGTAATCATCATGGTCGAATTACGGTTCGTCATAAAGGTGGTGGTCATAAAAAACATTATCGTATTATTGACTGGAAAAGAAATAAGTTAGGGGTTGAAGGTAGGGTTGAGAGAATTGAATATGATCCGAATCGTACTGCTCATATTGCGTTAGTTTGTTATTTAGATGGAGAACGCAGGTATATAGTAGCGCCAAAAGGGTTGACTCCAGGTATGCAGGTGGTATCTAAAGCTGATGCGCCGATAAAATTAGGCAATGCATTACCACTAAGAAATATTCCCGTAGGAACTACTGTTCATTGTGTGGAAATGAGTCCAGGTAAAGGTGGGCAATTGGCTCGTTCTGCTGGAAGTTCAGCGCAACTTTTAGGTCGTGAAGGAATTTATGCTCAATTGAGATTGAGGTCTGGAGAAATTAGAAAGGTTCATATTGATTGTAGAGCTACAATCGGAGAAGTGGGAAATGTTGATCATAATCTACGACAATATGGTAAAGCGGGTGTAAAAAGATGGATGGGGATTCGTCCAACAGTTCGTGGTGTTGCTATGAACCCAATAGATCATCCGCATGGTGGTGGAGAAGGTAAAACATCATCGGGAAGACCGCCAGTTTCACCTTGGGGTGTTCAGTGCAAGGGTTATAAGACTCGTCGTAACAAACGCACTGCAAACATGATTATTCGTGATCGTCGTAGAAAATAGTAATTTAAGGAATAAAAAATGGCTCGTTCATTAAAAAAGGGACCTTTCGTAGATCACCATTTAATTAATAAAGTATTGGTGGCTGTTGAAAAAAGTGATAAACGTCCAATTAAGACTTGGTCAAGACGTTCTACAATTGTGCCTGAGATGATTGGAATAACAATAGCAGTACATAATGGTAGAGCTCATGTGCCTATATATGTAACTGATAATATGGTTGGTCACAAATTAGGTGAGTTTGCATTAACAAGAACTTTCAAAGGCCATCTTGGCGATAAGAAAGCAAAGAAATAAGGGGTAAAATATGAAATCTAATTCAAAATCTATTCGTATTTCTGCGCAGAAATGTAGGCTTGTTGCTGATTTAATACGTGGTTTAAAAGTTGCTAATGCTTTAAATGTATTAGAATTTACACAAAAAAAAGCTGGACAAATTTTAAAGAAAACATTAGAGTCAGCTATAGCAAATGCAGAACATAATAATGGGGCTGACATTGATGAATTAAAAGTTAAAGAAATCTTTATTGATAAAGGTCCAAGTTTAAAACGTCATACAGCTAGAGCAAAAGGTCGTGGCAGCAAGATAGAAAAGCAAACCTGCCATATTAATATTTTGGTAGGTTACTAAGGAGTAGTCATGGGGCAAAAAACAGATCCACGTGGTTTTAGGTTAGTTGTTACAAAAGACTGGTCTTCAAGGTGGTATGCAAATAGTAAGAATTTTTCTACATTATTATTAGAAGATATTAAAATTCGAGAGTATTTAACAAAAAAATATGGAAGACGTGCTGCTTTGGGGCGTATATTAATTGAACGTCCAGCAAAAAGTATAAAAATTACTTTATATACTGCCCGTCCGGGTGTTATTATTGGGAAAAAAGGCGAAGGAATTGAGCATTTAAAAGTTGATTTACAAAAATTTGTTTCTGTTCCATTACATATAAATGTAGAAGAAATAAGAAGACCTGAATTAAATGCAAAAATAGTAGCAGATCAAGTTGCTATTCAAATTGAAAAGCGTGTTGCATTTAGGCGTGCAATGAAAAGAGCCATGCAGGCTTCAGTTAAAATGGGTGCGATTGGCATTAAAATCATGACTTCCGGAAGATTGAATGGGATTGATATTGCTCGTTCAGAATGGTATCGTGAAGGTAGAGTTCCATTGCATACATTAAGAGCTAATATTGATTATGCTACTAGTGAAGCGCAAACAACTTTTGGGATTATTGGTATTAAAGTATGGATATATAAAGGCGATATTAATTTAAGTAAAAATAAATTTATTAAAGGGCCGTTTGATCCTGAAGCAAAAAAAGAGAGAAAGGCTGAAAAACCTAATACACGTGGTGAAAAAAAACCATTTCAAAGAAAAAGAAAGGTAGGAACTAAGAATGTTGCAGCCGAATAGATTAAAACATCGGAAAGTTCAAAAGGGAAGAAATACTGGGTTAGCTACTCGAGGAATAGCAGTTAGTTTTGGTGAATTTGGGCTTAAATCAATATCTCGTGGAAGATTAACATCACGTCAAATTGAAGCGGCACGTAGGGCCATGACGAGGCATATTAAGCGTGGTGGTAGAATTTGGATTAGAGTTTTTCCTGATAAACCAATTTCTAAGAAGCCAGCAGAGGTGCGAATGGGTGGAGGGAAAGGTTCTCCAGAGTATTTTGTAGCAGAAATACAACCAGGTAAAGTTTTATATGAAATGGATGGTGTTTCAGAAGAGTTAGCCCGTGAAGCATTTAGATTGGCTGCGGCTAAGTTGCCGTTTAAAACTATTTTTGTTGTTAGACAGGTTGGAAGTAAATAATGAAAGCATCAGAATTAAGAAGTAAGACAGTTAGTGAGTTAGATACTGAATTGGAATCTTTATTGAAATCGCATTTTTCTTTACGTATGCAAGTATCAATGCAACAATTAACTAAAACAAGTGAGCTTAAAAAAGTGCGACGTGATATTGCAAGAGTTAGAACTATTTTACATGAAAAGGCAGCATTAGCATGACAAAAAAATTAATTAGATCACTTACTGGTAAAGTTATAAGTGATGTTCGTAATAAAACGGTAACAGTTCTTGTTGAAAGAAGTGTAAAGCATCCTTTATATGGTAAAGTGGTAAAGAAATTTAAGAAATATCATGCCCATGATGAAAATAATCAATATAAAATCGATGATTTAGTTGTAATTGTGGAATCAAAACCAATTTCAAAAACAAAATCGTGGATAGTTAAATCATTGGCAGTAAAGGCGTAAAAATTAAGGGTAAATAGTTTAAAATGGGTAAATTAGTTTAAATTTTTACATATAATTAATGTAATATGCTAAAATTACGGACTTATTTACAATATAATAATCGGAATCCCAGAACTCTGGGTCCAAAACTGACACATTTTTGTTTTATGTGTTAAGTTGGAAAGGTGAAATTAAATGATACAAATGCAAACGATATTAGAAGTTGCCGATAATACTGGTGCGCGTAAAATTATGTGCATTAAAGTGTTAGGTGGTTCAAAGCGACGTTATGCAGCAGTTGGAGACATAATTAAGGTTTCTATTAAAGATGCTGCACCACGTGGTAGAGTAAAAAAAGGTGATGTTTACAATGCGGTTGTTGTAAGAACAGCTAAAGGTGTTCGTCGCACTGATGGTTCATTAGTGAAATTTGATTCAAATGCTGCTGTGCTTTTGAATGCTAAACTTGAACCTATTGGTACGCGTATTTTTGGGCCAGTTACTCGTGAATTACGTACCGAAAAATTTATGAAAATTGTTTCTCTTGCTCCAGAAGTGATTTAAGGTGATATGAAATGAAAAAAATATGTAAAGATGACGAAGTAATTGTTATTACTGGTAAAGATAAAGGAAAAAAGGGCAAGGTATTACGAGTTATCGATAATAAAAAAGTTCTTGTTGAACATATTAATCTTGTTAAAAAACATACAAAACCAAATCCTAATAAAAATATAGTTGGAGGAGTTATAGAAAAAAATATGCCTATAGATATTTCTAATGTGGCAATTTATAATCCAACAACTAAGAAAGCTGATAGAGTAGGTTTTAAAGAAGAAAATGGGAAAAAGAGCAGAGTGTTTAAATCTACTGGCAATTTAGTAAGCTAAGGAGTATAGAATGGCAAGGCTAAAAAAGTTTTATAAAGATAATGTTATCCCAGAATTATTAAAAAAATTTGAATATGATTCAATTATGGAGGTTCCAAGGATTGAAAAAATAACTATTAATATGGGAGTTGGAGAAGCTATAGCTGATAAAAAAGTTATGGAGTTTGCCGTATCGGATTTAGTAAAAATTTCTGGGCAGAAACCGGTTATTACTAAAGCAAGAAAGTCAATTGCTGGATTTAAAATAAGGACTGATTATCCAGTAGGTTGTAAGGTTACTTTAAGAAAAAATCGAATGTATGAGTTTTTAGATCGTTTAGTTAATATTGCTTTACCACGTGTTCGGGATTTTAGAGGGCTTAGTGGAAAATCATTTGATAAAAACGGTAATTACAATTTTGGTGTTAAAGAACAAATTATTTTTCCAGAAATTGAATACGATAAGATAGATGCTTTAAGGGGTATGAATATTACTATTACTACTTCTGCGAAAACAAATGAAGAAGCCAGAGCATTGCTTAAAGCTTTCAATCTTCCTATCAAATAAAGGATATATAATGACTAGAATAGCTCTAATTGAAAGAGAAAAAAAACGTAAAAAAATAGTAGCAAAATATGTAAATAAACGTGCTAATTTGGCTACAATTATAAATAATGCTTCGTTATCTGATGAAGAAAGATATAACGCTCGTGTAGCGTTACAAAAGTTACCACGAAATAGTTCTCCTAGTCGTCAGCGTAACCGTTGTGCTTTAACTGGTAGACCTAGAGGGACTTTTAGGAAGTTTGGTATAGGTCGTAATAAAATAAGAGAGCTAGCGCTTAAAGGTGATATCCCTGGCGTTATCAAGGCTAGTTGGTAATAAGGAGGATATAAAAATGATGCAAGATACAATTGCTGATATGCTTACTCGTATTCGCAATGCACAAAGCGCAAAAAAAGTTATTGTTGCGATGCCATCATCAAAAATTAAGAAGTCAATTGCTTCAGTATTAAAAGATGAAGGGTATATAGAAGATTTTAAAATTGAGGGTGAAAAAAAACCTGAATTAATTATTACCTTAAAATATTATGCTGGAAAACCAGTTATTGAAAGGTTAGAACGTATTTCTCGTCCTGGTTTACGAATATATCGTAGTTGTGAAGAATTACCAACGATAATGAATGGATTAGGTGTTGCTATTGTATCAACTTCTAAGGGGGTTATTACAGATCGCAAAGCTAGATCATTAAATGTTGGTGGTGAAGTTGTGTGTGTTGTTGTCTAATTGGAAGGGGCAAGAATAATGTTATCGCGTATTGCTAAGATGCCGCTTGCTATTCCTTCGGGGGTGGAAGTGACTATTGATGGGTCAAATGTTAAAGTTAAAGGTTCCCTTGGTCAATTAGAATATACGTTTAACCAAGTAGTTGAAATAACAAAAATAGATAATAGTATTGTTTTAAAAACTTTGGAAGAAACACAGTTTGCTAAGGCATTATCTGGAACAGTACGAGCTTTGTTGAATAATATGATTCAAGGTGTTACTAAGGGATTTGAGAAAAAATTAACAATATTAGGGGTTGGATATAGAGCTAATATACAAGGTGATAAATTAAATTTATCATTAGGGTATTCTCATCCAATATTATTTAAAGCGCCTAATGGCATTAAACTTACTACACCTACACAGACGGAGATTTTAATTTCTGGAATTAATAAACAGTTGGTAGGTGAAGTGGCTGCTAAAATTCGTAGTTATAGAGAAGTTGAGCCATATAAAGGTAAAGGTATCCGTTATGCTGATGAGCAGGTTACTTTAAAAGAAACTAAGAAAAAATAAAGAGGCTATGTAATGAATAAAAAAGAATCTAGAGTTAGGCGTGCTAAGAAAACAAGATTAAAGATTGCTGAACTTGGAGTAAAAAAGCTTGTTGTTCATAAATCAAATTGTCATATTTATGCTCAAATAATAGATGAAACAGGAACAAATGTTTTAGTGGCGTTTTCTACTAAATCGAAAGATTTTGGTGAAGCTGTTAAAAATGGGGGGAATGTTGAATCTGCTAAGGTAGTAGGGAAAAAAATTGCTGAAAAAGCTGTAGCAGCAGGAATTAAAGAGGTAGCTTTTGATAGATCTGGATTCAGATATCATGGGCGTGTAAAAGCATTAGCTGAGGCTGCACGTGAAACTGGGCTTGTATTCTAGTGGAGAAAGATAGAATGGCTGAATTAAAAGATCAACTTATTGAAAAAATGATTAGCGTCAACCGAGTAACTAAGGTAGTAAAAGGTGGGCGGATTATGGGGTTTTCAGTACTAACAGTTGTTGGTGATGGTAATGGTTCTATTGGTAAAGGTAGGGCTAAATCAAAAGAAGTTCCAGTTGCTGTGCAAAAAGCTGTAAAAGAAGCGCGTAAGAATATGATGAAGGTTTCTTTAAAAAATGGATCTATTCATCATAATATAATGGCTAAACATGGTGCAACAACAGTTTATTTACAACCGGCGAAAGAGGGGACAGGAATTATAGCAGGAGGAGCAATGCGGGCTATATTTGAAGCTGTTGGTATTAAAAATATTACAGCTAAAGTTCATGGTTCAACTAACCCGTATAATGTTGTTAATGCTACTTTAAAAGGTTTACATGGCATTTATACCCCTTCGGAAATTGCCGCTAAAAGAGGTAAAAGTGTGGATGAAATTTTAGGAGTAAAAAATGACTAATAAGACTTTAAAAATTACTCTTAAAAAAAGTTTAATTGCAAGATTACAGTCTCATAAAGCATGTGCTAGGGGGTTAGGTTTAAAAAAAATTAATCAATCCGTAGAAGTATTAGATACACCACAAAATCGTGGAATGATTAATACAATAAGTTTTCTTTTAAAATGCGAGGATTAGCATGTTATTAAATAATATTAAGCCGGCAAAAGGTTCAAAGCAATCTAAAAAAAGGGTAGCCAGAGGTATTGGTTGTGGAAATGGTAAAACAGCAGGGCGTGGGCATAAAGGTCAAAAAAGTCGTGCTGGAGGATTTCACAAGGTAGGTTTTGAAGGTGGGCAAATGCCATTACAAAGACGATTGCCAAAAAGAGGTTTTAATTCAAGGGTTATTGCTGCTTCAATTAGATTGAGTGATTTAAACAATTTACCTGATGCTGAAATTAATAGACTTACTTTGGTAAGTAATGGTTTAGTATCTACGCATGTTGAGAAAATTAAGATTATAAATACTGGAAAATTAGAAAGAGCTGTTGTTATTCGTGGCATTGGTGTAACTGTTGCAGCTAAAGCTGCAATTATTGCCGCTGGTGGAACAGTAGATTAATAATAATAATAAGAAATTTAAATAGTAGGGTAAAACTATGGCTATAGCTAAAGTAAATAAATTTTCTGATTTAAAGAATCGAATTTGGTTTTTACTTGGTGCATTAATTGTATATAGAATTGGTGCACATATTCCCGTTCCAGGGATTGATCCTATACAATTAGCAAAACTTTTTAAATCTAGTCAAACTGGTTTATTAGATATGGTAAACATGTTTTCTGGTGGGGCATTATCTAGATTTACAATTTTTGCGCTAGGTTTAATGCCATATATTTCTTCTTCAATTATTATGCAGTTATCGACTGAAGTTTTTCCTTATTTAAGCCAGCTTAAAAAAGAGGGGGAAAGCGGTAGAAAAAAAATTGCTCAGTATACTCGTTATGCTACGGTTTTATTAGCATTAGTTCAAAGTTTTGGAATAGCAACAATGTTGTATAAACATGAAGGATTAGTGGTGTTACCACAGATTCAGTTTTTCATAACAGCGATAGTATGTTTAGTTTCAGGAACTATGTTTTTAATGTGGTTAGGGGAGCAGATTACAGAGCGCGGTATAGGTAATGGAGCATCAATGATTATTACTACGGGAATTATTTCAAGTATTCCTGGTGGTGTAAGTAAGATGTTATCATTAACAGCGCAAGGGGCTATGCCAATATTTGTTACAATAATGGTTTTTTTATTAGTTATGGTTGTGACATATATTGTTGTTTTTGTTGAAAGAGCTCAACGTAAAATCCCGGTAAATTATGCTAAACGCCAAGTTGGTAATAAGATAATGCAGGGTCAATCTTCGCATTTGCCGTTAAAATTAAATATGGCTGGGGTTATTCCGCCAATTTTTGCAAGCAGTATTTTATTATTTCCGGCTACAATCTTTAATTTTTTTGGTCATGGAGCTTTTAGCTTTTTATCATCTATTGGCGATTCACTACACCCAGGGCAACCTGTATATGTTATTTTATATTCTTCAGCAATAATATTCTTTTGTTTTTTTTATACTGCCCTTGTTTTTAACCCTAAGGAAACAGCTGATAATTTAAAAAAGAGTGGTGCATTTATTCCAGGAATTCGTCCAGGAGAAAATACTGCAAAATATGTTGAAAAAGTTGTTTTAAGATTAACATTGGTAGGTGCTATATATATTACGTTAGTTTGTTTATTACCTGAAATTTTAATTCTAAAATGGAATGTTCCATTTTATTTTGGAGGTACTTCATTATTAATAGTTGTGGTTGTAGTAATGGATTTTATGACACAATTGCAATCAAGAATAATGTCTGTTCAATATGAAGGCTTGCTTAAAAAAGCAAATTTAAAAAGTTTTTAAGTAAGAGGTTGGATTAGACAGATGGCAAAAGATGATGTAATACAATTTGAGGGTGAAGTTATTGAAGCTTTACCAAACACAATGTTTCGTGTTAAATTAGAAAATGGGCATGTAGTGTTGTGCCATATTTCCGGAAAAATGAGAATGAATTATATTCGTATATTACCTGGAGATAAGGTGACAGTTGAAATGACGCCTTATGATTTAAATAAAGCACGTATAGTTTTTAGAGCAAAATAATTTTAGGGGTTTATAATGAGAGTACAACCTTCGGTTAAAAAGATATGTCGCAATTGTAAGATTGTTAGACGTAATAGAGTAGTTAGAGTAATTTGTAAAGAAGCTAGGCATAAACAAAGGCAAGGCTAATTAATTAAATTTTTGAAAGGAAAAATAATGGCACGTATTGCTGGAGTGAATATTCCGGATAATGCGCAAATTGTTATAGGTTTGCAGCATATATATGGTATAGGTTCTACTCGTGCTAGTAAGATTTGTAATGCAGCTAAAGTTAATCCGCAAACTAAGGTTAAGGATTTATCACAAGATGTGATGGAACTTGTGCGTAATAACGTAGCTACATTTACTATTGAGGGTGATCTACGTCGGGAAGTTTCAATGAATATCAAGCGTTTAGTAGACTTGAAATGCTATCGCGGTATCAGACATATGAAAGGCTTACCTGTTCGCGGACAAAGAACAAAAACTAATGCACGAACACGTAAGGGGCCAAGAAAAGCCATTGCGGGTAAAAAGAAATAATTTTTAGAGGGAATTAAATGACTAAGGCAAACACAGCAGTTAGAGTACGAAAGAAAGTTAAGAAGAGTGTAAGTGATGGCGTAGCCCATATTCATGCTTCTTTTAATAATACTATTATAACTATTACAGATCGTCAGGGCAATGCATTATCTTGGGCTTCATCTGGTGGTGCTGGATTTAAAGGTTCACGAAAAAGTACTCCTTTTGCTGCGCAGATTGCAGCAGAAAAAGCTGGTAAAGTTGCCCAAGAATGTGGAATTAAAGCCCTAGCTGTACGTGTGCAAGGACCTGGTCCTGGTCGGGAGTCTGCTATTCGTGCTTTGAATGCATTGGGTATAAAAATTGATAGTATTGGAGATTGTACGCCAATTCCGCATAATGGCTGTCGTCCCCCTAAAAGACGTAGAGTATAAAGGAGAAATAAAAGATGGCTAGATATACAGGACCTAGATGTAAATTAATGCGTCGTGAAGGATTAGATTTATCCTTAATTAGTAGTAGAAAAAGTATTGATTCAAAATGTAAATTAACATCAGCTCCGGGGCAACATGGTGCTAAAGTTTCAGGTAAATTATCTGATTTTGGAATTCAATTACGAGAAAAGCAGAAACTTCGTAGAATTTATGGAGTATTAGAGCGTCAGTTTAGAAAGTATTTTGCTGAAGCAGAACGCAGACGTGGTTCTAATGGTGAAAACTTATTAAAAATATTAGAATCTCGTTTAGATAATGTTGTTTATCGCATGGGTTTTGGTTCTACAAGAAGTGAAGCAAGGCAATTAGTTTCACACAATCTTATTTTAGTAAATGGGTTTTCTGTAAATATTCCTTCTTATCAAGTTAAGTCTGGTGATGTAGTAAGTGTTTCTGAGAAAGCTAAAACGCAAGTAAGAATTCAAGAATCTTTATCTTTAGCTGAGCAGATTGGTTTTCCAATGTGGGTTGAAGTTAATTCTAAAAAATTAGAGGGTGTATTTAAAATGGCACCTGAGAGAAGTGAACTATCTAGTGATATTAATGAACAATTAGTAGTTGAATTTTACTCTAAATAATTAATTATATCTAGTGTTGCATTAATTAGATATAGCTTTAAGGAAGAATAAAATATGCAGTCTAAGACTCAAGAGTTGTTAAAACCTAAATCAATTAATATTGTTCCATTTAATGGAGATATTAATAATTGTAAGATAGTAATGGAGCCATTTGAACGTGGTTTTGGGCATACCCTTGGTAATGCTTTGCGTCGTGTTTTATTATCATCAATGGTTGGAGCAGCGGTAACTAAGGTTAAAATTGCTGGGGTAGCGCATGAATATTCAGTGATTAATGGTATTATAGAAGATGTAGTTGATATATTACTTAATTTAAAAGGTTTAGTATTCAAATTACATAATACTGAATCAGTTAATTTAAAATTGCATAAAAAAGGTGAAGGCCCTATTTTTGCTAGTGATATTTCACTTTCTCATAATGTGGAAATATTAAACCCAGAGCATATAATTTGTAATTTAACAAAGAGTGGTGAAATTGATATTGAACTTGTTGTTGAGGCAGGAGTGGGTTACCAAACAGCTCAATCTAGACATGAATTAGCCGAAGATTCATCTATTGCGGCTGGTTGGATTTTACTTGATGCAGGTTTTTCACCAATTACTCGAGTTATATTTAATGTAGAAAATGCACGTGTTGAACAAAAAACTGATTTGGATAAATTGGTGTTAGAAGTAGAAACTAATGGTGTAATTACACCAGAAGACGCTGTACGTGATGCTTCAAAAATATTAATTGAACAATTACTGGTATTTGCGGGTCTTGAACATATGCCTGAATTAGAGTCAGTAAGTGATAAATTATCTAAAGTAAAAGAAGAGCCAGAGGTTGATCCGGTATTTTTAGAGCTAGTTGATAATTTAGAGTTAACAGTTAGAAGTGCTAATTGTTTAAAACATTTAGATATTAATTATTTAGGTGATTTAGTTCAATATTCAGAGGCTGAGTTGTTAAGAACTCCAAATTTGGGAAAAAAATCTTTGACTGAAATCAAAGAATTATTAGATGTTCGTGGTTTAAAGTTAGGTATGTCTATTGATAATTGGCCACCTTCATCAATTAAAAAAAAGAAATAGATTTATAATAAGGAAGTGAATTATGCGCCATCGTTGTGCTCACCGTAAATTTAATCGTACTTCAGCACATAGAAAAGCAATGTTTAAAAATATGGCAACTGCTTTATTAAAGCATGAAGCTATAGTTACTACTTTGCCTAAAGCTAAAGAATTACGTAAGATTGTAGAGCCATTAATTACATTAGCAAAGAAACCATCTTTAGCTAATCGTCGTTTAGCTTTTGATAGAATCCGTGATCGTGAGTTAGTGGTTAAATTATTTGATATATTAGGGCCACGTTATAATACGAGAAATGGTGGTTATACTCGTGTTTTAAAATATGGTTTTAGAGACGGCGATAATGCACCGCGTGCATTTATAGAGTTAGTTGATCGACCTGAAACAGCTACTGAAATTATTGAAGAAGAATCAAGCAATTAATTACTAAATTTTAATTTAAAATTTTATAGATTAAGCCAATTTGTTATAATATCCAAATTGGCTTTTTTTATAATTCATTAATATATTATAAAAATTAATATTATAGGGAAGATATTATGGGGAAATTATTAAAAATCCATTGGCTTCTTTTTTGTATTATTATTTTTGTTGTTAGCCGCTTATTAATGCTTTATCAATATAATTTGATGAATAATATTTTACTTCATTATCATAATGATTTTTTTAAAGTAATGTGTAAATGGGACTGCGAGTGGTATATTACTATTATAAAAAATGGTTATGATGTATATCCACGTTTAACTCCAAAAATTTGGCATGGGTTAGCTAACTGGGCTTTTTTTCCATTATATCCTTATATTGTAAAAATAGTTATTTTTTTTACAAATACATCACCTATTGCAACAGGTGTTATACTTAATCAATTGTTTATTTTTATTGCTTTTATAGTTTTTTATAAATATTTAAAATTATTTGTTGATGAATTGAATAGTCGCTTTGGGGTTTTGCTTTTAGCTTTTTCACCGTTTAGCATATATTTTGCTTCTATTTATACTGAAGCTTTGTTCTTATTATTATCATTATCGGCATTTTATTTAATGAGAATGAATAAACCTATTTTATCAGCAATCTGTGGAGGATTATTATCGGCGACTCGTCCTGTTGGTATAATGTTTTCTTTACCGTATTTTTATTTTAGCATAAAAAATAATAATAAAAAATATTTAACTACTATAATTGGTTTTTTATTAACTACTAGTGGATTATTGCTATATATGTTATATTTATATTTTCATACAGGTGATGCATTAGCTTTTAAACATATTCAACAAAAATGGGGTAGAGTAGGATTTTCTACACAATGGGCTACGCAATTATATTTAATGATAAAAGATTATCATAATTCAATTATGTTTTTAATTTCATGTATTTTATCAATATATTTATTCTTTAGTAAGCACATAGAAGAGGCGGTTTTTAATTTGCTATGTATATTACCTGGGGTATTAACAGGCCAGATGATTTCAGAAGGTAGATTTAGCGGTACATTATTTACCTTTTATTTTGGATTAGTTTTACTTGCAAAAAACTCTAGAACTTTAAAGCTTGTTTTTGCAACTTTATTTTTAATCTTTTATATATCATATTTCCTTTATTGGATGGCACATGCTTCTTTTTTGATTTAAAATATTATTTTTTTGATTTTGGAATTAATATAATTTTAATCATACTGAACATAGTAGTTCTATTTCTTACTATTGCAATCGTTTTCTATCAAAGTATTACCATAATGGACTTTTTATTTATACTACTAATATTAAATATTCTTATCCTGAATTCGCATAATTTCTATTGCTTCTGCTACATTTAATAAAGTAAAAGCTTCATTGAGGTTTAGTGGGTAATCTTGAATAATAGTGCCTTTTTCAGTAAATTTAGCAGTTTGTTTTTTAATTTCTTCAATATTATATGATATTTTTTCTTGTGTCATAGCTATTCTCCTTTAAATCATAATAAGTAATTATATATTAAAATGATTTTAATAATGCAGAATTAGTTGAATTTTTATCTAAGACAATTATTGAAGCATTACTGGATATAGAGCTTTGAATATAGTTTAAAACCATATTGTTATTTACTTTATTCTCAGTAGTGATTAAATCATTTATAGGTAGGAGATCATAAATAGGTAAAATTACAAATTTATTTTGGTAATTATTGTTTTTGAATTGCTCTTGAACCATTTGTAATGTTGAAATTTTTTTAATAGCAGAGAAGTCATTAGGAATGGTTATAGTAGTAGTATTTTTGTCCCATATATTATCAAATTGATTTAAATCTTTTGAAGAAGATAGTATAATTATTCTTTCTTTTCTTTTTTTAATTTCGCCAATAGTTAAATTATTTAAGTTTTTAGGTAATAAGTATGCTCCTAATTGTTGTTCTAAAAAATCATGAAAGTTTTTAATTTCATTAGCATTCATATAACCATTTTCTGTCCATAGAAAATTGCTAAAATCAATAATAATTATTTCTTCAGGATATTTATTAATAAATTGAATTATTTGATTATTTATCTTAGTTAGTTTATCTGTAAGAAAGTAATTAGAAGTGTAATAATTTTTATGTTGTTGACACACTTGTATTTCTAAATAGCGAATTCCTTGGGATAATTGCTCACTAATATCATATTTTTGAGTATTTAAATGATTTATAAAATTTTTAACATTGAATTGATTATTACTTAATAAATATTCTTTTAAGTTAGCATTAGCTGATTTTATATCTGTTATAGTTTCACCAGAGCATACTTCTTCGCTACCGTTAATTTTATAAGCATTAGCTAAATAAGAGCCAGGTAGGGCTATTTGTGTAATATTTTTATTATCAATATTTTCTTTATTAACTTGCATCCAATTAGTAGAAGAGGATGTACTGCATGCAGTGATTGTAGTTAATATATATATAACTAAAAATAGTTGATTTTTCATGATATCCTATAAAGTATGTATTAATTTAAATAAGTATTAGCATTTAACATTTTTTCTAATATGCTAAATAAGTAACGTTGTTCTTTCTTATTTGAAATTTCTCTAGAAATATATTTTTTAAAATGCAACAATAAATCTTCTTGGTTAAAACCAACTCGTTGTAAGGATTTTTGGACAGAAAAACCATCATGAATATCATTAATAGTAAATCCATTTTTACCATCTAGGGTAATATCAAAAACGGTTACAGGACCAAATAAATTATGTAAATTCCCCATGATTTCTTGGTAAGCACCAACTAAAAAAACTGCTAATAAATAAGGGTTGTTTTTATCAAATATTGGAAGTTTTAAGGAAGGTTCGTTACCTTGATAATCCATATAACAAGATATTTTTCCATCAGAATCACAAGTGATATCTTCTATTATTGCACGCATTTTTGGTTCATTATTTAATTGCGATAAAGGGACTACAGGAAATAATTGACCAATCGCCCACATGTCAGGCATTGATTGAAATAGTGAAAAATTTACTATTACTTTCTTTGCGAGGTCTTCATCTAATAAATCGTAGAGTTCTCGGTGGCTCCTAAAACTACGATTAAGTTTTTTAAGTATTCGTAGTTTAATATGGGAAAATAGTTGTTCAGCAATAGCTCTTTTTTCTAAAGAAAGTAATCCCTTGGTAAAAAGATTTTGTATGCTATCAATAGCTACTATGCTTGATGAATATATTTCGTTAATTGATAGTTTATCAAATGAATCTAATAAGTTATCTAATTCAATTAAATCTTCATCATTACTCTTAACTTCTGGCAACTCTTCGCCGACAATTGGTTCAACATCGACAATATCAGTTATTAATACAGCATGGTGGGCAACTACAGCTCGTCCAGATTCCGAATATATATCTGGAACATGAATATTATTAGCCTCTGCATTTTTTTTAATAGTTGTTAGTATTATGTTAGCGTATTCACTTAAAGTATAATTAGTAGAATTAAAGCTTCTTGTTCTACTACCTTCATAATCAACAGCTAAACCACCACCAATATCAATAATTTTTAAATTTACACCTAGTTTATGTAATTCAATATAAACAGTAGATAACTCTGTTATATAGTATTGAATATCTCGTAGATTGGCAATTTGGGATCCTTGATGACAATGAAGTAAATGAAGATGTTCAAAGAGATTATGTTTTTTTAATAGAGAAATTAATTCTAATAACTGAGTGGTATTTAAACCAAATTTTGATTTTTCTCCACCCGAATGCGACCATTTGCCAGCAAGAACTAAAGCAAGTCGAAAACGTACACCCAAAAGAGGTGTTACATTTAATTCATTAGATAGCTCAATAATATATGTAGCTTCAATCATTTTTTCAATTACAATAGTTATATTACGCCCTAATTTTCGTGCAATAAGAGCAATTCTAATATAATCTTTATCTTTATAGCCATTACAAATAATTGGAGTTTTATTATCTTTGATAGAAGCCAATACTGCTAATAATTCAGCTTTACTTCCAGCCTCAAGACCATGATTGCCATCTTTTAATTTAAGAAAAGAATCAATAACAGTTTTATGTTGGTTAACTTTTATAGGATAAATTAAAGAATAATTAGCAGCATAATTTAGTTCTTTTTTTGCGTCAGCAAATGCTTTAATAATTCGTTCTGCTCTATTTTGTATAATATCAGTAAAACGCAATAAAATAGGAGTATTAATACCCATACTTTTAACTTCATTTACAATATCATTAATAGCCAAGGGAATATCAGATAAATATTTACTGCGCTTAACCGTAATTTCCCCATTTTTATTAATGTCAAAGTAGCTATTTCCCCAGCCATGAATATTATAGAAATCACGGCTTTTTTTATAGTTCCAAGTAGATTGATTTTCATTTAATGACATTAGTATATCCATCATAAGTTAGAAGTGTTTTATACAAATCGGGGCGCCTATCCCGAAAAATACCCCAACTAGCTCGTTTCTGGGCAACTTTATCTAAATCAAATTCTGCAGTAATTACAGTTTCATCACTTTCATTAGCCTCTATAATTATTTTGCCCTCAGCATCAGCAATAAAAGAAGAACCGTAAAATTTAATGTTAGTGCTACCTATATGTTCGCTGCCAATACGGTTAGAAGCTACAACAGGAATTAAATTAGCTGCTGCATGCCCTTGCATGCATAATTGCCAATGGTCTTTAGAATTGATCAGCTTATTATGTGGTTCAGAGCCAATAGCTGTGGGATAGAATATAATTTCTGCACCTAATAAAGCTAAACAACGGGCAGTTTCTGGATACCATTGATCCCAGCAGATACCAATCCCGATTTTCGCAAATTTGGTATTAAATACTTTAAAACCAGTATCTCCTGGGTTGAAATAAAATTTTTCTTCATATCCTGGTCCATCAGGGATATGCGATTTTCTATACAAACCAAGGACTTCGCCACTAGCGTCAATAACTGCAATTGAATTATACCGAGCCTGATTGCATTTCTCAAAAAAACTAATGGGAATAACTATATCCAACTCTTTAGCAATTTTTTTAAAATGGTTAATTGCTAAGTTTTTTTCTACTTCAGTTGCAAATTTATAATAATCAGCAATTTCTTGTTGACAAAAATATGGAGTTTCAAATAACTCTTGAATTAGAATAATATTACTACCTTGGTTTTTAGCTTCTCTAACCAATTTTTCTGCTTTTTTAATATTTTCTTCAATATTCCATATATCATCTTTATTACATGCCATTTGCGAAGCTGATACTTTAATTAATCTACTCATTTTCTACTACCTAAAATCTTTTAAATATGTGGCATTTGTTGAGTAATGCAATGAATGTTACCCCCACCACGAATTATAAAACTACCATCAACTTGAATAATGTTCCTATTAGGGTATAATTCTTGAAGAATTCCTACCGCAATTTTATCTGTTTTTTGAGCACTATCGCCAAATACTGGTAAAATTACCCCCCCATTTACAAGATAGTAATTTATATAACTTAAAGTTAGTCTTTCGTTATTATAATAAGTAATTGGTGGTTGAGGTATTGAAATAATTTCAAATTTTTTACCCAATGCATCTGTAGCATTTTCTAAAATATTAAGATTTTCTTTATAAATAGAATAATTGGGGTCATTAATATCGTTACATGATTGTATAGCAATTACATGTGGTTTGACAAAGGTGGCTACATTATCAATATGCCCATCAGTTTCATCACCAAATAACCCCTTTTTTAACCAAATTATTTTTTTAATCCCAAGGTACTTCATTAAAACATCTTCTATTTCAGTTTTACTCAAAGAAGGATTGCGATTAGGGTTAAGCAGACACTCTTCAGTGGTAATTAATGTTCCTAAACCATCAACATGAATTGAGCCTCCTTCTAAAATAATATTTGATTTAAAATTTTTGATATTTAGTAAATTTAATAAGTTTGTAGCTACTTTTGCATCATTTTCATAAGGAATATATTTATTGCCCCAAGCATTAAATTGCCAAGATATTCCAGCTATTTCTTTTTTATCAT
>JACCDN010708452.1_pt1 | contig 18713 bp, 21 predicted proteins | sample 7441691 | NCBI WGS metagenome assembly JACCDN01 (sample SAMN15323439, study PRJNA562643) | freshwater metagenome | isolation source: river surface water | place: USA:Blue River Watershed | collected 2017-08-16 | reverse complement strand
TATCCGATTTGAACGGATGACCTGCTCATTACAAGTGAGCTGCTCTACCACTGAGCTAAGGAGGCGTACTGCTTTTTGAACGGCGTAATTATGGCACTACTCGGCCAATTGTAAAAATCGCGATTTCACCGCATAAATAAGGGCGATATTTGGGCTGAATCTTCTTTGCACCTATCTCTGTCGGTTGATGCATGGGATGATTCGACGCATGTTGCCTAACTATTGGATCAGCCCCGAGACCACTGCAGTTAATCGCCTCCCGATGCTCAACATCGAGCATTACGAGAAGCTCAGCCTCGATGGAACGTGGCGCTTTCAATTACTGCGCAAGCCAACTGATTCACCTCGTAAGCGCTGGGCATCCATCCCTGTTCCCGGATTGTGGACGATGCAACCCGAAGGTGCCGTCTTCTTCGACAAACCGATTTACACCAATGTTCAGATGCCTTTTGATCATGTTCCACCTAATGTGCCGGATGAGAATCCAACCGGTATCTACGAGCGTGATTTTGAGATTCCTCAATCGTGGGAGAACAAGCGGATTGTTCTTCATCTAGGCGGTTACGAATCAGTCGCACTCATCTGGGTCAACGGCGATATCGTCGGAATGACAAAAGATTCTCGCCTTGCCGCAGAGTTCGATATTACAAAGTTTCTAAAGGGTGGCAAAAACACTCTACGCATCGATGTCACTAAGTGGTCTGATGCAACTTATGTTGAGGATCAAGATCAATGGTGGCATGGAGGTATTACGCGTTCGGTAAAACTCTATGCAACAAATGATGTCTTTATTGAACGGCTCTATACAACCGCTGGATTAAAGGCCGATAACACAACAGGAACACTTAAGGTTGACGCCTACATCGGATCTGTCGATGATAAATCTAATGACGGTTACACCTTGCGCACCCGAATCGAAGAGTTTCCTAAGGCAAAGAGCGCTTCAATGAGCGGCACCGTGAAATATGTGAAGGCGCCAATTTGGACAGAGATGCCAGAGGAACTTCGTAACGGTAGTAAGGACTTCTTCACCGGCAAGTATTGGGATGGCGCAATGCCAGAAAATCTCCGTGACTCGCTTCGAAAGGTAGAGCCACCTACCCCTGGCCGCATCACCTTGGAGACCACGATTCCTAAAGTTGCGGCCTGGTCTGCTGAAAACCCTGTTTTATACACACTTCATCTCGAGCTCGTTGATCCATTGGGCAACGTGGTTCAGATTTCCAGCCAAAAGATCGGTTTCCGCCGCGTTGAGGTGAAGGGTCATGACTTTTTGGTCAATGGCCAACCTGTCATTTTCTATGGCGTTAACCGCCACGACTTTAACCGCTTCACTGGTCGTGCACTTACTCGCGATGACATGCGACAAGATCTGCTCGAACTCAAGCGATGGAACTTTAACGCTGTCCGTACTGCGCACTATCCAAACGACGCAGCTTTCTTAGATCTCTGCGATGAACTTGGCTTCTACGTAATTGGCGAAGCAAATATTGAAACACACGCTTTCTACGATTCGATTTGCAACGACCCGCGTTACCTCGGTGCATTTGTTGAACGCGTGGGACGAATGGTCGAACGCGACATTCATCATCCATCAGTTGTGATGTGGTCACTTGGAAATGAATCAGGCGTTGGACTCAACCACTTTGCGGCGGCCGCTTATGCTCGTGCTGCAGATCCATCACGTCCGCTTCATTACGAAGGTGCGATTCGCGCTAACTGGTTACACAATCCAGAACTTACCGATGTTGTTTGCCCAATGTATCCCGCAATCGCATCCATCATCGATTATGCAAAGTCATCAAAACTAGATCGTCCGCTCATTATGTGTGAGTACTCGCATGCCATGGGTAACTCCAACGGAACTTTGGCAGAGTACTGGGAGGCAATTGAAAAGCTCCCAGGTCTGCAAGGTGGATTTATTTGGGAGTTCTGGGATCACGGACCGGTCCAAACTCTGCCAGATGGCACCACTCGCTCTGCCTATGGTGGTGACTACGGAGAGAAGAAGCACGATGGAAACTTCTGTTGTGATGGAATGGTCTTTCCTGATCGCACTGCAAAACCTGCGATGCATGAATTTAAATCAATCGCTGCACCTGCAGTCATCCGCACCGCAAAGGCAGCCACTGGCCAATTCACAATCTTCAATAAGCAGTTCTTCACAGACCTCAGCGACTTCGACCTTGTATGGTCGATTACCCGCGATGGCCTCAATATTGATGGGGGCCGGGTCAAGCTTCCTGCCGTTGGGCCGCGTAAAACAGGCAGATTTACGGTGAAATCACCGGCTCTACTCAAGGCCGATGGCAAGGGTGAACGTTTTATTACCTTCACGCTGATTCGCAAGAGCAGCACCGCCTGGGCTTCAGCTTCCACTGAAATCGGTTGGAACCAATTCCCTCTTCCTTCCAAGGCGAACACAATCTCAGCTGAGAAGAGCAACCCATACTTTGAAGACGTTCTCAATGATGCTGGTGAGATTCAAATTCCATACGGAGTATTTGCCCCAGAGCTTTCACTCTGGCGTGCACCCACTGATAACGACCGAATCGGTCATATTTCTACGAAGTGGGATCGTTATGGTGTTCGTGAACTCAACCGCACAGATTGCACCATCACTGAAACTGCCAAGAGTAAGAAGGTAGTAAGTATCTGGCAAACCAGTTCTGGAATTACTGTTAAGCAAACACAGGTAATCACACCTGTCGCTGGTGGTTATGCTGTGAAAGAGACAATTGTGATTCCAAAACAGCTAGAAGATCTAGCTCGTGTAGGTATCAACCTAGAGATCGATGGCAAACTCTCTACCTACTCATACTTTGGTTCAGGACCACACGAGTCTTATCCAGACCGAGCAATCGGTCGCATCCATCGTTGGGTCTCATCAGTTGCAGATCAGTATGTTCCGTATGTTCGCCCTCAAGAAAATGGTGGTCATACAGGTGTGCGTTGGTTTGAACTCACTGGCGATGACGGAAAGGGATTGCGAATCGATCTCGATAAGCCTCGTCAGGTCTCTGTGACGCCACACCGCGCAACCGAACTTGCAGATAAAACCCATGACGTTGAGGTCGAGTCTTCAGGTAATGCTGTTGTTCATATCGACGCTGCGCATCGCGGAGTCGGAACCGCATCATGTGGTCCAGATACATTGAATAAGTATTTGGTCGGTCCCGGAACCTACACCTTTACCTGGACAGTTCGAGCAATCTAGAGATTGTTAAGCGTTATACCCGTGGCCAAGAAATTGGCTGCGGGTATTTTGCTTTGCGGCCATCGCCAGAAGATTTTCCGCGAAGTCGGCGCCAGAGCCAAGGAAGAGCAAAGACGAAGAACCATAAAACCCCTGTAATACGCTCTTTTATCCACGGTGTGGGCTTTGCTGGGGGCAAAGGAACTCGCCAGGCAGGGTCATATGGATAGTTCAGAACTTCAAGGACTCCTTGTGCAACGCGCCAGTGTCCTTCCACGTTTAAGTGCAAACGATCAAAAGCTAAGAAGCGCCTATCGCTAAAGAAGGCTAATCCGTTTGCATCAGAGACGGTTGCCCCAACTTCAGCACCTACTTCACGGACTGCACGATTGAACTCTGAAAAGCGCGCCTTCCAGATCTCAGAACCTTTTCCCTTATTGCCGGTATCTTCCAAAACCGTAAAGAGAAGAAGTGATGCACCAGAAGCAGCTATCGCGCGGACAGCGGTTTGGTATTCAGCAATAGTCTTTGCTGCGTCATAGCCCGGACGAAGCGCATCATTTGCACCAGCATGAAAAGAAATTAAAGTATCTTTTCCAGTAACAAACTTCATCGCCTCCGGAACCTGATCGGCAACAACTTGGTGAACCAATTTACCTCGAACAGCTAAGTTGGCATAGGTGAAATTCTCTGAGTGCTCTGATAAAGCATCAGCAACACGATCAGCCCAACCACGGAATTTCCCATCAACCATTTCATCGGTCATGCCCTCGCTAAACGAGTCTCCGCATACGATAAATCGGCTGTACTTCATCAATTACCCCTTACGGCGTTGCTCATCAATCCAGAACAGAGTGATGGAGGTAGCAACTGATGCGTTGAGTGATTCGGTTGAAGATGAAATTGGAATTGAGACGATGAGGTCGCACTTCTCGCGAGTCAGCCGTGCAAGACCCTTACCTTCAGAGCCGACGATAATCATCAAATCTTCTTTTGCTACTTTCATCTCAGAAAGTTGAACATCCGAATCTCCGTCGAGACCAATCACAAACATGCCACGCTTCTTCGCATCATCAATTGTGCGAGCAAGGTTGGTGACCTGTGCGATAGGAAGGCGGGCCGCCGCTCCAGCAGATGTCTTCCATGCGGAAGCAGTAACTGCCGCTGCTCTACGCTCAGGAATAATGATTCCAGAGGCACCAAAGGCTGCTGCGGAACGGGTTACCGCACCTAGGTTTCGTGGATCTGTAACTCCATCAAGGGCAACAATTAACTTGGCGCCCTTTGCGTGATCGCAGATCTCTTCATAGCTTGAATATTGGAATGGTTTGATTCCAAGGATGATTCCTTGACTATTAGGTGCGATTGTCTCTAGCTGTGCGCGGTGAACTTCCTTGATCTGAAGTCCGTGATTGAGTGCAAGCTGGAGGGACTCTGCAATTCGATCATCGATATCGACGCCGCGCGCAACCATGACCTCAGTTGCTGGAACATTTTCACGAAGTGCTTCAAGCACTGCATTACGACCGGAGACAATCTCACCCTTAGGCATCTCCGACTTTGGAAGTCTCGCTGCTGCTGGGCGCTTCTCTGCAGATTTTTCGGCGCGCTTCTTCGCTTTATGTGCTGCGTGATAAGGACGATCTTCTGCCTTAGGTGTTGGACCTTTACCCTCTAATCCGCGCTTACGGTTTCCACCAGATCCAACTGTGGGACCCTTTTTAGATTTACGAACTGCGCCGCGGGGTTTTGAATTTCCGGCCATTATGAACCACTTCCTTCAGTCTTACGTGAGATCGACCATCGTGGTCCTTGCGCTGTATCTTCAATAACAATCCCAAGAGCTGTTAAGCCATCACGAATCGCATCAGAGCTTTCAAAATCCTTTCGAGCACGTGCAGCTTCGCGCTGTGAAAGCGCCAACTTAATAGTTCCATCAAGTGCTGTTGTTACATCCTCGCTTGTTGTCGCAGATGCGAATGCTGGATCAAAAGGATCGCATCCAAGAACTTCAAGAGCACCACGGATCTCATTAGCTGAAGCCGTAATTGCTGCCTTATCGCCAGCGGTAATTGCCGAGTTACCGATACGAAGTGCCTCTGAGATTGATGCGAGAGCTGTAGGTACTGCTAAATCATCATTCATCGCATCGATGAAAGCAGCGCCCAGCACTGGTGTTGGCTCGCTTCCAAGAATTTCAACAGAACGAAGTAAGAAAGATTCGATACGACGGAAGGCTGTTGCAGATTCAGCGAGCGCCTCGTGAGAGAACTCGAGCATCGAACGATAGTGAGCAGAACCCAAGTACCAACGAAGTTCGATTCCGCGGGTGGTTTTCAATAACTCATGAACCTGCAGGGAATTTCCAAGAGACTTGGACATCTTTTCACCTGATGCAGTCACCCATGCGTTATGCATCCAACGCTTGGCAAATCCATAACCAGCTGCTTCAGATTGAGCAATCTCGTTCTCGTGGTGCGGGAAAATGAGATCAAGTCCACCGCCATGGATATCAAACTCTTCTCCAAGATAAGCCTGCGCCATGGCAGAACATTCGAGGTGCCAACCAGGACGGCCTGCGCCCCACGGCGTTGGCCAGGAAGGATCTCCCGGCTTCGCTGCTTTCCATAACGCAAAGTCACGAGGATCTTTCTTGTAGGTCTCATCTGCATCAGCTGCTGGCTGTAAATCATCCAACTTTTGACGAGAGAGAGTTAAATACGATTCAAGTTTGCGGACTTCAAGATAAACATCGCCATTGCCCGGTGCATATGCCATGCCGCGCTCAATCAATAATTGCATTAAATCAATCATCTGAGTGATGTGACCGGTTGCGCGTGGTTCGTATGTTGGCGGTAATACATTGAGCGCGTCATAAGCTGCAGTAAATGCGCGCTCGTACTTCATCGCTACCGCCCACCATGGCATCTCTTCATGGACAGCCTTATGCAAAATCTTGTCATCAATATCTGTGACGTTGCGAATGAATGTGACGTTATAACCGCTCTTCATCAACCAACGGCGAAGAATGTCGAAGTTCACACCAGAGCGAACATGGCCGATATGTGGTGGTGCCTGCACTGTTGCGCCGCAGAGATAAATACCGACTTCACCGGCTTTTATCGGGGTAAATGGGGATGTGGTTCGCGACTGGGTGTCATAAAGATGGAGCGAACTCATTGGGCAATTCTAGCCCGTGACTCAGTGTTAGTTAAAAACGAGGGCAGAAGCTATCGCTGCAATGCCTCTTCCTTCACCTGTTAATCCCATGCCATCGGTAGTAGTCGCAAGGATTGATACTGGAACACCACCGAGAGCAGCAGAGATCGTTGAAATTGCCTCTGCACGGCGACCACCAATTCGTGGACGATTGCCAATAATTTGAACAGAGACGTTGGATATTGAATATCCGGCAGCGGTGACTATCTTCAGCGTTTCGCTTAACAATTGAACCCCTGATGCACCAGCATATTCTGGGCGAGACGTTCCGAAATTTGAACCAAGATCGCCAGTGCCGGTTGCGGCAAAGAGCGCATCGCATATTGCATGAGCTGCAACATCCCCATCAGAGTGACCATCGACCCCGGTTTCACCAGGCCATAGCAACCCTGCCAACCAAAGCTCACGACCTTCACCAAATGCATGTGCATCAGTACCGACGCCGGTGCGGAAACGATGTGAGTGACCAATAAATGTCATTGCAGTTGCGAGATCAGATGGAGTTGTAATCTTCATTGCACGTTCTTCGCCTGCAATGATGCGGACTTTATGTCCAGCTTCAGCAACTAAGACTGCATCATCGGTTGCATCTCCACCATGTGCATGAGCTGCTTTCAAAACAGAGTAAGCGAAGCCTTGTGGTGTCTGAACTTTGCGCAACGTTGAACGTTCAGGGGTTGAGGTGACATAACCTGATTTATCAACCACTTTGACGGTATCAACTTCAGGTAGCCCCGGAATAACGGCAACATCTCCCGCCTTCAGCGCGGCAATAACGGACCGCGCTAAATCAGTACTGGCAAGTGATCTAGCAGCATCGTGCACCAAAACATAGTCAGTTGCTTCGTCGACTGCAGCTAAACCACGACGCACTGATTCAGAGCGAGTAGCCCCACCAGTGACAACAGTGATTTCATCACCACAAATTTCTTGAATCTGCGCTTCATACCCGGCTGGCGCTGTGACAATAATCTGATCGACTGCTGGAGCAAGATTGGCAATGGCATGACCGAGAAGAGTCTTATCGCCAAGGTGGATAAGTGCTTTAGGGATTGGTGCACCGAAACGCTCGCCACTGCCTGCGGCAGCAATAATTGCGGCGATCATAAGAAGTAACTACTTAAGAAGCGAGAACCTCGTCAAGGAGAGTTGCAGCCTTCTCTTCATCAGTGCGCTCTGCAAGTGCGAGCTCTGATACGAGAATCTGCTTCGCCTTGGCGAGCATGCGCTTTTCACCAGCTGAAAGTCCGCGGTCGAGGTCACGGCGATAGAGATCGCGAACGACTTCTGCAACTTTGATGACATCGCCAGATGCGAGCTTCTCGAGGTTAGCCTTGTAACGGCGTGACCAGTTGGTTGGCTCTTCTGTATATGGCTGGCGCAATACGTTAAATACACGGTCAAGTCCGGCTGAATCAACTACATCGCGAACACCAACGAGATCAACATTATCTGCCGGTACGCGTACTGTGAGATCGCCCTGGGCAACTTTCAAAACAAGGTAGGTCTTCTCTTCACCCTTAATTACGCGAGTCTCAATAGCCTCGATAAGAGCCGCTCCGTGGTGAGGATAAACAACGGTTTCGCCGACCTTAAATGTCATGAAAAGCCCTTCAGTTGGGGAACGTGAAGAGGCAATTCTACCAGCGAACCACCAATCAGAAAACCCCGAATAAATGGGCTGTAATAGGCGTGAAACAAGGGTTTAAAAGACATGAGATAATCACGCCATGCGCCAAATGAAAAAAGTTGCTGTGACAACAATTGCTATCGCACTCGCACTCTCTCTATCTTCTTGTTACGGATCGGGACCAAGTGCTGAGACACGAATGATTTCTCGTGTAACAGATGGCGCTGAAGCTGTAATTAAGAGTGACGATAGTGATATCCGTGTCAGCAACTTTCTTCTTGTAGCAACCGAAGATGGATCAGCGGTTGTGGTTGGACATATTGTTAATCGCTCCGAAGTTGCTGATGAACTTCTTGGAATTTCAGTTGGGGGCGCTCCTGCCGTACTAACCGGCGAAACAAAGCTCAATACAAATAAGCCACTTCACTTCGAAGGTGAACTCGCTAATGTGAAGGCTGTTTTCCCAGCAGTTGGAGCCGTCGCAGGTACTACCGTTGATGTATCAATTGGTTTTGCTCGTGCGGGACTTGTCACAGTTCGCGCAATCATTCGCGATAAGAGCGACTTGTACGCAAATGTCACCTCAGGCGCCAAGCTTGCAACAGCTGAAGAAACACCAGCTGCTAAGTAGCCTTTAGTTGCGCTCCATTTTGTAACCCATACCGCGAACAGTCTGAATATGTTCTGGGTTAGCCGGATCTTTCTCAATCTTTGCCCGAAGACGCTTGATGTGAACATCTAACGTCTTGGTATCACCGACGTAATCGCTTCCCCACACTCGATCAATGAGCTGCACGCGAGTAAGAACTCGACCTGCATTGCGCATCAAGAACTCAAGTAACTCAAACTCTTTCAGTGGAATCGCTACCTGCTCGCCATTAACGGTAATGACGTGGCGATCGGTATCCATGCGGACTGGGCCAACCTCGAGCGTTGATTCATCTCCACCAGCATCTTGAATCTCTCCGCGGCGGAGAACTGCCCGAATGCGGGCGATGAGCTCTCGTGAAGAATATGGCTTGGTGACATAGTCATCTGCACCGAGTTCAAGACCTACGACTTTATCAATCTCAGAATCCTTGGCTGTCAGCATGATGATAGGCACCGACGACTTGGTGCGAATCTGGCGACAGACTTCGGTGCCAGATAATCCTGGAAGCATGAGATCGAGCAGAATCAAATCTGCACCCGCCTTATCAAATACCTCAATCGCTTCTGGGCCTGACGCAGCAACGGCAACATCAAAGCCCTCTTTGCTTAAGAGAAATGAGATTGCCTCTGAAAGAGTTTCTTCATCTTCAACAACCAAGATCCGTGCCATTAATGAGCTCCTTCTTCGGCAAACTCTTCAGCGATAGGTAGTCGGATAGTGAAGGTACTACCAACTCCACTCGAACTCCAAAGAGAGATATCTCCACCATGATTTCCTACAACATGCTTTGTAATTGATAGACCTAATCCAGTACCGCCAGTTTCGCGGGAACGTGCTGGATCTACTCGGTAGAAACGTTCAAAGATTCTTGATTGATCTGCTTCTGATATTCCGACACCTTGATCGATGACAACGACTTCTACAATGTTTCCAGTGCAGGTTGTATTGACTGAAACGCGAGTGCGATCAGGACTGTAATTGATTGCATTCTCAATGAGATTGTGGAAAGCCATGATGAGGTGAGTGCGATCTCCAACAACGTGAACACCTACCTCAGGTCCACGAAGAATTTCTATATCGCGAGTATCGGCAAGAAACTGGCACTGATCAATCGCTTCGTTGACAGCTTCATCAATATCGATATGCACCGCATCAAGCAGCGGGTCTGCATCTTGCAATCGAGAGAGATCGATAATTTCCTGTACTAGCGTCGAAAGCCTTTCGACTTGGCTCTGCATCATCACTGCAAATCTATTGAGTTGCGGATCTTCTGAAGCGACTGTCACCGCTTCGCTTAAGGTGCGCAGCGCACTAATGGGAGTCTTCAGCTCGTGCGAGATGTTCGCTACGAAATCCCGGCGGACAGCGTCAATTCGTTCTGCTTCACTCTCATCGGTGAAGGTAATCACTACAGAGTCATAATCTGAGATAAAAGTTGCCTGGATAGCCAACTTTCGAGTGCCTTCGCCAATCGGGCCGCGAGGGAGTTCAATCTGTGCGCTCTGTGGCAGTTTGGTCCGTCGAGCTTTACGTATAACCTCAACGATGGAATCACCCACTAATTTTTCATCGCGGATGACACCAAGAGCGATTGCGCTCTGTGAAAAATAATCGATGCGATTTCCTGGACCAAGAATGACTGATGCAAGTCCGAGAACATCGAGCATCTCTTGCACTTCTCTAGTTGCAAATGATTGCTCAGGACGGTTCTCGTACTTCTTTCGCTTCAAAGCCCGCACCATGGCTCAATCGTAGGGGTTTGGCACTTTTACGCCCCACAAAAAGTTTGCTGGAATAACTGATTTACCCACTATTCATGCCTAAGTTAGGGCGTGTTCATCTCCAGAGATATGCTTTCGCGGCAAGACCCAATATTCTTACCCCATGCGCGACGCCTTTCATGAAGACCTAGATTCGATCAATCAAACTCTCGTTGAGATGTCTAACCTCGTCTCCGGAGCGATGGGTCGTGCCACAAAAGCTCTCCTCTCTCCAAACCTCGAGCTCGCTGAAGAGGTAATTGCAGATGACGATCGCGTCGATGCTATCCAGCACGAACTCGACAATAAGACTCTCGACGTAATGGCTCGTCAGCAACCAGTCGCTAGCGACCTTCGTAACCTCGTTACTTCCCTTCGTATGAGCGCAGATTTCGAGCGTATGGGCGATTTCGCTCACCACGTCGCTCGCATCGCACGTATGCGCTATCCCAACAAGGCTGTCCCTGCTGAACTTGAGCCAACTATTCAAGCGATGGGTGATGTAGCAGTAGCGCTGATTGACAAGGTCACCGGTCTCTTGCAGAGCCGCGATATCAATGTTGCACTTGAGGTCGAGCGCGATGATGATGAGATGGATAGATTGCACCGCAAGTTATTCGAGGCGCTCCTTGATGACAATTGGTCACACGGAATCGAAACAGCGATTGATATGACTCTGCTCGGTCGCTATTACGAGCGCTGCGCAGATCACACTGTTTCAATCTCACGCCGCGTCTACTTCTTAGTGACTGGTGAGTTTGCAGAGAAGAAGTCATAAGACTCTTCTCGAAAAAATTGAAGAAGAGTTAAGAGTTACTTCTTACCCTGATTCGCTACCGCTTTAATTGCTTCCGCTGCCGCAGCTGGATCTAGATACTCGCCGCCCTTAACAACTGGCGCAAAGTTGCTATCGAGTTGATAGAACAATGGGATACCGGTTGGAATGTTCAAGCCTGCAATATCTTCATCGCTGATTCCATCGAGGTGCTTTACCAATGCGCGCAACGAATTTCCGTGGGCTGTGACAAGAACAGTCTTGCCTGCTTTGAGATCAGGAATGATTGACTCTTCCCAATACGGAATCATGCGAGCAACAACATCTTTAAGGCACTCTGTTAATGGAAGATCTTTTCCAAGATCTGCGTAACGTGGATCTTGGTCTTGCGAAAACTCAGAACCAGCAACAATTGCTGGTGGTGGGGTGTCATACGAACGGCGCCACAACATAAATTGTTCTTCGCCGTATTCGGCTAAAGTCTGCGCTTTATCCTTACCTTGGAGCGCTCCGTAGTGGCGCTCGTTGAGGCGCCATGAGCGCTTTACAGGAATCCAATGGCGATCACATGAATCCAAAGCCAGCTGCGATGTATGGATTGCGCGACGCAAAAGTGATGTGTGAACTACATCCGGCAAGAGACCACGCTCTGCAAGAAGTGTTCCGCCGCGTCGAGCCTCAGCCTCACCTGCTGCTGAGAGTCGAACATCGACCCAGCCAGTGAAGAGATTCTTTGCATTCCATTCGGATTCGCCGTGGCGCAGGAGGATGAGTTTGTAATCAGACATGTGCGTATCTTGCCATGAATGGCAGTGGAATTAAATTAAATGGGCGAAGTGCTCAAGATTTGAGAGAGATTCCCCGCGAGTAACACGCCAGGCCCACTCTCGGCGAATTGCATCAGCAAATCCGAGTTCGAGCAGAGGATTAAATGATGAATCGGAGTATTGCAATACTGAGCCGAGAATGCGATCGAGTTCTTCTGCATTGACGGCTCCAAGAGGTAATCGACCGACGAGGTAGATATCTCCAATTTCATTGATGGCAAATGCGAGGCCATACATCGAAGCATTCTTGCTCATGCACCAATGGTGAACGGCGGCTTCATTCTCATCTGGTTTACGAATAACAAATGCATTGATGCTCATTGAGTGATCACCGACCACGAGTGCACAATGGGTCTGTAACTTCTTCTCACCTGGCAAGGTAACAAGAAAAGTATTGTCTTTCTTATCAAAATCAATCTCCTGCGAAGTTAAGAAGTTTTCAATAAGCGAAGTAACTGACATTTAACCGATCTGCTTCTTCTCTGCCTCTTGCACGCTTAAAACTCTGTCGTAAATATCGAGAGTTCCGCGAGAGGTTGCATCCCAACCAAAGTGCGATGCATGTTCGAACGCACCCATTGAGAGCAATACTCGACGTTGTGGCTCTTGCAGTAAACGAGCGATAACGGATGACCACGCGCGTGGATTATGTCCATCGACCAGCACACCTGAGATTCCATCAGCTACGGCGGTGCGAAGTCCGCCAACTGCACTGGCTACAACAGGGGTTCCGCATGCTTGCGCTTCGAGTGCGACCAGACCAAAACTCTCTGAATAGCTAGGAACACAGACTAAATCTGAGGCGCGGTAGTAATCAGCAAGGCCAGCGCGATCGACTGGTGGCGCAAAACGAACGACATCGCTGATGCCCAGCCACTGTACTAACTCCTTAAGGCGGTCCACCTCCGCTCCATTGGCACCCGAAGCGCCGCCCACAATAAGGGTGACTAACTTTGCTCTCAAGTGCGGGGAGTGAGTGACCATCTCGGCTACCGCGCGAATAAGAACCTCAGGTCCCTTATGCGGTTGGATGCGGCCAACAAATGTCACGACATGGGCGTCGGTAGGCACACCGATTTTCCTGCGTGCCTTGCCTTTATCTCCCTTTGCGCTAAACATCTGCAAATTAACGCCAGGGCTCACAACGGAAACATCATCAGGGCAGGCATCGTAAAGTGAGACCAAACTTGCCGCCTCTGCATCAGTATTTGCAATCAGTGCATCAGCTGCGGCAACAACTTGTGATTCGCCTTGAACGCGAATCATCGGCTCTGGAGTTTCGCCTTCTGCAAGTGCAAGATTCTTTACTCGCGCCATTGTGTGCATTGTGTGAACAAGAGGGATGTTTAGCTCTGCCGCTACTGGCATCGCAACTTTTCCAGAAATCCAATAATGCGAGTGAATGATGTCGTAGCTCTCATTACATGTCAGCGCCGCTTTAAATGCTCGAGATAATTCAGGAATCAAAGTCGGAAGAACTTCTTTAGTCACGCCATCTACTGGGCCAACATTGAGATGAAGCACACGAACGCCATTACCTAAATCAACAATATCTGGGTGGTTGTTATTAGCGCGACGAGTGAAGATATCTACCTTGATGCCTTGGGCCGCCATCTGTTGTGCGGATTCACAGACGTAGATATTCATTCCACCGGCATCACCAATACCCGCTTGATCGAGCGGAGATGTATGCACCATCAATGTGGCGACGCGACGATTCACCCCATAAGGGTACGCAGGTTTTAAGTAAAGCGCTTCTGTTAGAAAGTAGCGCGGATCTGGCCGATGACTTTGCCTCCGCCAAGAACGGCCTCTGTCTCGTACTTGCTCTCAACGCCAAGGCGTTTGAGGCCAGCGTGAACGAGAGCTCTAAAGGGGCGAAGTGAGCCATCGGTGACCTTAAAGACCAGCGTGCGACCGTCCGGCATTGAGGCTACTTCTACCGCTTCAACGCCATCTTTCATGTAGAGGCCAGGAACTTCGCGAATCATGGTCGTGGTTAAACGTCCTTCGCCAGCAACCATCTCAGGATATGCACGTGATGCTTCAATGACGCTGCGGTGTGCCAGATCATCTGAGATCGTGATGGCGCGAATCGCGCGAGCAAGGCCAGCAACAGAGATCAAGAATAAAGGTGCGCCGCATCCGTCGGTACTAGTAAGTGTGATTTTCTCACCAGCTAAATTCTCTAACTCTTCGCGGCATGCAATCTGTAGTGGGTGGTCGGCATCGAGATAGTTATCGATGGACCAACCGTTCTTCACACATGTCACCAGCATTGCTGCATGTTTTCCACTGCAGTTCATCGCAATTCGCGTTGGCTCTTGATCTCCGTAGGCGCGACGTTCGGGTTCGCCCAGGGGCTTGTCGAGCATGCACTGCAATGCGCTTTCATCAAGACCAACTGTGCTAAGAATTTCGCGAACTGCAGCAATATGTTCGTCGGAGCCAGAGTGACTTGATGCAACGAGTGCGAGCAAGCGTGGTTCAAGTTCTAAACCGTGGCGAACCATCGCCGCTGCCTGAAATGATTTAACGGTAGAGCGAGGAAAAATTAAATGTGCGCTATCGCCGAGTTCGAGATTGGTTGATCCATCAGCATTGAGTGCAATTAAAAATCCACGATGCTGGGACTCGACAACACCACTACGTACAACCTCGGCAAGAACTGCATCATTCATTTAGTTTTCGACCTGTCGCTCAAGCGATGACCAGAGATGAGCCTGTAACTCTTTGCCAGGTGCAGCCATGTCATATGAAGTGAAGAGTTGACCTTCAACTAGACCGTAGAGGCGAGCGCCGTCACTGACCTCTTTCGCTGTTGGAGCAACATATGCATGATCGAGTGCTAATTGAATAGCAGGGCGATCGTCGCTAATTTTTCCTAGCCAGCCTTCTGAAATTCCAGTGCTATGCGCAAGAATTAATTCAATAACTTTATTTGGCTTCACGCGCCAATAACCACACTCTGATGCACCTGGACGGATGTGATTTCCTTCAGCATCAATCAACCATGACTTAGATGAGTACTCAAGAAATGGTCGGCCATCATGGCGGAAGGTAACTTCTTGCACGTATTCAAACTTCTCAACGCCAGGCCATTCGCCCATACCTTTGCCGCCCCATTTACCGACCATCCATGCAACGGGATAGAGATCTTCGTGAAGCCCTTCGGGGATAACAAAAGCCATTAGATTCTGCCTCTCTTATATGTGCGGGCATCGCGCGCCTGTGATTGGCGTCGGCCGCGAATGCCGTAGATAAGAAGTCCGATACCGATTGCGATAGAGATAATCCCTAATAGCGCAGTCGTGAGTAACTCCATGAGGCAATCGTAAGGGTTAGAACTTACGAACAGCCCACATAATCGCAAGGCAAGCGAGAGAAACAAGAAATAACTGACCTAAGAACTTCATGCGGGAACCTTCATCGTGTGCCCTTCACGATTACCTCTTGCGATGCAGCAACGCCATCTACCGTCAAAGTCGCATCGGTAGGAGTAGATCGCTTCACCAAGGCGAGAGCGATGGGACCGAGCTCGTGGTGGCGCGCAACAGTTCCGAGAAATCCCACTTGCGTACCATCTAATAAGACCGGAGTACCAGGAGCTGGAAAAACTACGGCTGATCCATCGAGATGAAGCATCACTAAACGCCGAGGTGGCGCACCGAGATTAAATATCTTTGCCACTGTCTCTTGTCCTCGATAACAACCTTTATTCATATGAACATCTTTATTGAGCACCCCAAGTTCATTGGGAATCGCTTTATGGTCGGTATCGATACCGTGACGAGGCCGACCTGATGCAACGCGTTCGGCATCGAGTGCCCAGGTGCCTACCTCTTTCGCACTTTCATTAAAAAGGTTCTTCATGGCATCGAGTTCAGGGCGCGGCACAAGTGCGTATGGTCCACCGATAATTGTCGGTGTTCCCGGTGCGCGTAGAACTGAATAATCTTGTGAAGCATCTCTTGCATCGACCTTTAACATAAAGCGCATCTTCAAAAGATATGCGAGAAGGCCCTCGGCATAACCTGGGTCAATCACAATAAATGTAGATGTTCCATCGTCGACGAGATTGAATTGGTATTCAACATGTCCGTTGTGATCAAGAATCATCGCAGGCAACCAATCACCTGCCGGAAGATTTATAAGGTGCTGTGTGGTTAAGTCATGTAACCACTTGATGCGATCATCACCGCTTACCTCAATGACAGCTAAGTGCGAAAGATCTGCCCACGCCTTGCCCTCAGCAAGTGCACGTTGTTCTTGAGCTGGCTGACCAAAATGCCAGATAGCGCCCTTATCTGGGCCTTCTTCAACATGAACAGCAGTCATAGCGCTAAGTCTATGAGTGCGAAGAGATAACTGCTATTTAACGCAGGCTGCGCAGGTTCCGTAGATTGCAAAGTGCGTGACATCGGTGCGGAATCCGTAATCATCCGCCAAGTTCTGCACAAAGTTTGCTGCTACATCAATCGGTGCATCGCCGACAGATCCGCAATCTCCACATACGAGGTGGAGATGGGTGAGCTCTTCTGCAGCATGATAAGTCGCGCCACCATGGCCGAGGTGGGTGTGCTGCACAAGACCAACGTTTTCAAGCGTTTCAAGGTTGCGATAAACGGTAGAGAGATTAATGCCTGGGTGAGTCTCGCGCACCTTCAGCGCAATGTCTTCTGGCGTCGAATGGCCAAGTTCACGTACTGCATTCAATACGAGTTCGCGCTGAGGTGTGAGGCGTAAACCTTTTTCATGTAATTCGTGTTTATTTGGCATGTGAGAACCTTACTTTAATCGATGAAATATGGAGAGAGCCTTTAGAGGGTAATTACGAGATCAGAGACGTTGCCACGTTCAGCAACAATCTTTTTCTCCGCGCGAGCACCTGGTGCTTGAACGACGAGCGTCCAAACACCAGGGCCAGCGAAGAAGCGGAATTGTCCTTCCGCATTTGTTGGAACTTCTGCGGTGAACTCCCCAGAGCCATCAAGTAATCGCACATGACCATTTGAAACAGGAACGCCATTCGGCACAGCATCATCAATCCCGTCCCGGAGAATGATTCCTTGAATTACTGTCTGTTTCGCAAGATCTATGCCATCAAGTGATGGACCGCCAGGGCGCGCACCGCAAGTCTTCATGCGCCGAGCTCTACTGGTACACCGACGAGTGAACCGTATTCAGTCCATGAACCGTCGTAATTCTTCACGCTCTTGACTTCAAGAAGTTCGTGGAGAACAAACCAAGAGAAAGCAGAACGCTCACCGATACGGCAATATGCAATTGTCTCTTTTGCAAGATCAACACCTGCAGCTGAATAAATCTCTTTTAGCTCTGCATCTGATTTAAATGTTCCATCTTCATTGGCCGCCTTAGACCAAGGAATGTTCTTTGCTGTCGGTACATGTCCCTTGACCTGTCCACCTTCTTGTGGCAGGTGAGCAGGAGCAGCAAGTTCACCCGAGAATTCAGCAGGAGAACGAACATCGACAATGTTCTTTACGCCAATTGCTGTAATTACTTCATCGCGGAAAGCGCGAAGTGAAAGGTCCTGATCCTTTGCCACGTAACGAGTTGCGCTGCGGGTAGGTACCTCGGTGACAAATGGACGTGCGTCGAGTTCCCAGCGCTTACGTCCACCATCAAGGAGGCGTACATCTTGGTGTCCGTATAGCTTGAAGTACCAGTATGCATAAGCAGCAAACCAGTTGTTGTTGCCGCCATAGAGCACGACGGTCGTGTCATTTGAGATGCCGCTCTTGGAGAGAAGGAGTTCGAAACCTTCCTTAGAGATGATGTCGCGGCGGATGCCATCTTGTAGATCTTCACGCCAATTGAAGGTGATTGCGCTCTCAATATGGCCTTGTGCATAAAGGGTGGTGTCTTCATCAACTTCAACAATGGCAACTGCTGGATTATTGAGATTCTGCGCAACCCAATCGGCCGTTACTAATACTTTTTCGCGTGACATGTATGGGACTCCTGAAAGATAGATTGAATGAAAGGTGAGATTTACTTAGAGGTAAGGCGGACGAGAAGTAGATATATCTCGCAGCCGAGGCAGTAATTAAATGCTGCATTAAGGAAAGCCGCGCCAAGCGCAAAGCCAGTTGCAACGGTAAAGACAATATCGAGCCCCGTGAAAGCTCCGATTGTTCCAACTAATGCAAAGATGAATCCGACTGATTGAGCGAACTTTGGTGGTCGCACATCCTCGGTAGGACCTGGTTGCGCAAGGCGCGGCTTGATGAAGTTCTTAAAGATCAATCCATAAGGAGTGAACTGTGGGCCGCGAAGTGCGCCAATCAAGAAGACAACTCCTTGTGCTGCAAGAACCCATTTATTTTGGGTGATCAATGCAATTGCAAGAACAGTTGTTGTGATGAAGGCACCAAAACGTGGACCACGTGCATCGATGTAGATTCGAGAGACCTCTGGCTTATCGAGAACTTCTGACATTTGCTTTCCTTTTTATGTAGGCGACTGAGTAATAAGTGTTGAATTACTAAGCGCACATACACAACGAACCAGCAAGGCGACCGTAATCAAGTACACGGCGCTTTGTGAAGAAGCTGGTTGGAATTGCGAACATGTTGGAATAGTAGATGAGAGACGGAAGGAACACTACTTGCGAATTATTTGCGTGTTCTG
>JACCDN010275242.1_pt1 | contig 18716 bp, 21 predicted proteins | sample 7441691 | NCBI WGS metagenome assembly JACCDN01 (sample SAMN15323439, study PRJNA562643) | freshwater metagenome | isolation source: river surface water | place: USA:Blue River Watershed | collected 2017-08-16 | reverse complement strand
GTGAATACCCCTAGGGAATCGTTGATAAGTAGGCGGGAAATTCGCTATCCAAACCACGTAACCGCTATTTGCTACGCGCCAATCGACCGCAATATGACGATGGGCAATGGTTAGGGAAGCAAACCTCAATCCTAAAGGGTGCGAATTATGCACCGCAACTACTTTTTTCGCTGGATTTTTACTTTTTTGTGACAAAACTCAAACAAAAAAGTCCAGTCTGGATCGAACCAACTTTTCAAAGCTGGACACTCGGCCATCGCATGCCTTGAGCTCCACATAGTCCAAAAACATCGATAGCGATCCGTCCTCATGCTCCAAAAGCACGCAGGGCTCCCTCCCTGCTGAAGCTGCAAGTTCTTTTTCGGTGCGCTCGTTCATGTGAACCAGGCGAAACTCGATTCCGAACTCAGCCAAAAGCTGCTTTTCAAGTCTCTTGAATTCAGACTTCTTCTTTATAGGAGAGTGGGTGATGTCGCAGAGGTTGCATTCGCGAGCGCCGACCAGGTGCCCCAGAACATAGGCAACCTCGCCGACTATGCCGCCGTTGGCCTTATAGACACCTATCAGTTTCTTGGAGATCATGCTTCTGGCAACAAAAAAAGGAGCTAGAAAAGTCCAAGAATCGCTTCAGCACTGCACTCTAGGGTTTGGTCCCCCTAATCAGAACAATCTCTGAATTCCAACCTTGAAAAGGGCTTTCTCGATCTCAGCCCTCGGAGTACTGAAGCTTGATTGTGCACACTCGGAGAATTCGAAAGGCTCGCCTTGGCATCAACGATGAATCTGTCTGCATTTACCCGCTGCGACCAGCTGGCTTCCGCCGTTGCCTGCGTTGGGTGGTGCCTATAGACAGTCACTGGCAGCAATCCTCGAGCTACCCTCTTACCTGCGGCAATCATCCGCAACCAGAGGTCATAGTCCTCCGCTAACGCTGGTCTATAGCCCCCTACTTCCAAGAAAGCTTGGCGAGTAAACATCGCGGCTGGATGGAAACCTGGGTTTTGAAATTGCGCAACTGCTGCAAACTCGTGAGTATCTAGAGCTACCGGGTAGTGCGGTAGCAATATTGGAACTCCTGCCACTTTGTATAGGTGTAGAAGACTGCCGAAGTGAAGATCGAGGTTCTGCATTTTTGGAACTTGATATTTCCATCGCCATGGAAGAGCAATATCGTCGGCATCCATCCTCGCTATGAGGCTGTGATTCGATTGGTCGATCGCGAAATTCAACCCCCCCGCGAACCCTAATCTTTCCTTGGTTTCAAGGAGTCGAAATCTTCCATCGGTGATGGACCGAAGTTGGTAGGTGCTTTCTTTGGTGCTCGGATCTAGGTGAAAGATCAACTCTGCGTCGCTAGGCATACTTCGAAGGCATGACATGGCTGCCCTGTAGCCAAGGGCACCAGGGTTTAGCGCGGAGATGACGACACTAAACACTCTTCACTGCTAGGAGCTTAGTGAACCAATGCATGAGAATAACGTGCCCATTTTCGACAATTTGGTAGTCAGAACTGGGGATGACCAAGCCGACCTTGCTTCGTTTTGCAAGCGCTTCCCCACTGGAACCAACCGTTGACAACAGCGTGAGGTTCATCTCATCTGCCACCTGCGCCGCCGCGAGAAGGTTTGGTGATTTTCCGCTAACGGAAATCACCCACACCGCATCACCCGCCTTGGCAAAGTCTCGAAGAGTGAGAGCGAAGCCCTGTTCAAACGAGACATCGTTCGCGTAGGCGGTTTGCATCGAAACCATCTCACTTGGAGCAACCGTGAAAACAGGCCTTGCACCAGCCGATTTCGAAGTCTTCCCGAAGTCAGCTACAGCATGCGATGCTGCACTGGCGGAACCTCCGTTACCCAGCACCCAAACAGATCCACCGGCATTCCTTACCCGGTCGATTTCTTGGAAAAACGCGTCCACCAGTTGGGGATCAATCAACTCCATAACTTCGGCGTTGGCCGACAGATAATCGCTCCAGTTCACTACTTGCCTTCCTCCTCGTAAATAGTTGTGACTCCGGCCAAGTCGGGTCTAACCCCCAGCACACGCTCATCGCTGAACTCTGCTAGGAAATCTGGCAGTTCTGCTTGCTCAACAAAGAACAAAACAAAGCCCCCACCGCCAGCGCCGAGCAACTTGGCAGCCTTTGCTCCTGCACCCCGACCTCGAGACACAACTTCTGCTGCAATGCTCATGTGGGTATCTGGGCTGGACTTCTTTTTGAGCTCCCAAGCCTCTGAAACCAGATTGGGTAATACCCGGACACCTGAGAGCTCTATTTGCCGATAACCGTCAATCGCCAGCTGTGCAAGATCGCACAGAGCTCTTTCAGCAGTGGCATCTTGATTTACAAACCCAGCGGCTTCCTTGAGAACCGCTGACGCCGAACGAGCAGAACCAGGCACCTTTACCAGCCACATTACGTCGGCTAGCCAACTTAGGTCCTCTGGGGAAAGGCTTACCGGATCGGCCAATACCTCGCCGTTTTTCTCGAATCGGATGAGGTTCATGCCACCAAGCGCGCTCGCGTACTGATCTTGCTTACCTATGGGTTCCCCCAAGATGTCTAGCTCAATCATGCAAGCTAAGCTACCGATCTCCATTTTTGAAAGTCGCTTACCAGACATTTCGGCTAGCAGCTTGACTAGGGCGACAGTAAAGGTGCTTGAAGAGCCAAGGCCAGTGCCAGCCGGGATGTCAGATGAAACGCTCAGATCGACCCCAGAGCAATTGAAGTATGTCAAAGCCTCTCTGAAGATGGGGTGCTCTATCTGTTCCAAACTCTCGACCAGTTCGGTCTTGGAATACTTCAGCAGGGTCCTTGAGGGGTCGAACATTGGTCGACCAGAGATAAACATGCGTTGATCGATTGCCGTCGAAAGGACGGCTCCCCCATGCTTTAGGTAATGGCGAGGCAAATCACTTCCGCCTCCGAGGAAACTGACGCGAAAAGGAGCTCTCACTACTCTCACGCGTTGCCCCCTTTAGTCACGATATAAGTTGAGTGTACTGACATCTTTGAAACGGATGCCTGCTTTCTGTGCCGCGAGCCGATCAGCGTCTGTGTCTCCAACTAGAAGGGTGTCTGGTGTTAGAGAAATGCCATGAGCAATGGCGGCTCGTTCGAGCATGCCAGTGCTTGGTTTTCTGCACCGACATGTAATTTTCATTTCTGCAAGTTCCCCTGGATGACCGTTCTCGGGGTGATGTGGGCAGACAAAGAAATCGTCGAATTTGACGCCTCTGGCCATTAGTAAGCGCTGAAGCTCGTTGTGCACGAAGTAGGTCTGACCAAAACTGATGAAACCTTTAGCAATTGCCGGTTGGTTAGTGCACAAAAAAACTGGGGTGTTTTCCTGGTTTGCAGTTCGCATCAATTCGACAACGGCCAAATTTAAGTCGGAGTCCAAAACCTGAGTGCGACCGTTTGGCATGTCGGGAAGCAAAGTCCCATCCCTATCGACAAAAAGGGCCTTGCGAAGAATGGGTCCGCCAGAGTCTTGACCAATACCGATATTTTGAAAATGGTCCCGGATTAGGCGAATTCTCTCAGGTGTCCCCGAATCGCGAAAAAAGTGACTGATTGGGAAAAAGGTGATGCCCCCCAAGGCACGACTCTCCAACAGTGCTGTCGCAACGTCCTTACAAGTCGTGTCGAGTGTCTCAATCTGCTCCGAGGGCAAAAACACGAGTCCAGTCATGCCCCACAGCATCCCCGATGAGGTGTCTAGGGTCTCCCCCTTATCAAAGAACCGAACAGGATTTCCTTGCCAGTCAATAGAAACGACCGTTGAGTCACTCAAATGGTCGGACTGGCGAATCGCTATGGCAGGACCCGACGCCCCAGTTGCAAGGTACCTGTCTCGATAAAGAGCCAAGGGGGCGTTTATTGCGGTGTCGCCGAGTATGACGCCGACATTTGCCCTGATTTGGATGGATTGGATCTGCTTCAGTGCCGCAACCGGTCCGATGCCTTCATCGTAAATCACCCTGATACGAGCTGAGGGATAGAGACGGCGTCTTGACTGAAGTGCTGCCTCTACCTGGTTCGCACCATGTTTCAAAACGAAGACCAAATCCAGGGTCTCATCTTTGGGCAACGAATCAAGGAGGAATCCAAGGACGTCTGAATCCCCGATCCTTTGCAACAGTTTAGGCAAACTCGGATTTTCGCTCCGGGTTCCCCGACCTCCCGCTAGGACCACCCAGGTTATATCAGTGCCCATGCCTCTGAAACTCTTCATCTATCGACTTGAGGATCGCATCATCGGAGCTCGGTAATTGAATCCCGAGGCTTCTCAGCTCAGAAGTATCGTAGGCATAGGTAGGAACATCGCCCGGCCACCCTTGAGGGGAGGTTCCATAAACCGGGTTGCGATTTTTTCCTCCACGCGCCTCGATCATCTCTACGATTTTTGCAACTCTGGTCGAGGAATCGGGGGCAACATTAACTTCGTGATAGCCAGGCGCAGGAAAAACTGAGTCTAGGCTCGCAAGGATTTCAGCCAGATCCTCCACATGTAGGTAGGGTTTGTCTTGACTGCCATCCCCAAGAATCTTCCAAGGCTCTGAAGACAGGTATTTGGCCACTAGGTCCTTGACGACACCATGTGTTTGGCCTATACCCGTCACGTTCGGGAACCTGACCACTACTAGTTTTCCGATTGACCTCGACTCAAGCAAAGTTACAAGAAGCTTCTCCGATGCCAGCTTCATCCAACCGTAAGCGGAAGTTGGAGACTTTACCGTGTGGGGTTCGATGACTGCCTCGTGAGCACCGTACACAGCTGATGTGGAAGCGAATACAAGGGTCGCGTTGGGTCGAGGGTTCCTGGCCAACTCAAGAGCCAAGGCTGCTGTCGTTCCAAAGGTATGGTGGAGGTCTACTGCAGAATCAAGAGCTGATTTTGAAATGTCGGAGTTGGCAGCCAGATGGTAGATCACGTCGAACTGGTCGGTATTTAGAAATTGAGCTGTTAGGGCGAAATCTGCTGCATCTGCTTCGCAAAGCGCGAGGCGGGCATCCGAGCGTGCGGCGAACAATCCGTTACCCATGGTCATATTGTCAATCACATGGAGCGATTCGATGTCGGAGTCTAAGAGCTTGTGAATCAGTGCTGATCCAATGAACCCTGCGCCACCAAAGACCGCAATTCTTGCCACGAGCGTTCCTTTCGCTTTTCATAGGACCCCGGTGCCCCTGCTCGCTATAGAATCAAGGGCCAGTAGGCCAATCCATCGAGCAGGACAGGAATCTGAGAGCTGACACTTCCTCACAACTCAGTGAGATGTCATGGAAGTGCCTGACTGTTTCCCTCTGTGCTTGCCGAAACACACTCTGGGATACTCCTCGCAAGACTGAGCTGGCGGTGACGGTGGGATTTGAACCCACGGTGGGCTTTCACCCACACAACTTTTCGAGAGTTGCACCTTCGGCCGCTCGGACACGTCACCAAGCCCAAGGCTAACAAAAGAAGATGCGGCCAGCAAACGAGATGATGGGATGTGCTCTAGATTGAGAGAGTAAATCGTCTCAGAAGGGGAAAAGTTGGAGCGTTACGAGTCAAAGGTCGAGCCAGGCAGACTGTTGCACTTTGTGCACCGAGCAGATGAGTTTGGATCTAGAAGAGAGCTAATAGCTGAATCTGAGATTCTTCAGCTTTCAAGTCAAACCATTGAAGCGGGAAAGTCTTTTCCCGCTCACATGCACATTCCAAAGGCCGTTGAGATCCAATCCATTACCGCGCAAGAATCTTGGGTCGTGATCAGCGGGAAGGTTGAGATTACCTACTTTGATCTGGATGGTTCGGAGTTGACAAAGGTGATTCTGGGTGCCGGTGATACTTCGGTGACCCTTGCTGGTGGCCACGGTTACCGAATTCTTGAAGAGAGCAAGGTGCTGGAGTTCAAAACCGGCCCTTACTTAGGTCAGGCTCTCGACAAAGTATTTATCTAAATTCCGATGCTGAGTTTCAATGAATTAGGCCGGAAAGGTAATCTCGGCAACCAAATGTTCCAGTTTGCTGGCCTAAGGGGTATCGCACACAATCGAGGTTTTGACTGGATCATCCCGCCTCCAGGCCCACATTGGATTCACGGCAATCAAATGTTTGAGCTGTTCAATATGAGTAGTTTGAGTGATGCTCACTTTGGATTCGGCAGCGGAAAGACATATTTCTCACCGGGCAAGAAAGATCGTCGAAATTCCACAGGCTTCGAGTTTGATGACCACTTGTTCAACGAGGTTCCTGACGATGTAAATCTCAATGCCTTCTTTCAGAGCCCGAAGTACTTTTCTTCGATCCAGGAGCAAATTCGGGCCGATTTCAAGATCAAAGCCGAAAAGTTAGACTCTTTGAAAACAAAGCACCCTCTCGTCAAAGATCCCTTCGTGAGTCTTCATGTTAGGCGCGGAGACTACCTCAAGTTCCCCAAACACCACCCCGTGCAAACGCTGGACTACTACGCAGCAGCGTTAGAGGTGTTGCCCCGGATACAGGTCCTGATTACCACAGATGATCCGGCTTGGGTAATGGACCAAAAACTATTCCAGCAACCCCGTTTCCAGTTAGTAAGGTCCGGTGGTAGCGCAGAAGATTTCGCGATCCAGACGATGGCAAGTTACTCGATCATCTCAAACAGCTCATTTGGTTGGTGGGGTGCGTGGCTTGCACAAGCGAACCAGGTTGTAGCGCCAAGAACCTGGTTCGGTCCAAAGCTGGCCCATCAAGCGATTCGGGATCTTTATCCGGCAGACTGGACAGTTATTTAGGCGATCGATTTCCCTCGAGCGATTTAGCTAACTCCTTGGCGTTCTGGCTTCGTTGTCTAAGCTCTCTCGCCGGTGTGCCAGCAAAGATGTGCCAAGGGCTCAAGATCCCTCTGACCAAAGAGAGAGCACCGATGGCAACTCCCTCTGATAAGACACTTCCGGGAAGAATGACGCTTCCAGAACCCACTACGACGTGATCTCCGATCTCGACCGGGGCGGTCTTCACTCGCTTTAGTTCTGCGGGAACGGTTGAGTTCGTCATCGCCTCGCCAGAAAAGTCATCTGAAGCTGAGTAAAGTCGCACTCCTTGGCTGAGGGTTGAGAACGACCCGATCGAGACTCCAGCGGACGCATTGATGTGGCAAGAACCTCCGATGTGGACGAAGTCTCCCAGCTGCAGCTGGCCTCCTGCCGCAATAAGAGTACAGAAACCGTCGATCCTCACATTGCTTCCCAGATAAATATTCTGGGTACCGACTAAAGTTGTATTCCGAGCTATCCGGACATTTTTCCCGATTGAACCGAATTTGTGGGCTCTCAGTTGGTGCTCAGTCCAATAGCCTTGGTCAAAAGGGTCCTTACGCCAACCTTGGATGGCCCTCAATAGATTCACAGGTCCAACTGTAAACTAACGGCTGAGTATTCGGAACGGAATTTAATCATGACATACAACCCGTGGCCTCTGGGAAAGTTGCCGGAAGAATGGCAAAGACCAGAACCCGCATTGATTCGATCAATGGGATACAACTGGGGGGATCCTCGAGAGATTGTAACGATGTTCGAGCAAAAGCTTGCCGAATTCTCCGGTAGCCGCTACGCGGTTGTGGTCGACTGCTGCACCAATGCTCTTTTTCTATCGCTCACCTACTTGGGTATCAAACGAGAACTCGAAATTCCGAAACACACTTATGTTTCGGTGCCGATGCAGGTACTTCACACGGGCTCCACACCTAAATTTGCTGACGTGGAGTGGGAGGGGCTCTACGAGCTCGGGGATTCTGGTGTGGTAGACGGAGCGGGCCGATTCACTCGAGGGATGTATGTGGGCGGCGGCAAGCTGCAGACCCTTTCGTTCCAAATTAAGAAAAGAGTTCCAATTGGGCGCGGTGGCGCTATTCTCACGGACTCTTTGGATGCTTACAACTGGCTCAAGCTAGCTTCATATGACGGAAGGGACCTCAACACTCCCTACGACTCGCCAGGACATGTGTCTCAACTTGGGTGGCACTACTACATGACGCCCGAGGATGCGGCGCGGGGAATCTGGCTGATGGATCAATTACCTGATGACATGCCTGACACAATGTCATGGAAAAACTATCCAGACCTCTCCAAAATGGAAGTATTCACAGGAAAGCAGCAGGGGGAATAATGTCCAAAACCGCATTGATAACTGGCATGGCCGGACAGGATGGGAGCTACCTGGCGGAACACCTGCTTTCGCTGGGTTACAAGGTCCATGGCTTGGTCAGAAGAAATTCTGTTCCCGAACATCAAGAGTCGAGAGTTGACCACCTAGCTGGCGAGATCAGTGCTCACTACTCGGACATGATGGATGTGGGCTCGCTGTATAGATTGCTGCAAGACGTTCAACCGGATGAAGTGTATAATCTCGCGGCTCAGAGCCATGTTCGGATCAGTTTCGAGGTGCCTGAGTTCACGGCTAAGACAAACGCCATCGGTCCTCTGGCGCTGCTTGAGGCAATTCGGATCACCGGAGGCAAGCCCCGCTTCTACCAAGCCAGCTCGTCCGAGATGTTTGGTGACAGCGTAGATGAAGACGGTTTCCAGCGCGAGACCACCCCAATGCACCCCGTTTCACCCTACGGGTGCTCAAAACTCTTCGCCTATCACCTAACTCGCAACTACCGAAAGGCATACGGCCTGTTCGCAGCCAATGGAATTCTTTTCAACCACGAGTCGCCTCGCCGAGGCTCGAATTTTGTAACAAGCAAGATCGTCAAGAGCGCGGTCGAAATCAAGCTCGGACTCCGAGAAGAATTGGTTTTGGGTAATCTCGATTCGCATCGCGACTGGGGCCACTCTCGAGATTACGTTCGTGCAATGCACCTTATTCTCCAGCATGACAAGGCTGACGATTTTGTTGTTGCGACAGGAGAGACGAGGTCGGTCAGAGATTTCTTGGTAATTGTGTTTGGAGCACTTGACCTCAACTACCAGGACTTCGTGAGGCAAGATCCTAAGTACATGAGACCTGAAGAACTTCCCTATCTTCGCGGAGACTCAACTAAAGTGCGCTCAACCTTAGATTGGGCTCCGCAAACGACATTTGAGGAGATGGTGCAGGAGATGACTCAGGCTTGGATGGATAAGTTAAAGTCCAAGTAGCGACCATATTTCTTGAGCGATGGATTTTGCGCTCTGTGCGTAGGTGAATGATTCGGCCTCGGCCAGCAATTCACGACCGGCCGCTCTAAGTTGATCTCTCTGGGCGACCGGGAGATCCAGGAAACGGAACTTAAAGAGCTCGTCTAAAGAATCGGGTTCGATTGCGCACTCACCAGAGATGCCAAAATCCTGCAGTGATGGTCCGAAATATATCGGAATACATCCTGCCTCTAAGGCCTGCCAGAATTTTTCTGTCACTATGGTTGGTTCATTCTCGATGACTATCGCGAACTCGAATTGTGCTAGGTATTCAACCTGAGATCCTGGAAACGGATAAACCCTTTTTGCAAACGGCAAGATTTGGAATCTGCGAGACAGTGACCCGATCATCCCACGTGGTACGTGACCTGATCCTAATGCTCGTGCTGCCTCGCTCAGATATGTCTTGATGATTGAGAATATACCTTTTCGCCATGCTGTTCCGGCAACATGAAGGGTAACTTCGGAATCTTTTGGCCATTCCTGGATCACACGGCGTCGCAATTCATACTGCTGACCTGGGATGAAGCTCACTTTGTCACCTGAAATCATTCCAATTTCCCTGAGCCGTCTCGGTTTTTGCTCCTGAGACATCGGGGGTGAGGGCCACCAAGGACTCCAGGTATAAGGGCGAGCCGCAACAGAGGCCGGGATGGGGTAGAGAACGCTAGGTACATAAACCCGTGCGAACATGCGCAACGCAGAGGCTCGGTACTGCAGAGGTTTGATGCTTCTGGGCTCCGCCAAAAAGATCACGCGGTCACACTTCTGTCGCAGCTTTGATGAAAGTAGCGAAGGCAAATGAAGATCGAGACTGACGAACAAGTCTGAGAAACTGTCGTTGACCGGGACCAGCCGAACCCCAGAATGCGAGGTGACTTCGGACACAAGAAGTTCCAGCCAAGACGGGAGATTGCCTGAAGAGAGGTCTCGTCCTCCTGCGATGAGTGTGAGCTTCTTTATTTCCGTGCCGCTCAACTCCGGATTTTTCAGAGAACACCCCCCATTACTACCTAGAGTTATCGAAGTTTAGCGAAGTACTGGGTGAGAAGGGCAGCGGCTTGTTCTCCTCGAATTCCAGGTATCACCTCAACGGGGGACCCTAGTCTTCCGTCTCTCAAGATGTCATAAAGTGATCCAGCGGCTCCAAGGCCTTCTCGCCAGGCGCCAAAGACTACTCGCGATACTCGAGACTCCACAATCGCTCCTGCACACATTACGCAGGGCTCCAAGGTTACAAACAAAGTCGTACCCGAGAGCCTCCAATCACCTAATCTCGATGACGCGGCTCTAAGTACTTCGAGCTCCGCATGGGCCGTAGGGTCCGACATCATTTCTCGTCGATTATGCGCGGCGGCAAGTAAATCATCCTTTTCCGAAACCAGGACGGCCCCCACGGGAATATCCCCCTGCGATTTCTCCGCCTCAAGTAAGGCGAGGTGCATGAAATGCTCAAAGTCCATAGGCTTGAGCTTATGCGACTGACTGTAGCCAATCACCCTCTAATCACTCACAAAATCACCATTTTGAGAGACAAAGCAACCCCGTCACCCATATTTCGGTTGCTGGTTGAGGAGCTAGTCACGCTGCTCGCATATGAGGCAACGCGTGATGTCAACGTAAGTGAGGTGACAGTTGAGACTCCGCTAGTTGTCACCAAGGGATCCAAGCTATCCCGACCTCGCCCAATCATCATCCCAGTGCTAAGGGCTGGCCTGGGAATGCTTGAAGGGATGACAAAGCTTCTTCCCACTGCAGAAGTTGGCTTCCTCGGCATCAAACGTAACGAGGAAACACTGGAGCCCTACACCTATGCGAATCGACTGCCTGACGATTTGTCTGATCGTCAGGTGTTTATCGTTGACCCAATGCTGGCTACCGGTGGAACCCTCAACGATTCGATTGACTATGTTTTTGAGCGAGGGGCAAAAGATGCGACCTGCGTTTGTCTACTTGGTGCTCCTGAGGGAGTTGAGAACGTCAAGGCACACCTAGCCAAGAAGTGGCAAGACAAATCAGTCCACATTGTGCTTGGCTCATTGGACGAGAAGCTAAACGAAATTGGCTACATCGTTCCCGGCCTTGGCGATGCTGGTGATCGGCTTTACGGAGTTGCAGACTGAAATAAGTCGTAATGATTTGACATAGTTTGCAATCATCCGCAAACTATTGGTCAATGACTACTCGAGCACAGCTAGACGGAGCACCTCAGGGTGACATGATGTCCTGCTCGATGTGTATGTGCATGTGTATGTGCCGCTAATTCAACCGCTCACGAATTAGCCCAAAGGCACCAGCACCCCAACAAACGCACGTGATCCGTGCATCAAAAACCGCACACTACACAAAAGGATTTGAGCCAAATGTCAGTAAACCTAAAGACCAAGACCGAGATCAAAGGATTCGCACTCTATGTTGGAATCTCTGAAGTGGACGCCGAGCAAGCGGGAATATCGCTTCAGGAGCTTGCAGCGGCTCTGAAGCAAACCATTGCGAATTTGGTTCCTAGCAAGGCATCCGAAACCTACGCGACTGTTGCTTTAGCCCCGGCAGACGCTCCCGGCAGGAATCTCGACATCACAAGGCTGGCGCTGCACGAGCCCCGAGCAACCAAACAGAAGATTCAACCTGTTCAGCAGGAGGAGAGTGCTGCAAAGGGAATCGTGGTTGATCTGACTCGCAGACGACTCTTTGTGGATGGTAGAAACGCGCTACTCACCTGCAAAGAATTTGAATTACTTGCGTTCCTAATCGAGAGCGCAGGTCGCACGGTCTCGAGAAATGAGATCGCATCAATTGCCGATCGCTGCGGCGAACCAACGCCTAACGCTCGCACCATTGATGTTCATGTTCGACGACTCCGCTCAAAGATCGCAGGCTACGAGGACATCGTTAGGACAGTTCGTGGACAGGGCTATCGCTTTGATAAGCACCCTGATGTATTGATCGAGGAGCTCTAGACTTCACGGGTGCCAAGAACGCTAGATTTCCGCGAGGGATTAGAGGTCATAACCAAGCTGACCTTGGAACTCGCGGATCAAACTTCAACCCCAATCATTTTGATAGACGGCAGAGCCGGCTCCGGAAAGAGCACTCTTGCTCAGCTGCTAAGGGATCAGTTATTCAAGGCTGGAGAAGCAGCACCAACACTCGTGTCCATGGATGACCTTTACCCAGGCTGGCAGGGACTCCAAGAGGGATCCCTCTACCTCGAAGAGAAAATCTTGAACCCTGCTTCCTCCGGTCGAAAGGCTGCCTGGCAGGTCTGGGATTGGGAAAAAGGTGCTCGAGGTAGGGATAGCGAGCCTGGGAATGGCTGGCGCGAATTCGCGGGCGGAAATCTACTCATCGTTGAGGGTTGCGGCTCCATCTCGAAGCAGTCAGCTCAGCGCTCACAAATCAGGATTTGGGTGGAGTCAGAAGCAAGTATCAGAAAGGCTCGGTTTCATGACAGGGACCAAGGCCTATTTGATGACCATTGGAGCATTTGGGCAGCCCAGGAGGACGAGTTTTACCAAGAAGAGCAATCTCAAAGCCTGGCTGACCTGGTGATCAAGAACTAGCCCTCTTGATTCGCTTTCCAGGTTCGGTAACCCGCCACAATGCTCATGGCAATCACGACAAAGGCAATCGCATAAACCGTCGATCGAACCCAAGGAATGGAATAGGCAAAGAAGCCGGCCAGGGTCAGACCGCTCCCCCAAAGTAGTGCCCCAACCAGGTTGGCTGAAAAGAACTTGTAGTAGTTCATCCGGCCAATGCCCGCAAGGGCAGGAATGATTACTCGCGCCCAAGGGATAAACCTTGCCACCACGATCGACCACCAGCCATAACGCTCATAAAACTGCTCAGAGCGTTGAATACCGCGCTGGATCCACAGACCTTTACGTTTATCTAAATATGGGCGCCCGTAGTGCCTACCCAGTGTGTACCCGACCTGGTCTCCCAAGAACGCTGCAATACCAACACCAAAAACCATTACGACGATGTTTATGGACTCTTGATTCGCGGCCGAAACAAGGCCAGCAGCAAATACAAGCGAATCACCGGTGATGAATGGGATGAAGGCGCCGATAAACAGCCCCGTCCCGGCAAATACCAGTCCAAAAACCGCCGCGTAGAAAAGGAGTGGGCCAATTTGATCAAACCATCCGACGATGTCGCTAGTTACTGACATCCGGAAAGTTGTTGGCACGATGAAAGTCTAGCTTTTAGAGATTAGCGGGTGAGACCGTGAAGGATGATCTCGCTGAGGTCCTTGCGGGCTCTCGGAGTGAGCTCGCGCTCTTGGAGCTCAGCTGAAACAGAGCTGATGTCACCCTGTTTACCAATGGCAATCACATTTACAACCCATACTCCGGTGACACCCAATGCGGATTCAATTTCATCGTGGACAATGCCACCCATGTAGTGCGACTTCAGGCCCATGGTCTCTGCCTCGAAAACGACCTGCGCAGACATTAGTCCTGCGTTGTAAAAAGCAACTGCCTTGTCCCAGGGATTGCCATCAGGTCTAACTTGATCTGCCATCACAACGACATATGCGGATGCGTGAGGGGCCCAGGACTGATTGAATCCCGTGAGCCCTGAGGCCGAGATAGCCTGGAACTCGGAAGTTGATCGAGTGAGAATCGAAAGCTTCCACGGTTGGGCGTTATTTGAGCTAGGAGCCCAGCGTGCGGCCTCGGCTAGGGCAAGGACATCTCCATGAGACAGTTCGTGGGAGGGGTCAAAAACCCTCGGGCTCCAACGGTTTGCGATTAGCGGAGAGATCGGGACGATGGTGTCTGCGGGCTTTGCTAATGATTCAGTCACAGTTACAACAACTCCAAATCCGACAGTGAGCTTCCCAATTACTTCTTTGCGCTCAGGTAGAGGCCGAGACTGATCAGCGGTATACCAAGCAGGAGTCCTGGAGTAACAGGCTCACTCAGGAATAGGATTCCGAGCAAGAGTGCCACGGCTGTGTTTACGTAGGTAATCAGGCTCGCCTTAACTGGTCCAACCTCTTTTAGAAGCTCAAAGAAGATGACGAACGCCAGCGCTGAGCAGACAAGACCAAGCACAACTAGTGCAACCCAAGCGTGAACTGTCGGACCAGCCGCAAGCTCCCCAGGTAGCCCCGCTAGTGCAGCGGGTGAGTAAATCACTGCGACCAGAGCCATGCTCATGCCGATAACCCCGGACGTGGGGACCTCTCTCATTTTCACGTTGGCCATAATCGGAGCGATTGCATACCCGAGAGCCGCGAACACGACTGCCGTGACCCACAGTGGTTGAATGTGGCCAAGAAGTGAATCGATTCCAATTAGTGCCACAACACCGCCAAATCCTATAACCATTCCGGCCAGTGGCACTGGCCTCAGAGCGGTGCGATCCTTGAATACCAAGGCCATAATTGCCACGGCAAAGAAGGGAACAGTGGAGACCAGCAGTCCGGAAAGTCCCGAGGGTATGTGCTTTCCAGCTTCAGTGATCAAAAACCAAGGGACAACCATTTCCAAAACTGCGAATAGCACAACATAAGGCCAAGCCCTTAGTGCTGGCCTTACTCCGCCTACCTTGATCGCGTAAGGGATGAGAATCAAAGCACCAAGCAAAGTGCGAGCAAAAACGATGGTTGGAGTCGAAAATGATTCCAAGGCCCAGACGATGAAAAAGTATGGGAGACCCCAGAAGATACCTGCAAGCAGGAAGAGGATGAGGCCCTTTTTAGACACCGTTGAATGTTAGCGGAGGGTCCAACTTAAATGGGAATCGGGTGGGCCGAAAGGCCCACCCGATCCGGTTAGTTAGTTTTAGAAACTACTTGATGGTGATAGTTGCAACGTTCTCTAGGGTGCCGTTTACATAAACAGCTACCGCTACGGAGCGACCTACAGCCGACTTGCGGCTGAATAGGTAGTTCTCGTTTAGAGAGGTGTACTTGTACCAGTTGCCGCCAACCTTGACGGACACTACTGAGCCCTTCGCGTTCTCAACGCGAACTGCCCAGCGGCCGTTGAAGGAACCGATTACAGCGTTTACCTCAGGAGCTGCTGGAGCTGCTGGAGCAACGATGGCGATGGTCTGAGCAACAGTGATGTTCTTGGTGCTCGAGGACGATCCGGTTGGACGATAGGTCGCGGTTAGTGTTCCGGTACCTGCGTCACCCGCTAGCGCCAGGATGTTCACCTTGAACTTGCCGTCCTCATCGGTCTGGATCTCACCAATGTTGAACGGTAGGCCCTTGCCGGTCCAAGAGACCATCAAGTCGGCAGCGTCAGAAGCCTCGTTGGTGGTGTCAACGGGGTTGCCGTTTGCGTCAGTCAGGGTTCCAGTGATGACCGAGGTCTCACCGGCGTTGATCGAGCTCTTGTCGAACGAGATCTTCGCACCGTCTGCGGCCTTAGCAGCAGCTACAACAACCAAAGAGGTGGTTACTGCTGTTCCGACCTTGATGCTTACGGTGTGTGACTTTGCAAGCAGTGATGCAACTTCAAACGAGTAAGCACCATTTGCATCAGCGCGCAACTCTAGCTTTGCAGAGGAGGTGGTTGGCTTTGCAGAGGACTCACGGAAGATGAGGTTTGCAGCACCTGATGCCTCAACCAAAGCTCCAGCGTTCTTGACTGAACCAGAGATAACTACCCAGCTAACAGTGTCCGGGAAGTAGCTCACGGTCGATGACTGGCTGACAGCTGGGCTGACACTGTGAGCGTCTGCAATTGCAGTTACGTTCACCGTTACAGTCACAGTTGAACCCAGGTCAACATAGGTGTTGGTCGACTGCTGGAACTCCTGTAGCTGAGCTACAACAGTTGCCGAACCAGTCTTGGTGGCTGGGGTTGGGGTAAAGGTGAAGCTTGCTGCACCCGCGGTCACTGCTACATAGGAAATAGTGTCGGTGTATGCGAAGCCAGTTCCGCCCTTAGTGATCTTTACACGAAGGTCGGTGCGAGCAGAGGCAACCTCCCACTGGTCCTCTACCGAGAAGGTAACCGGAGTAGCGGCACCTGCTGGAGTGGAAACTAGAGAGTTGTCTGCTGCGAGGGTAGAGGAAGCTCCCTCAACCTGTACTTCGAGGCTGCGGGAAACGTTGCCGTCCACAACCTTGATGGTGAAGTCGTTGCCATCAACAAAACCAGTGGTCTTGAGTGTAAATGACGCGAATCCATCAGTTCCGGTAGTTAGGGCGATCTTTGCAGGCCAAGAAGTGGTCGCAGCTGCACCGTCAACGCTGATTTCCTTAGTGTTGACGCCAAGGGCCACTCCACTGGTGATGCTCGCCTCTAGTGCTGCGCCTGAAACAGAAGCAGAGTTAGAGGTCGCTCCAACACGGAAGGTGTAAGTCTGGTTCGCACGAACAACCGCTACCTGACCAGTCTGCTTCGCATTGTCACCCTTGACGACAGCCAGGGAAAGAGCGGCGGTCTTGGTGCCAGTGATAACTGCAGTTGAAAGTGCGCCCAGGCGGAATCCTGAGTCAGCAGCGTTGCCAGAAACTGCGTAGCGAACGTGTGCACTGACTGAGGTGCCTGCAGTAATACCTGCGGATCCGGAGACTGCAAACGACATCGAAACGACACCAGCACGGTCCGTGATTGTCTGACCCGAAATTGCTGGGCTGACAGTCTTTGAGTTTGCGCTGACTAAGTGGTTGTTAGTGGAATCGACCTGGAGGAAGAAGCCACCAGACAGGTTAAGGAAGTTCAACGCGCCAACAGTTGCACTGACGGTTAGTACAGTATCCCCAACCTTTGGTGACCCGATGGTTGCGGTAGCTGGAACTGCGTTGATGCTGTGAAGCGTCACAGTCTTGGTGGTGAACCACTCAAGTGCGTCGTGAACACCATTCTCGGTCTGAAGATTCTCAACCCATACCTTGATGTTAAGAGTCACAGAAGGTGAGGACGAGACGATCCCTGAGGAGGTGTAGGCGCGCAGGTTCAATTCTGCCAAGTTGCTGGCTACGGTTCCGGAGACAGTGATTGGTGCCGAGCTCGAGGCCTGAATGTATGCAGAGATCGAAGCCACAGCGCCGGATGCGCTCGCCGGGGTAGTTGCATCACCAATAGCTGCAGAAGCGGTGGCGGCGGAGTTCACTAGGACCTCCATCGCACCAGCAGTCTTGGTGATTTCGTAAACCACCTTGTCGGTGGCGAACTGGGTGTTGGTTACACCCGGGAGTAGGTAGGAAACGACCGGGAAGTCCTCGGTGAGGATACCGTTGAAGTTAGCTACCGGACCGCTCTTTGGCGTCAACGCAAGATATTGACCATCAGTGTTTGCCGAAGCAGGGGCTGCTCCAACAAACAATGACGCAACCATTGCGAAGGCCGCACTAAGAGCCAAACCCTTGCGGTTTGAATTCTTTAGCATAGTTTTCTTTCTTTCTTGGTTTACCAAAACCCATGAGGGCAATGGCTGTAAGAGCGAACTACCACCAACCAAGCAGGAGATATCCCACTCTTACATAGTTAGGTAACCAGAGGCGTTATGGGTCTGTTACTAGGGGGCAGGGGAGTCTATTTGGACATGTCTGAGTAATGTCCGGACTTGACCAGGATGGGGGACGAAAGCCTGTGGCGATTTCGAATGTCTGGACTTTGAATGTACATACAGGAACTAATCAGGGGGTTTCGGATGCTTGCAGTCGAGTTCTTAGAGAACGCAACCGGTGTCTTCACTTCATCGTCAGACAGCTATGAGCTGTGTAGGAACGTTGTGCACGCTGACTTTTTGGATGCGGGGGCATCCGGGTCACAGTTGGTAGCCATTGATCAAAAGGGCAGCTTGAGAGTCATCGCCTCGTATGGCAATTCTTATCCCATGCCGGAAGGTCTCTCTCTTTGGGATGACAACCCCATTTCAAAAGCTCTGGGATCTAAAGAGGTTGTTTCCTTTAGTTGGGAGGCAGCGTCAATCACCGTCTTCCCGTTCTACAAGTCCATGGCTCCGGTTGGTGGCTTAGTAGTTGTATCGACCAAAAAGGTAGCCAAGCTCGAAGACTCTGCCAAAAACATACTGGCCCAGCTGGGAGCGTTCTATCTGGACACCAATGGTCTGAACATTAAGCAGGGTGCGGTTCGTGCAGAGGGCAGCCCTGAAGAACTGACTGATCGTCAGCGACAGGTGCTTGGCTACATGGCCCTTGGTCAAACTAACGCCGAGATCGCACGTGTGATGCTGCTCTCCGAGTCAACGATTCGACAGGAGACTGTTCGTATCTACAGAGCACTTGGAGTCAACAGCAGAACTGAGGCGTCGAAAAAGGGCAAGGCCCTGGGTCTCATCGCAAAGCAAACTGCAATCAACTAACAACGACTTAAATGGACAACCCTCCCTGTTTCCAGGGAGGGTTGTCGGTTATTTGGAGAGTAGTGAAACTACTTGACGGTGATAGTTGATACGTTCTCTAGCTGGCCGTTTACGTAAACAGCAACTGCGAGGGTACGACCTACAACCGACTTGCGGCTGAATAGGTAGTTCTCGTTTAGAGAGGTGTACTTGTACCAGTTGCCGCCAACCTTGACGGAGACTACAGAGCCCTTCGCGTTCTCAACGCGAACTGCCC
>JACCDN010455259.1_pt1 | contig 18724 bp, 21 predicted proteins | sample 7441691 | NCBI WGS metagenome assembly JACCDN01 (sample SAMN15323439, study PRJNA562643) | freshwater metagenome | isolation source: river surface water | place: USA:Blue River Watershed | collected 2017-08-16 | reverse complement strand
TTTAATGATACGTTCAGTAGTATGGTACATAAGGTTACTCCTATTTGATTTTAGATTTTGCAATCCTTATCAAAACGGGTAACCTTACTTTTTGCAAGCTTTGTCACATCAAGTCGGAACTAATACAAATAAAGCTTGTGGCCTTATTCAAAACGCAACTACCTTCGATAATTTCAATCTTTAACAGCAATAATTCCTAAATATTCTCTACCGTCATACCAAGATCCTGGTACGGCTCCCTGTTCTTTTCCATTTAAATACTCTGCAAACTCAAGCCTAAAACCAATCTTTATTAACTCTCTTTTAAGTATTGGAAGATCTAATATATGTAACTTCTTTGGTAAGTTATTTTCCCCAGTTTTGTCAGCTTTATCAGTTGAAAATGTTCCAAAATCTTCAACATAACCAGGCCATCTGACATGATCTTTAATCCGACGTTCATATTCTGGAATAAAAAGTTCAATAAGCTCTGCTAAATATGGAGTATAAGCTAAAATAAATAGCTTACCGCCAGGCGTTAACCATTTATAAATCTTTTGCAGCCCTAATTCAATTTCCTGACCATTTAAAAATGCTAACAAATGAGAGGTGAGAACGGCACTAATGGAATTTTCTTCAAAATTAAAATCTTGAGGAAATTTCCCTGTTTGTGTTGTAAGTTTGGATGCTACGTTTAATTTTTTAGCATCCCCTATTAAAATATTTAAATGTTCTTGTTCAATATCGCAAGCTATTACACTTGCTCCTCGTTGTAATGCAGGAATAACAGCTATGCCATATGCACAACCTATATCAATTACAGGCTTCGAAATTTGAGATGAAAATTTAATAAATTCTTTGCTTATTTGAGACAGTGGGTGCATAAAGCCACGAGAGTTTTTTGTTGCATCATGTTCATTATTTTTGATCATATTAATCTCCTATCAATCTATATAAACTTCTAATACATCATAACTCATTGGCCGTTAAACCAAAAATCTTTATATAGAAAAACAATAAATTCAAAAAAATGTTCTAAAATATCTTAATGATTCGTTGAAAATTGAACAAAAGTAAATTTTTTCACTTGAAACTTGCTTTTTTCTGAAAAAAACTTAAAATTACTTATTATTGCATTTTCAAGGAAAAATGAGCATGACTGAAGATCTTGATGACCTAAATGAATTGGATAGCTTTTCCAAACGCTTAAAATATATAGTTGATAGTCAGGGACTTAAGCAATCACATATGGCTGATAAACTTGGATTATCTCCTGCAGGTTTGCATTATATTCTCAATAATGATGTTAAGTTTTCTAAAAATGCTAAGAAATTAGCGCAATTTTTAAACGTTAATGAAAATTGGTTACTGAGAGGTGAGGGTAATGTTTTTGTTGAAAACACCAAAGTTAAAACCTACATAGTTCCTGTTTATTACCCTGATCAATTGAAAGTTTTTTATAATTCGAATCAAAAATTAAAACTTCAAGCTACATCAGAAGCTATTACTGCGATACAATATTCACAGGATGTAAGAGGTATTTATGTTACCGAAGCTAATTTTTCTCCTAAGTTTGAAGTAGGGGATATTGTAATTTTTGAAAACACTTCAACTTTTAAAAATGGAGAAATACTTTTAGTTTATCTCCATAAAACAAATCAAATTGTGATGAGATATGGTTTTAACATAAAAGAAAGTATAATATTACTGTCCAACAATGATGAGCCGATTGAATTGGGGGATGCTCAAAGTGATGTTATTATTGGAGCATATCGCGAGTGCTTTAAAAAATTTCATCATTAATAAGGAGGTAAAATGGTACGTACAATAAAAAGAGTAGCGCATGATTTACTACCGTTATCTCAAGGTAATTCAGAATTAAGTTTGCTTGTTAACAAACTCCTTTCAGGAATCGAAAAACATGTTTCCTTTGATGATCCACGTGCTAAAGGCTATTTTGAGGAATGTCTTAAAGCTAGCGAAAAAATGGCTGTTTCTGCAAGATTAATTCGAGAATATGTAGTGAATCTCGATCAAGAAGCCGAAGCTGAAAATATTTCTAAAGATTAAGTAAGTCCATTTTATTGGTTAAAAGTTTCAAGTAAGGTGGTAAGTCTTCTTGATTCATTTTATATCCCGTGGCCAAGTAAAGGTTAGAATACCCCCTTTTATAAATTATTTCGGAGAGCTCAACTCCATTAATGGGAGAGTCAATTTCAAAATCCAAACAAATTTTGATATCGTGCTTGTAGAGTGGAAGTTTTTCCATTAAGGAATATGGATCATTAAAGATTTTGAGGTTTTTACCGCGACTTTTATATAAATATTCCAATACTTCAGAAAATTCTTTATTATCTTCTAATAATAGGAGACTAACATCAGAATTTTCAATGGTCTCTTTAAATGGGACAATATCAAAACTCACTGCAGAGGTCAGAATTTTCGGCAGTACTTTAGTATTTAACAAAATGGAACGCTTTATAATATCCTGGTTTTCATAATGACTTGTAACGAGTATAGCTCTTGATATAGCAGTAATTTCTACCACATCTAAGCCATTAATAGTTTGTTTAATAAGCTCATAATCAGTAAGTAGCATTACTCTTTTAAAATCTTTTTTGTTCAGGCTTTTAATAAAGTTTATACATGAATCAGCTTCATGGAAATGTGTAATGGTTATATTTGGATAAGCATTTAAAGTATTTGTAAATTTTTGATCCCAGGCACCATGAATAGAAGTATCATCATCTAAAACGACTATCAAACTATTCGGATCTAAAGAAATTTTATCAGCAATCCAAACAGGAACTTTTTCATTTTGGAAGTTTAGGGTAATATCTGTACCAAGTCCTGGTTTAGACTGTAGCACTAAATTACCATGATTTTTCTGCAAAAATTTCCTTGCATGTGTTAAGCCAAGTCCCATACCCATAGACTTATCTGTTTCCACATGCTCGCCCATTAGAATCTTTTGTACTTTTTCAGAGCCCATTCCTTTGCCGTTATCATGAATAATAATTTTAATGTGATCCCCTTCTGTTGTGAGTGAAATGGTAATTACCCCACTATTAGCAATAGCTTCAACACCATTATTTATAAGATTAGATAAAACTCTTTTGAATTCCCCTAGATTAGCCTTGATGAAAGAAAAATAGGAATTATGTGCAAAATATTGTTGGAATTGTATATTTTTATCTTTATATTGGAATCTTTTTTCAGAAAGTACCGATAAAATTGCAGTGGACACTAGAATAGGCTTGACGACATTTTCATTTTCACTTGCATCTCCTAAGTATCGATTTAAGAGATTATTTGCAATATCTTGTATTCTATTAGCTGCATCTCGTAATGATAAACGTCTTTCTTCTGGAAGCTCATTACATTCTTGAGCCATCATCAGAATTGCTGCTAGTGGAGATCTAATATCATGTGCAACTTGAAGGGCCATATCGCCCATTGCTTTTTTAGCTTTATCACGTTCTTCATTCGATTCAACCGCATTTAAAATAAAATTTTGAAGAAAAGAAAACTCTTCAATTGAAAAATCGGTCATTAGCTTCTCTTTATTCGTTTTTGTGCTCATAAAGAGCTCAATATTTTTTTGAAGCTTGTTAAACGGCTCTACTAATTTATTTCCTAAATAACTTGAAAAAATTACAATAATGACGGAATAAACCATTACAAAAAAAGGTAAGCTTAGAAAATTGTCTTTATTGATAATTTTAAAATGATAACCAATTATAAAAAAAATCAAGAAACTTAAGATTGAAATTGCAAAAATCCAAAATGCTAATCTACTTTTAACTGAACTAAAAGATCTTACCCAGTTTTGGATTAAATAATCTTCATTATGCATTAATAAATATAAACCTTCTATTATCAATATGAGGCCAAAGATCCAAAAATATTCACTATAATCCCCATAGATTGCTAGAGTTTGATTTAGGAATAAATATTTTTCCCAGAAATTACTTGCAATAATAAGGATAAGGCCGGATGTAAGAAAATAAAACCCACTTGTATTGCAACAAATCAAACCAAGAATAGCCAAGTCAAAAATAACCAGCTCAATCAGACCAGTTATAACCTGATAATATCCAAGATACGTACCGACTTTAACTTCCCAAGCAGAAGCCAGCAAAAAAACGCCTAATGCTATTATATTTAAGAGAAAGAATAGGATAAAAGTACCAAGTTGGTTTCGTCCATGGAACAAATATTTACTACTGATTCTTAGCCAAAAGAATATCTGGAATAAGAGGAAGCCTAAAAAAGGTATTAAATAGAAATTATCATAAAAATTAGAAGGTTTAATATGGCCTAAGTAATAAAAGACGATATAGAAGGCAGTATCTGTCATAAATATAAAAATTAGAGAGAATGCAAAATAACCAACAAATTTATTCCAGTTTGTTTTTTTGAATAACCGAATGGCTAAATAAAAGATGATTAAATCTAATGACATTTCTATAATGATTAGGAAACCTTGGTCAATAATTTTTTTATTCAAGAGATAAGTATAGATCCCGCAAAAAGCTCCCCATATTAAAATTGGAATAATGAAATGGAGATGTTCTCTTTTTATAATATGCACATATCACCTTCTGATTGTTATAAATTTAATAAGTCTATTTTATCATTTTGTTACTTATTTTCCTGATGCAAGATTCCCCAATGGTTTTGCTTTGCTATATTAAGTAAAGATTTATGTAAAGGCACAACTATAGGATGCCCAATAAGTTTTAGTAATGGTAAGTCACTGATATCATCGGCGTATGCATAACAATTATCGAGAGCAGCAAAACAATTATTTTTTAAAAACTTTTGCACTGCCATCGCTTTTCCATATCCTATAATTGGATAATCTATAAGTTTACCTGTATATTTTCCTGATTTATTAATTTCTTGTTTAGTACATAAAATAGTTGTGAGACCCAAATAAATTGCTATAGGTTGTAAGCATGGAAGCAAAGAGCCAGAGATTAAAACCACTTCGGCATTTAGCTTCCGATGCATATTTATTTCTTGCAGTACATTGTGATTGAAAATTTTATAAAGATCTAATTGTCTAAACCATTTTTGACCGTATTCAAAAATACAAGACTCTTCTAAATTATGAAAAAGCTTATAGTACATTCGATTTATTTTCTCTCTTTTTATGTTAAAAGGCCTAGCAAATTTGAGCTTAATTTTAAATAAATTATATCTTCTCTTAATAAGCTTGTTTTCAAGAGCAAGAAATTCTAGAAATGAAAACATACTCTTAAACTTAATTAGAGTTTCATCAACATCTATAAATACATAATAGGCTGGAACTTTCATTTAATAACTTATTCCATTTCAAGCAGCATAGCAGACCAGGTAAAGCCAGCACCAGCACCTATTAATAACAATTTTTGCCCACGTTTTAATTTTTTGCTTTTAAATAAATAATCAAATCCAGCAATAGCATCATTAGCACCCATATGCCCCTTACTTTTTCCAAAATCAATCAATGATTTTTCTTTTGCTCCAGGGAATGCAGGATAATAGTTTCCTTCTAAAAGTTTGGTGCCCAAATTAGGAAATATATAATAGTCAATTTCTTGTAGATTTGATATTGCAGAAACCTTTTTAGAAAGTTGTGTAAGCGATTTTCTAGTTAAATTCATAAGTGTATCGCGACCATATTTTTCTAAGTATGCTTTTTTGGTACTTCGAATATCATAGAAACAATTAAGATTTCTTTCTAATTCTTCCTGATAGGGCCCACGGTGCATTTCTTCAAGCTCTGGAGCAGAAATGGACTGTATAGCTAAAATTTTAGCTATACCGGGATTTTTGCCAATTATTATGGCGCTAGCCGCATCACCATAAAAAATCCCATAATCACTGTTATATCGATTGAATTTTGTAATTGAAAACCTGTCTGCGGAAGCAATTAATGCCATTTTATCTTTGTCTTGTTGATTTAACACAGAACACATTAAATCAATAGCTAGAAGCTCACTGTTACAACCTTGCAATAAGTTAAAAGGAATTGCATTTTTAAGTGAATGCTTATTTTGCAGATAGGATGCTGGAGACCAAAAGTTACTATTACCTTGCTGATGGATATAGGTATAACACAAATACGATATATCTTCCTTATTTATCTTTTCACTATTAAAGATTTGATCTAAAGTCATCGAGGCCATTTCAACCGGGAAAAGTTTATTTTCAATAGCAACGCCTGTATATCCTAAATAACTTATTTCTTCTTCGTTTAGCTCCAGTGCATCGTAGTCTATTTTGACCTCGCTGGGCACATATGAACCACAAGCAATAATAGAGAGTTGTTCTTGCATCATAATTCTCCTAATTGTGTTTTTGAATAACATGATAACTGTGAAAGTTTTTGTACGAGCTTGACTCCATATTGATTTAACCTATCAAGATCTTGCTTTGTTTCGGCTTGTCTAATAGCAGCGATAAATTTAAAGAAATTTGTCCTTTTTATGAGATCTTGTGCTTCCGAATACCTTTCCAAATGGTATTCTTGAGGAATGATGTTACCATTAGAATTAAGTGTTTTTATTAAATAAGTGCTCAAGCAATAAGCATCTTGAAATCCTGCGGTAATTGCTTGTCCTCCAGCAGGACTGTGTATGTGGGCAGCATCTCCTGCAAGCGCAACTCTATTCTTGCAGAATTTATCAGCTATACGTTCAGATACGCTATAATCTGATATTTTTGTATATGTATCAAATGCTATTCTGTCTTCAAAATCCAAACTCTTAAGATAATTTTCAAATTTGTCTTTTGTTAAGGTACTGAGCTCCTTATGTTCAAGATTACCAGGGCCTGCTATACGAAATTGACCATTTGGTAATGGTATTGCTGATAATACTCCTTTAGTTCCAATATACATACTGGCTTCAGAACGAGGTAGGTCTCTTTTTAACTTACCCTCTGCAAGTATATATTTCATGGGTAGTTCATTACCAGCAAAGTTAATATTAACTGCTTTACGTACTGTACTTTTAGCGCCATCACACCCTATGACAAACCTTGATTGAATTGTTCGAAAACCAGAATTATCTTTTATATTTGCATTAATTCCTTGCTTTGTTTCATGTAAATTTAGCAGTTCACTATTTAGCGAGATTTGGCCACCTGCATTCACATAATGTTTACAAAGTATTTCTTCCAGTAGATATTGCGGGATAATTAAATAATATGGATGTTTTGTTGCAAGCTCTGAGAAGGACAGCTTTAATTTAAGTGTACTATTTACATAGAAACTTAAATCTTTCATCATGCAGGCTGAATTTATTACGCCTTGAGTCACGCCAATAATTTCCATAAGTTCGAGTGCCTTAGCATGAAGCATAGGGCCCTTTAATTCTTGTAAGAAACCTTTCTTTTTGTCAACTATTAGAACTTGAATTCCATTTTTTTGTAATAATCCGCCTAAAAAAAGACCAACAGGCCCTGCACCTATAATTAAAACTTCATAATATAATTGGTTTGACATTTTACTTCTCAAAATTAGCAATAAGTGCCTGTCTGGCCATTTTAGATTCAATTCTAGTTAGTGTTTTTCTTGAGTATACACAATATTCGATTGTGACTGCAGCCTGTAATTTTTCATTCTGATAAAATGTTATTTTGCTATTAATAGTAAGTTTCGAAGATTTTGTAAATTTATCTGTAATTTCAAATTTAATTTTAGTAGAAAGTGGAAATAAAAAACCATAGAATTTTGTATTTATAGCACCTAGTATTATCCAGCTTTTATATCGAGCCAAATCAGATAATAAGTAGTTTTCAGTCACTGAAAGCATCATTTGCCTTGCAGCTTCGATAACTAACATGCCTTGAAGATGTTGACCTGTAAGATGATCGCTCATTTCAGCGCAATCATCATCCACCATGAGGTAGGCCGAATATTCTTGTTCAGAAAATTTTTCTGGCTTTGAAATCATTACATTTTTTTGTAGCCGTTTATGTACATTTTTCTTATTTTCCTTAACAAGTAAGTTATTTGTTACTATCAATCCTTTTTTCTTAAGCCTTAACATTTCTTTATTCGATAAACCTTGTCCGATGTGCACTTCGTTACTTGAATCACTAATAAATGAAATTGATTTTACCTGACTGTTCTTCAAAAAATGTATTAATTTATTGCCAACTAATAATAGCTTCTTGTTCATTTACTTAATCCTAAATTTTATTATTAATAAAAATCTTAGTATGTTTTTTTAAAAAAATCAACATAAAAATTCAGTTTGTTTTAATTAATAATTTTTTGAATACATAATAAGTATATGATTTTACATAGAGTATAAAATCATTTTTTGAGGTACTTTTTAATAAACCAAAAATATTGTTACAATAATCAATATATTATAATACAAGATTAGATTGCATGTGAAATTGGATTGACATTCAGAAAATTTGGTGCTTAAATTTGTAAATGATTTTATTTCAAAAATAATATTCGGAATTTTAAGGTACCATGATAAATATAAGACAATTAACTATTAAGGGAGATCCGATGGTACGGGTGCAGTTACCAAAAGTTGTAATTCAAATGCTCCGTGTGACAGCAAGAAAAAATAAACGCCGTACACAAGATCAATTTATTAAAAGTTTAGCCGAAACTTTTAAACACGAAAATACTTTTGTACAGAGTGTCGAGAAGTTTTTACCTGATTTGAAAGAGGTCTATAAATCTCAACAAGGAAAGAAAAATGTCTAAAATAAAAGAAGATCAATATTCAATCTATATATTTAATAGATGTATACAATTGATGGATGCACACTAACATAAGACGCATCCACATTTTGGCAATTAATTAAATTAAGCAAAGGGGAAAAATTGTGAAAATAAAAATATGTTGTGGTTTAGAAAATTATGCTCAAGTTATTTCAAGTGAAATGATGGAGGTTCTGAAGGAATCTGCACAAATCCATGGCATTAGTCTCGATATGGAAATAGCCTTGAGGCTTACTGCTTACATGGTTGAGTCCGATTTAGTGCAAGACAGTGTCTTATCTCAACAAATCCTCCGTTTGGATTTTAGTGAAGAACAGGCCATTGCTGAGTGTAAGCGCAAGCGCAAAGCTGCTCTTTATATATATGAAATGGAAAAATTAAAACTATTTCTTCAATTTGAACACAGCCTACCACGCCATATTAAAGAAAACTTTACAATAATTGATGTCAAAAAAGCCACGGAAGCAATCAAAACGGAATTAGCAATTGAAAAGAAAAGCGGCCAAAGGGAATAGTATGGAGCACCTCGAAAACAATAAAGAAAATTGCCAAACATCAGAAAGATTAAGCAAGCTTAGTGATTCGCTTAAGGCTTACTTTGAAGTTAGAGAAGAGCTAATTAAAAAGTATGGTGCAAAGTTATCTGAGTGGAAAATCCAATAGTTCACTTTGAAACAATGGCTATGGCTAAGGATGAGAATGGATACCATAACCTTTGGCTACAACAGAAATTTGTCAGTTCGTTTTTTCGTAAGTTTTTGTTGTTGAGCGCAATAATTTGTGTATCCATGGTTAGGAGATTTTATAATAGCTCTTTGAAATTATTTCTATTATGTGTATTAGTTCCGATTTGATGTGACAAAGCTTGCAAAAAGTAAGGTTACTCGTTTTGATAAGGCAATTGAACAAAAACAGATTACTTTAGCTAACATAACAGGGCCGTTAATTATCATGAAATATAGAACACAGTGTTTTAATAGGCGAGATAAAATAATATATGCCTTTGGTAAAACAAAAAAATGCAGGTTAGTCTATGTATTTATTAATAAATAATAATAAAACAGTTATCTAAAGAAGGAATATAACCATTGTTTTGTATATGAAATAATCTATTATTCTGTATTGACTTTAACCAATCTACTATTATAATAGACGAATAAGTATAAATTATCACCTGACTTCAGCTACTATAATAGTGTAGTAATATAATGGATGCTAGGTATGTTAAGCGATGTAATAGATAAATAGGGGTAAGCATGTTTTTTATATCATTACGGGATCTTTTGATACAGAGGTTTGGATCTAAATATTATATTATAAAAGGTTTTGATAGGACTCCAAGTGGTGAAACAATTGTTTATTATATGCAAAGGCCGCAAGGGCCTGTTTTTAGGAAAGCTGCCAAAGATATTGTGATCGACAGTGATTTAAGACGGCATTTTGATTATTGTGATTATACAAGCATTGTCTCTGAAGCCCAACGGGACAGGTTTTTTGAAGCATCAGCTTGCAGCAATTTTTGATTTAATCCTTCTTGTTTATTTGTAGGATTATTCCAAGAATCCGGTACTCACCATTCATTAAGGTTATTGCTTTCTTATCTACATTGACAGGCAATAGCGTGATGTGATTTTCTTTAACGCTGACATCGCCGATTAAGATTGTATTACGGCTCAAAACAATGCACATATCGCCATTTTCTACCCCTTTTTTTGCGCATTTTTCAAAATCCATTACCAAAAGATCGCCTGTTTTAATAACAGAGGTCATACTAATAGCCCCTTTAGCAACTGTGGTTGCATAAATTCCTTTGCCATAAAATTTTGATAAAAATTGGTTACTTTTGTTTTGTAAAGCGTCGGGTAAAAGAATTAAATTATCCCAGTCTAATAATGGGATCTCTTTTTTGCTAATAGTAGCTTCGTTAATTGTTCCTGTAACTCTAGCGCTGTCAATCGGAGCTTTTGCTCCTAGTTGTTCAATGGATACACCAAAATATTGAGCGAGCTTTTTAAGTGTTGAATCAGAAATTTTTTGGGTTTTGCCACTCAAGATTTTATTTATTGCTTGCTGCGAGATCTCAGTTGCTCTTGCAAGTTCATTTTGGCCAATGGAAACATCGGTCATTAAGAACTGTAAAACTTCAGCGGTGTTTTTGAAGTTTTGTGTTTTATTATGAGTGCTAGAGATTCCTGTACAAAGTTCATGTAGAGATATTTTAAAATGATCACATAACTTTTTTAGAGCAGCGGGTCTGGATGATCCTTTACCATTTATGATTCTAGATAAGGTTGATTTAGGAATGCCGGTTAGCCGAGATAACTCATCCTGGTTTGCTATACCACTGCTATTCATCAATGATTTTATCCGTGTGCCTAACTGATTCATTATTCGCCTAAAATAGTTATTGACTTATCAGTTTATTAGTTGTTAAAATGAAAAAATAAAGACTAGATTTCATTCATCTTCTGGTCGTTAATCAAAAATTTTAAAGTCAAGGGATTAGTTTAATATGAAATTTTAAATTAGGAAAGAAAATAAGTAAAAGCCCATACGCTGTTAGAGCAGTTTATGGGCTAGATTGCATCTTCATACGAGAAAATTGCAAGGTAAGTGTAGCATAAAAAGTTACAGTTGTCATCTTACTTTTTCTAGCTGAGGTCTTCACTAAAAAGACGCAGATTCCTATCAAATTCCTAAAACTAATCTCTCTACAAAAGTGGAGAGGATCATGAGTATTATTCGGGTCTATAAACAAAGCCATTATAAAACGATAGATAATCGGTTTTTAGAACGAACCGATCTTTCGGGTAAAGCCAAAGCGGTTTTAGCCTATCTTGTTAGTCGTCCTGATGATTGGGAAGTAAAGGTTGATTACATCATCAACAAATGTTTTAAAGAAGGTAGTGAGTGGGTTTATGGTGCGCTTAAAGAACTTGAAGCTTTTGGTTATATCAGCCGCAGACGTGTTCGTAAAGAAGATGGCAAATTGGGGGGAAGTGAATATCATGTTTATGAGACCCCGCAAAATGAGCATGCTTCTGAAACCATTGTGAATATTGAAACTCATCCAGTTACGGAAAAGCCGGAAGTGGTGAATCTGGAACCTGTTGCTGAAAAACCTAATCTGGAAAAACCAGAACAGGTTTTTCAGGAACAGGCTATATATAGTAATAAAACAAAACAGGATATAAACAAAGAAGGACATAAACAAACAAAAGAATTGTCCGTCTCTTTTTCACCTGCAAAATTCATCGAAGGATCTTTGACTGCAAATCAACTGCAGACGGTTAAAGCCTTAGTAGATAATTTGGCTAAAACACAAAAGATTGAAGATCCTGAAGATCTTGTTCAGCAGATTGCTTTTGTACTACTTGACCCTAGAGCATTTAGCAAGGCGGGCAAAGATTTTACATATAAACTGAATTCTATTGCGAAAGTAATTCGTGCTGGCCGATGGGAGATCCCGACAGCCTATAGTCCTGAAGTAAAAGCAAAAATTATCGATCCTGTGGAACGGGAGTGTAAAAGTCTGAAAGAAAAGATTCACCAGCTTAAAAACTTGGTATATTCGGCGGAATCGGCAGCAAAAATGTTTGCAGATAATGTTGAGCTCGCTGAGTACCATCAACATAATGCCACAGTGAGCCGTCAACAGCTCACAGAGCTACAGACAAAATTAGCTGAGTTTGGCGCCTCATCCAATGGTAATTTGGGGGCGGCGGCATGAAAAAGGACTTACTAAAAGCTTCTCATAAAAATGAGCAAAAAGAACACTCAGGGAAGAGTGGGGCAGCGTGTGCTTGCATTTGTACTGAACAGACTCCCCTAGTCAGAGCAAGCACAGGTTGTTTTTTTAACAGGCTATTTATGTTTATTGATAAAAAGCTCTTAGAAACTATCTGTCTTATTTTGCTAGTGTTTGTGATTATCTATTTATGGATTTTGTTTTGGCTTTTTATTATGGTTTTATGCGGTCATGGCATTGATATTTTTACTGAAAATTCAATAAGAGATAAATTTTTATATGGTGTATCTTTTTTAGGGCTGATCATGGGCTGTATGTTGCTCATGGCTATTATTTTTCCAGTATGCAATAAGTTTATAAGGAGTTAAAAATGAAAACTTGATAGAAATTGATTAAAAGAGTTGCTCATAAGGGTGATCAGACCCTTATGAGCGGGTGCGTAAATTTATCGTCAACGCCAAGGCAGTATAGCAAAAGAACTATATTTTGTCAGGCTGTTCGTCTATGCACCCAGGGGTGGCTGGTTATTTTATTAAATAGCTGGCTTTGATTGAAAAGAAGGGTGATAGAAGATGTTAAATTTTTCTAAAAAGGTAAAAAACCTAGCACTGTTGAGTGTCTTTGGTCTTATAGCAGGTTGTGGCCTGATGGGACAGGATGGTATTGCCACGGATCAGCACTTATTACAAGCCCAAGAAATGCCTGCAAGTGTTTTAAATGGTAGAAACTATGTTTTAGAGCCTGCAAGCACTATTACACCTGCTATAAATGCTAAGAGTCATACATTGCTGAACGGTTCTACTAAAACAACACCGCCTAGCACAAGTAATACTAGCCTTAATACCAATGCCCTTTCTACTCAGTCAAACAATTTTCAGGGTTTAGTAGGGGCTGGCCAAGCTACCAAAACCTATTCCAATTTTGTAACTACAGTTCACTCAATTCCGGCAACGGGAAGTGGAAGTTCTGTATCAACTCGGCAGACAACAGTCACTGTTAATAGCAATTAATTAAACAACAAGGAGTAATTATGCGTGTCAAAAACTTAAAGAATCTAACAAGATTTATTAGCAATAAAGCGATCGGAGCGTTTTTTATCGGAGCAGGGTTTTTATTACCGGCATTTGCTGACTCCCAAATTCTTTCGGGTGCGGCGAGCGAAATGAATACCAACTTTAATAGTAGTGCGTATATCTGGGGGATCTTCCTTATTGCCGATATCGTGATTGCCTTTGGTATGTATGCTCCAACTAAAAAACCAAGTGTCTTTTGGTCTACCTTCATTATTTTGATGATTATTAAAGTTGCTGTGACTTATATCATCAACACGTATTTTCCAACGACGAGTGGTTAAAGATGAACGATGATCGCTTTTACTACATCCCGAAACGTTTAAATGAACCTAAACGATTTGTCATCTTTACTTATGATGAATTCATACCCGCAGTTGTAGTTTTTTTATGCTTTTACTAGGGGGATTCATGTTAACAGGGGTGTTTGCAGCCGCTGGCATTATTTATTTGATAAAGCGGTTCAAGGCAGGCAAAAGTCGAGATTATTTTAAACGCAAGCTTTTCGCAAGGGGATTACTTTTTAATGCCAAAAATCAAGTCACCCATAAGAAAAACTTTATACGTTGAGGTATTACACAAATGGATCTGAAGACAAAACAAAATCAGCTTGAAGCTAAAAGAAAAGAAATTATTTTCTTAAGATTGGTGGTTTTAATATTAAGTGGAACTACGTTAATCCTTGGATTACTGGTGTGGTATAGCATCATGCATGCGAAAACGATTATTGTTCCTGCGTATTTTAATCAGAAAGCAGCTATCAGTGAGAGTGCGGTGAGTCCTGCTTATTTGACGGACATTACAGAATCTCTGATATTTGATCGTTACAACGTCACACCACAGGACGTTGATGCTATGCATAGTCTGCTACTGCCCTACGTTGTTCCATCATTTTTACCCACATTTTCAAAACTCTTAAATGAAGAAGCAGGGGATATTAAAACTCAAATGCTAACCGCTGCTTTTTACATCGATAACATTTCGGTAGATGCGAATAACTTAAAAGTTTCTGTCACGGGAACATTAAAAGAATCCTCTGGAATGATCAGTGTGGGTAGTAATAGCCTGCCTGATCAGCAAAAAACATTTCTCCTGCAGTACCAATACACCAATGGACTGCTGCAATTAACTAACTGGATTGAGGTTGCCAAAAATGAATAATTCAATGAAAACATTAAGAATTGTGTTAGGAGGGCTGTTATTTAGTTTGTCTACGGTCTCTTATGCAGATGATTATGCTATCAGTGGGCCACAGACAATTAATTTCAATAATAATGATGAGATCAAGATACAACTTTCTGATGATAATCCCAATGCACTTTCTGTTGCAGGTGACAAGATCACCAATGTTATTTGTACAACGGGGATATGTTCGGTAAAAAATGACCCAGCGGATCTTAGTGGTACGGCCTACTTGTCGTTGATGAGCACTAGCGTTACGACTGCCTTTATTACGACAAAACAAGAACGGCACTTTTCTTTATTGATCACGCCTTTTGATGAGCCAGGCAAAACTATCATTTTCAATCCTCAAGATGGTGCTGCTATGACAGCCACCTTTGAGCAAGCCTCTGACTATGAAACCTTATTGATTGGGCTTGACAAAGCGATCATCAAAGGGGAGCTACCGGATGGTTATGGTACGCAAGATGTCAGCAAGATGAAAGCAATTACCTTAAAAAGTGGCTTAGTCCTACAGCCTGACTTTGCTTTGGTGGGGCAAGTCATGAGTGCAATTAAATTTACTTTATCCAACCCTACAGATAATCCAATCACGATTATACCTCAGCAATTCTATAGACCTGGAGTAAGGGCAGTCTCGGTTGTTAACCAAAAATTAGAGCCTAAAGGGACAGGTTTTGTCTACGAAATTATTAGTAGTGGGGAGCAACAAAATGGCTAACGATATTGAAGGCTTAGACCGTCCAGAAGAATATATTGAAGAGGTTGCGCCTCAGAATACAATACCTGTGCCAATAGTGAATAAACCATTTTATAAAAATCCACTGGTTTTAGGCATTGGAGGTGTTGCAATCATTGGGGCTATTGCGATATTTATCTTCTTCTCCCAACCAAGTAAAAACGTAAATAGCACTGATACTGAAACATCGGGGAATGTGAGTATGGTGCCAACGTTTGGCGGACAACAAGAAGCAAGTGATATTGAAAATCAGCTTGCAGAAAATGAAAGCAGCAACATTACATCCCAACAAAATCAAATCAAGACTTTACAGGATCAAGTGACTGACCAGCAAAGTGAGACTGGAAAAGCAAATGACGAAATTACTGAATTAAAAGCCCAATTAGCAGCAATTGCGCAAAACAAAGGTTCTGCAAATTCTTCAGCAGTGCCTTTGCAGCAAAATGCTTGGGTACAAGGGCCACATCCAGCCTCTCCCATTGGCGGTGCCGGTGGAGAGTCACAAGGCAGTATGCAACAGATCTCACCAACGCAGGATTTTGAATTAAGTTATAACACTGCAACACCTACGCCAGATGAACAGTTTGCACAGTATGTTCCTGCCGGTACATTTGTCCAGGCTGTATTATTAGGTGGAGCGGATGCTGATGCAGGGACAAACTCTCAAGGTGATACAACACCGATTTTATTTAGATTAGTTGATCAAGGAACAGAACCTAATTTCAAAAAAGCGCATTTACGCAATTGTGTCATCACAGCTCAAACCTATGGAGATATTTCATCTGATCGGGCAATGGTGAGATTAGATCGACTCTCATGTAATTACCCTGACGGTAGTATTTTGGATATTCCTGTCTACGGGACTGCTTATGACATCGGGGGCAAAAACGGTATTCGTGGTATCGAAGTTCTTAAGAATGGCCCAATTCTCATGATGAGCGGTGTTTCGGGCTTTTTACAAGGTTTTGGCAATGCATTACAAAGCGCTGAAACAACTCAAACTCCAAATATCGCGGGGACTACTTCAACTACTGTAGCCCCTGGTTCATCTTTGCAGTATGCAGCTTATGGTGGAGCAGGAACGGCGATGAATAGTTTAGCGAGCTACTACATCGCACTGGCTAACTTATATCACCCCATTATTCAAATAAACGCAGGGGCAATGGTAGATATTATCTTTACGCAAGGCTTTTCAACCAACCCTACACAAACCAATCTTGCACCCAAAACGAGTGCTAATACTCAGACCAATCCTTATGGATTTACTTCTCCCCCACAAACACGGGCTTGGCAGATACCCACAAATTCATCTTCAGAACCTCAAGAAAACTTAGGGGCTGCAGTCAATCCATATCAACTACAACAAAATATTAGCCAAGAAGGAGGCCAGTAATGTTTAAAAAGTCTAAAAAAATCGGGTTCTTATTACTGCCAATTACTTTTATTAGTCTAACAGCCTGCGCACCGATGAACAGCCAGTTTGATTGCAACAAAGTAGGAGGTGAGGGGGCCGGTTGTGTTTCTCTTGATGATGTTAATCAAATGGCGAATGAGGGAAAGTTTAATGAGGCAACGATCAATGCTACGGCAGCATCGTCAAATAGTTCAAGTTTAAATGTGAAGAATGGGCCTGATGGGTATCCCGTACAAACACCTTTTGCCGGACAACCTATTTGGCATGATGGCGATAAGCAACAAATTTGGATCGCTCCTTACGTGGATACAAGTGGAAATTTTCATGAAGCATCTTACGTGTATTTCTCACTTAGCAATGGTTATTGGATTGGGCAACCACCAAGTTCCATAGAAAGTGATCAGGATTAGGGGAGTTTTATGTCTGGATTATTGGACACTCTAGATTTAGTTGGAATCGCAAAGAAAATACCCTTTGTGGCAAATATGGTAAATGCCACTGATAAAACCGCTGTTATTGATTTAAAGGGTAAAGAGTCTTTTCAAGCATTATTGCCATACTTCTCTTATGATTTTGATAAGGGCATTTATATCAATAAAAGTTCTATTGGTATTGGGTTTAAAATTACAGGGGTTTTAGGAGCTTCGCATGAAAGTGTAAAACTATTACTTAATTTATTGCAAAAACTCTCTCCTGAACGTGAAGAGATCTATTTGCAATTTATTCGCTATACCAATCATGAACTTTATGATCGACTTTTGGCGATTCAAAAAGATGCTTCACTCCAAGGAGGGATGTACCAGACATTTGCAAAATATAACACAAAATTCTTAATCAATATGGCCAAAAATGGCCTTAAAACCAAATCTGGATACAACCTAAGCCTTTATGACACCAGTTGCTATGTGTTTATTTCAACCTCTTATAAACAAAGTAATCTGAATGACAAAATTGAGTTGCTGGATCTCCTGAAAAAAGAAGCACTAAGTGATTCCATGTTTGCTGATTTAGAGATCAATGATTTTCTTTCTTTAGTGCAAAGCATAGTAAATCCTTATCCTAGCCGTATTAAAAAACCCGAACCATTTTATGATGAGTTAAAACCATTAGGAGACCAGGTTTGCAAAACAGATTTTAAATTAATGCAAGAGGACAACAAGCTTAGTTTTAGTTTTTTAGAACATCCAAATCATTATCCAAATAGGGTACAAACTGAAGTTGTCAGTCTGAATATTGAAACGTTCCCACAATATTTTAGTTTGTGGAATATGCCAGAGTGTTTTGCCAGTATTCGTAATCAACACCTTGGCATCAAATGTCCACATTTATTTTCACTTACCTTTAAGTTTCAACCAAAATTCGAAGCAAAAGAACACGCTGGCAAAATGTCACGGGGCTTAGAAAAGTACGCTAATCCAAATTATGCAAAATATGTTTATCACAAGCGTGAAGAATATCATGACTGGAAAACCATGCAGGATTTTTTAGAACAAAGTGATATTGATATTAGGCTTGTAGATGTTCATACCTCTCTATTGCTGTTTACCAATAGTAAAAATCGGCAAAGTGATATTCGCAGTGTTCAAGATATTTTCACGACCGCAGGGTTTTTAATTGCACCTAAAGATGAGGCGCATCTTTTTCAGTTTATGGCCTCTTTACCATTTGCAGCGGCTGAAGGTTATTTTGGGGATAGCAACCGTCTTTCTATGTGCGGGACGATGACTAACTGGAATGTTGCGAACCTTCTTCCCATTGTAAACGATTGGCGTGGTTCTTATACAGGGCTTGTTATTCCTTCCCCTCGTAATCAATTGGTTGCTTTTGATTTATTTAACCAATCCCTGCCCCT
>JACCDN010217623.1_pt1 | contig 18727 bp, 14 predicted proteins | sample 7441691 | NCBI WGS metagenome assembly JACCDN01 (sample SAMN15323439, study PRJNA562643) | freshwater metagenome | isolation source: river surface water | place: USA:Blue River Watershed | collected 2017-08-16 | reverse complement strand
ATTGCACGCGCCCCACCGTCGCCATGACGGATGTTGCTTTTGAGAGCCTATAGCCTACTGAGGCGTTGCCTTGCATCACAAAGCCGCCACCAACAGCCAGGCCTCCGCCCCCAGCGGCGCCCAAGAGCGCTTCTGCCTCAACGTACCAGCGCTCACTGAGGTTTTCTGTCACGCCAGCCCCAATTTGCCCTGTCATGTACGCACCTGCATCGCCCTGATAAGCCGCAAGCCCTTGACCTGTAACAAATAGATTTGGCGATACAAAATAATCTAACTGAACACCTAGGTTACCCACTGGGTCATCCACCGAGCGGTTGCGCCATTGCGGTGCCGCTTTGTAATAGGTTTGATTGGCCAAACGCACACGCAACTTGCTAGCCTCAAAAGTAGCCAAGTCCATCAATGGAACAGAGGCCCCCGACACAGCGGGCGTACCAAACCGATACCCCAACTTGACATCCAGACTCTGCGCCTTAAAGCTGCGAGAAGGCGCTCGCAGCTCACTCAAGCCCACCTCGAAAAAAGCATTTTTGTTGAGCATGCGCTGATAAGACACACCCGAATCCAAAAGCAAGCCGCCACCCGTGTCTACCCCACCGCCGCCTGCAGGACCTGCCGCAGCGTACAGCTTGACCGCCTGAGTCGCACTCAAAGGGTAACGGTAGCCAGCACCTGCCAAGATTTGCATATACCCGTTGCTTTGCCCGCCGAGTGCGCCCTCTGACTCCAGCTTGAGGTACCAGCGGTCATTCAAATAACTGAGCCACTCCACACCTGCCAGCTGCATGCGAGCGTACTGCGGCGTACCGTCGTCTTTGACGACCGAGTGAGGAATTCGATATGACCGATATGTGGCCGATAGCTCATTGGTATGGATGCCAAGGTTTGGTGTTTGCCCCTTGAAGCTTGAACCAACATATGTGGACTCGGAAGAAATTGCCCATCCGTCACGCAACAAGGTATGAAACGGCAAATCGTATTGAATATACGCCTGCGAGCTATTGATCGTGCCCGATGGGAATGTGACACGGCTCACACCAAACCCTAAATTACCCATGTGTGTTGCGTAAATCAAACCCAAATCGCTGCGAAGCATCAAACCACCACCAGAAAGGGTGTAGCCCCCCCTGCCGCCTCCTGCGCCGACAAACAAGCCAGCACGGGCTGACCATGCATCCACCAACGGCTGGCGCAACTCACCCTCCACGCCGAGGGTAATAAAGCCCCCACGCTCCCCACGCACGGCACCGTAACTGCCGACACCCACACGAGCATTCTGGCTCACATCAAACAACATGCTGCCGCCAAGCATGCCCATCTTCTCGCGGCCAGGCAACGTTAAGGTCTCTGAGGTAAACCGCATCGTGGTGGGAACGGTGGGCAGGCTGCCCTCAGGCTCCGAAGCAAATGCAGTGGCGGCGATCAGCGAGGCTGAAGCCACCAATAGCACCCGTGGTTTTAAATTTTTATGCACCACACGCGCCTCCATCCAAAACCAAGCGCGCTTGCCCAAGCCTTTGATTGCCCATCACTACTTCCAGCGCCAAACGGCCTGCAAGCGTTGCAATTGCTCTTTCTTTTGGGGCTCATCTTCGGCTTTACGCCAAGCTCTGCGTACAAGGGCAAATAACACCCCCACAAATAAGCCCGCCAACGCTGCCACCACCACCATCAAGACGCGCTTAGGTTTTGACTTGAGCTCTGGCACTGACGCCACATCCACCTGTTGAATCAGCGGCCCTTCTTTGGCTTCATCGACCCTCGCAGACTCGTACTGAGCGATTAAGACACCCATCATGGCTTCACGCGCTTTGATGTCGCGGTAGGCTTTAACTGCCGCTTGCTGTGTGGGTGAAGTTTGCTCTGTGCCGCCCGTGCCACGCTCCATTTTGGTCAACTGGGCACGCAAGGCAGACAGCTCACCCGCAACGCGCTGCACCTCGGGGTTTTGCTGGGTGGCAAATCGCCCCATGGCTTGTAACTGCACTTCTTTGGATGCAATTTGCGCATACAGCTCCGCCGTAGCGCGCACCCCTGTCTCGGCCATCACCGCCGTCACTTGCATGCCAGACTCTGCCTTGGCGTTTCTAAACTGCGCCTCTGCATTGGCCAACTCTTCTTGCGTTTTACGAATTTGCTCTTCGTAAAAAACACGCCGTTGCTGTGCATCGGTCACTGCCAAACGACCCATGAGGTTACGAAGCTCTTCCACATGCGCATTTGCCAGCTTGGCAGCAAACCCTGGCTCTTTGTCGTCTGCCTCAATGGTGATTAACCCAGACTTCTTGTCTGAGACTACTTTCACGATATCCTTCAGCTCTATACGCGCATCTTGCATCGTTTCAGCTTTCAAGCGATCTTTCAGTCCTAGCTTTTCAATCAACGCATTTTGCAAACCTTCAGACTGCAAAAAAGCCACATACATTTCATCTGGGCTTTTGATACCCGCCGCGCCTCCCGCCAAACCGGCCAAGGCACCTAGACTGGCCAAGGCTGAAGCGGCCCCACTTTGCTGCTGTTGCGGGGGCATCATCACCGTTTTGGCAGTAAACATTGGCGTCATCAGCAAACTAACCACTAAAGCTAGCCCTGCTGCCACCCCGGCGATTTTGAGAATCGTTTTCTTTTCTTCGCCAAAAGTAATCGCCAAGTCGATCAAGCTGATTTCTGCTTCTTGGTCTTGTACTGCTGCAGCACGCATTGTTTGCTCAGTCATATCTGACCTCTTAGTTTTGTAAAGTCTTGATGGCCGCTGCACCCAAGCCAAGCTGATAGAAGATTTGCGTGATGTCTTTGGTATTGCGCACCACAGCACTCCACGTGGCTTCCATGTCTAGTTTGTCAGGCACGATGATCGAATCACCTGGCAACACGCGCTTGCTAAGGACTGAGTTAAACCAGCCCCCACCTGTGACGGCAGAGCCATCCGCACGCAAAAGTATCACGCTGTCTTTGTCAGCCGCACTGCCCACACCTGAAACCTTGAGGTAGTCAAACACAGTTTGTCCCGATTTATAAAGCAGCGCAGACTCTGTGTTAACAGAACCATAGACATAAATAAAGTCGGGGCGCGCTGGCACCACAAACCGGTCGCCGTTTTGCATGCGCATGTCGGGCAGCTTGCTCACGGCATTGCCCAACTCGGGCTCTAAGCCCAAGGCCACGCGCCCCTCAGGGCGCAACGAACGCATGCGCTCCAGCGCTTGGCGCTGGGCCTGTTGTGCCGCCGCAATTCTTGCTTGCAACACATTGGCATCGCTGGATGCCCCCACGCTCTGGCTCATGGTGGCAAGCTGCGCCGCCGACTCAGACTCCATGCGTCTCAAGAGCTTTTGCAGGTTCTCTACTTGCGCTTTACGAATATCCTCACGGTAGAGGCCCGAGCCATACAAATAGGCATCGGCACTCAACCCACCAGCGTTTTGCAAAACCGTTTGCAAAGTTTCGCCTGGCTGAACTTGGTAAATGCCGGGGCGCATGACCTCACCCTCTATGCGCACCATCACACGACGTTTGGCAATAGGCACCCGCACATCATCCACCGAAAAGACCGTCACAATGTCGCCCGCCTGCAGCTGAATGTTTTCTGGGTCTTTGTCATCTGCCAAGGCTTTAGACAAATTAAACGGCACCAAAGACACGGTCAGGTCGGCTCGATTAAGACGCTCAACCAGCGCGTAGTCCCAGTTGATTTCGTCAAACAAGTTACCCACGGTTTCAGCGACCGAAGGCGTACCATTTTTGGGACGCGTATCAATCGGTGCCTGTTGAGAAAACAAACGTACCTCTCGACGAGCTTTGAAACTTTCTATATTTGAAATTTGAAGGGCTTGGGCTTGGGCTTGGGCTTGGGCTTGAGCTTGAGCTTGAGCTTGAGCTTGAGTTTGAGTTTGAGTTTGAGTTTGAGTTTGAGTTTGGCTGACCATTTTGTCTTGCAACAAATCTTCAGGAATCATCTCGCGCTCACGCTGCGCACGTTCACGCTGGTAGGTGTCAAACAAAGCCTCGTTTTGCTTGCGAATCGAGTCTCGGCTAATCAATGCTTCTTTATTCGGAATCAAGTCACGCACCCGCATGCCGTCTTTCCACGCCAAGCGAACTGGTTGTGCCACATTTCCGCGCAAGGTCACCGCCATGCCCAGCTCGGGCAAGATGGACTGGACGGTCAACACATCGCCATTTTTAAGCGGCGTCTTCAGCCCTTTCGCGTCTAGCGCAAAGTCTTCTACCGACCGAGGCTGAGCTTGGTTTGGGTTTAAGCGCTCCACACTCACACGCTTGGGGTCGGCCACCACGGGCAAGCCGCCCGCAACAGCCAATAGTTGCTCAATGGTTTCGTTGGCAGACTTAATTTCATAAACCGCAGGGTTGTTGACCTTACCCACCAGAGCCACATAGCCTGTGGCAGGCGGAATGACGATCACATCGCCATCGACCAACTTGACATCGCCAACGCTATCGCCTTGCGCCAGAAAAGCATACAAGTCAAATTCTTTGATCAGCTGCCCCGCACGCTTGAGCTGCACATGTCGCATCGAACCATTGGCACCTGGCCCGCCAGTGGACAGCAAGCCACTCGCCAAGGTAGACACACCACTGATGGTGTAGCTGCCTGGTCGGCGCGCCTGCCCCACCACATACACGGTGATGGAGCGCAAGTTCACCAAGGTCACGCTCACTTGGAAGTCTTTGTAGTATTTGCCAATGGCTTTTTGAACCACTTCGTCCGCTTGAGACGCTTTGACCCCCGCCAAAGAAATCGCGCCAACTCGGGGTACGTTGATCACCCCTTTACGGTCCACCGTGGCGCGCACATCCATGTCGAGCGAACCCCAGCCACGAATGGCCAACTGGTCACCCGGGCCTAGCAAGTAGTCGCCACTTACTGGCGCACTGTCGATGGGCGCAAAGCCTGCGCCCCCCGTTTGCGTACCCTGTTGCGCCTGCAACACCCGTTGGCTGAACTGCAAATTTTCGAAAAATGCTTGGCCATAAACAGGCAACTTTTGCCCTGTCGTTTCCAGTACAAACTTTTGAAAGTCGTTGGGCTTTAACGGGTCCATCGGCATAGCCATCGGCAATTGCCCATTAGGCAAGTTATTTGTATTCGTAGGGTTAGCCAATGCTTCTGCAGAACGGATGCTAGGCAGCCCCCCCGTAATAGTGCCCCCTGCGGCCATGCCCGCTGTGCCGGCCACCCCAGTAGGCATTTGCCCCGTTTGGCCCACTTGCGCCTGCAAACCTTGCATCCCCACTTGGGCCAATGCCAAGCTAGAGAAGCCAGCCAAAGCCAGCCCGCACACAGCAAGCTGCACAGCTCGCACTCTTTTTTGGAACATATCTAATTCTTTCAAAACTAACTCAGCACTTTACCAAAGCGCCGCTGCCGCGACGCAAACCACTGCAGCGCCTCATTGAGGTGCTGCTCTGTGAAGTCTGGCCACAAGACATCTGTAAAGTAAAGCTCGGAATAAGCGCATTGCCACAGCAGGAAATTGCTGATGCGCGACTCGCCACCAGTACGAATCAACAAATCGGGCTCAGGCATGCCCGCTGTACTAAGGTAGTGGCTAACCTCTTCAGGGGTGATTGCTCCCAAACTTTGACTTGGGTGCGCCTCCTGCCAACGCTGTATGGCTTGCAAAATATCCCAACGTCCTCCGTAATTAGCGGCCACATTGAGGGTAATCACTTGGTTATTGCCTGTCTTTTGCTCGACCTGGCGAATTTTTTCTTGCAACTCCGCGGGGAAGCGAGAAATATCCCCCAACACCCTTAAACGAACACCTTGTTCGCTCATTTCTGCAATTTCTTTATCTAGGTACTTGATAAAGAGGCCCATCAAGGTAGAGACCTCTTCCTCTGGTCGTCCCCAGTTTTCTGTACTGAAAGCAAAAATGGTCAGGTATTGAATACCATGATCAGCACAACTTTTAACCATGGCTTTCGCACGAGCAGCCCCCTTTGCATGCCCCACTGTGCGTGGCATGAAGCGCTTTTGCGCCCATCGACCATTGCCGTCCATGATGACAGCGACATGTTTAGGTTTCAATTTATTTTTCCATAAAGTCAATTAGAAAACCACGCTTAAATTCAGACAGATTGCTGTTGGAGACTAACCCAATCAACAATATCAGCATCTGGGCAGTAACCGGCTACAAGTTGACCAATGAGATGACGCATTTCGGGGACGTTGTGGACTTTTAATGCGATCTGTAGTTGCTCCAGTTGGGCATGGTATTCGGCCCACGGCAAGAACTCTTCATTTGCCTTCATGATGCGGGGGTGCTGCGTGGGCTGGGGGTTCTCGCCGATTAACAACTCTTCGTAAAGTTTTTCGCCAGGACGCAGACCCGTCACTTCAATTGCAATATCGCCATCTGGGGTGGTGGCATCCTGCACCTTTAAGCCCGACAGCTCGATCATCTTGCACGCTAGGTCCATAATGCGCACACTCTCGCCCATGTCAAGCACAAACACCTCGCCACCACTGGCCATGGCACCGGCCTGAATGACCAATTGCGCAGCCTCGGGAATAGTCATGAAGTAGCGCGTAATGCGCTCATCCGTCAGGGTGATGGGGCCGCCCTCAGCAATTTGCCTGCGAAACAGCGGCACCACCGAGCCCGAAGACCCCAGCACATTACCAAAGCGCACCATGCTGAAAGTGGTGCCCGCTGAGCCTGCAACTTGCCCCGCCGCCAAAGCCTGCAAACCCATTTCGGCAATCCGCTTGGTCGCGCCCATGATGTTGGTAGGGCGCACCGCCTTGTCCGTGCTAATCAACACCACGTTTTTAACGCCGTGCGCCTGCGCCTGCTGAGCCACCGTCAAGGTGCCCCATACATTGTTTCGAATGCCCTCTGCTGGGTTGTGCTCCACCAAGGGCACGTGTTTGTAGGCAGCGGCGTGGTACACCGTGTGTGGCCGCCAGGCGCGCATGATCTGCGCCATGCGCGGCTCGTCCTGCACGCTGGCTAGCAAAGCCACCAGCTGCGTACGCCGCTCTGGCAGCTCGGCCAAAGCGTTGCGCAACTCCATCTCTATCTGATAGAGCGCAAATTCGGACGACTCCACCAGCAGCAAAACTGCGGGCTGCACCTTCAGGATCTGGCGACACAGCTCGGAACCAATCGAGCCACCAGCTCCCGTCACAACCACCGCCTTGTGGGTGATATTCTTACCCATGAGCAAAGGGCTGGGCGGCACACTCTCGCGCCCTAGTAGGTCTTCAATATCCAACTCTTTCAGGTCGGACACGGCTACTTTGCCGCTAGTCAGATCCATCAGACCCGGCAGCGTCAACACCTTGACAGGCAGAGGTTTGAGCGCCTCGATGATCTCGTTACGCCGCTTGCGCGGCACCGAAGGCAAGGCTAGATATACCTCACCCACCTGCTTGTCGGCCACCACTTGCGCCAACACATGAGGGTTGTAAATAGTCAAGCCGTTGAGGCTATGACCATGCAATCGGTCGTCATCGTCCACATAACCCACCGCCACTAACTCTTGAGACTGGTAAATGCTGTTGGCCAGCTGCCGGCCAGCAGAGCCCGCGCCATAAATCAGCACCGGACGGGCCACTTGCAAACGGGCCTTAAGCCCCACACCTCCTAACCAATATCGGACAAACAGGCGCGAGCTCATCACCAAAAACGCAAATACCATGGGCTGCGCCAAACCCAAAGAACGAGGCACACTTGACACACCAATAAGCGTAAAGACCGTCATGTAAAGTGCGGTATAGAGTGTCAACGCCTTATTCAAACTGAATACAACCTGCAACCCGGTATACCGGAAGATAGCACGGTACAAGCCAGTTACCATGAAAATCGGCAAAAAGAACCCCACCGCGACGGCAAACAGCCAGACATGCATACTCCCCAAGGGCACCGAAGACTCAAAGCGAAAGTTCACCGCAACCAGCACAGACACCCAACCCATGCAAAGGTCAGCCATTACAACCGACAACTGCTTCACCCTGCGGGGGGTGTTGAGCAACACTCGTTTAATTGAGCTCAGAAACATGTGCTTCACGACCTAAACCGAAGCCTGCCCCAAAACCTTATGAACTGCATCGCAAGTTTGCTTAATTTCCGAATTAGTCAACGTTGGATGAACCAAGAACATCAATGACGTTTCACCTAAGAGTTTTGCAATAGGCAAGCGCGACTCTGGACGCCACCCAGTCCCGTCAAAAGCCTTCTCTAGATAAACCTCTGAACAAGTACCCTGATAGCACGGCACCCCTAACGCATTTATCTCCCTAATAATACGATCCCTGCTCCATCCAACAGCAAGCATTTCAGGGCGCACATATACATAACACTTATAATGCGCATGCACACATCCCGCCATGCGAGTACAACCCTGCGATCCAACACAGTCCGTACAACCAAACTCTGGTACGCGCAGCGCTGGAAAAGTACGGCAGGCATTCCAAACTGCTAGGGCATTGCGTGTACGAGCAGCCGTCCACCGCCCCATATGGCCGAGCTGAACCCGACCAATAACAGCCTGCATCTCTAGCATCCTCCAATTGGTACCAAAACTCTCATGCAGCCACCTGAAACCATCAGGATGCTGTCGCTCATAAACCGCCTCGTAACTCTTTCCATGATCTTTATAAGACCACATGGTGCGCCAAAGTGCTTCATCATTAGTTGTAACTAGCCCCCCCTCTCCACCTGTCGTCATTATTTTATCCTGGCAAAAACTCCATGCTCCGATATGACCGATACCACCAACAGGTCGACCTTTATAAAATGCACCATGCGCTTGAGCGCAATCTTCTATAACCTTAAAACCATATGCATCAGACATAGCCATAATTGGATCCATATCGCAAGGCCAGCCTGCCAAGTGAACACAAATGACAGCGCGCGTGCGCGCGGTCACCACCTTCTTAATTGATGCAGCCGAAATATTTCCACTATCTGCATCAACATCTGCAAACACTGGTGTAGCACCAGCATTTACTACACATGAAACCGAAGCAATGAAAGTTCGGGGCGTAACAATAACCTCATCGCCCGGACCTATTGCTAATGCCCTGAGGGCCAAATCCAACGCAACCGTACCGTTCGACAATGCAACCGCATAAGATACTTGAGAAAATTTCGCGAATTCGATCTCAAAAGAACGCGCCTCCGTACCCGTCCAATAATTCACTTTATTAGTTAATAGGACTTGCGAAACAGCATCAACTTCCTCTCTAGTGAAGCTCGGCCAATCGGAAAATTTTGTATTAAGCATCTTTAAAAGATTGTTTTAAAGATTATAATTATATCGCCTGTCATAGTTCGCCCCTTGTAGTAGTCTAAATTTATTTTAACTTTATCTGGCCAAATGACCTCATCATTATATTTACGTGGATCAGCCACTTTGCTCAACACCTCCTCTTCATTTTTATATTTTAGCGATGCTGGACCAGTAATTCCAGGTCTTAAATTTAATATTAGCCTGTCCTCGCCAATAAGTTTATCCGCGTAACCAACAACATCAGGTCTCGGCCCAACGATGCTCATATGACCAATCACCACATTAATGAGCTGTGGCAACTCGTCAATTTTGAACCTTCTGAGAATTTTACCAGTTTTAGTAATATGCACGTTAGATTCAGCTGTTATTGTTGACCGAAGCCCACTATGGTCAGGCCTCATTGTCTTAAGTTTGATTATCTTAAATAATTCCCCCCCCCGCCCAACACGGGTTTGATAAAAGAAGCCGTTACTTCTTGTGGATAATGCGGCCAAAACCCATCCGAACACAATTACCCAAGAAAACACGATCAAGCACACTGTACCAACAATCAAATCAAAAGATCTTTTTGCAAATAAGCTCATAATTACCTTCGCTAGTAATGAAAATCTTATATCACTCTGTCGAGATAGAAATTTCAACGCGTCAAATATCCAGCAACAGATCTTGAACCGATAAAATTTTCATAATAAAAACTCATCTCGGCATTATTTTGATTATTCATCCTATCAAAATCTCTAAAATCTGAAATTGATATAGCCCACCCCGCGATAGACTCTGGAATTTGATGCTCCGGCAATTCATAACAGTACACCCTAGTACCGTTAATAGCCCAGAAAGGCATTAAAGTTGAGTAATGGCCAATAACAAAATCCGCTTTAGGTATTTCATCAAATACAATTCGAATTTCATTATCTTGAAAAAAATCTAAAAATCTGCCCCCCATTCTTGGATGCCCCTTAACTACCAATTTTTTATCACGGCTATTGCAGAAAGAAATCAATTCAGCGTAAAAATTATTCATTACCTTCTCATGTATACGACCATCTTCAACCAGTGTCTGATAACAATAGGCCACATATCCAGAGAATGATTCATTTGAAAATTTATATTTTTTCAGATCGGGAGTTCCAATAATATTAAACTCCCCATCTGGGAATCCATACATTTCAATGTGCCATTTACGCCAATAACTTGAAAAGACCAATGAACTATGTGGAAAAAAATTTTTAAATGTGGATAACTTACACCTATCACCCCCAAAAACATGGACCCAAATCAACAAAAGCGTACTCACTAACTTGCTATTCAAACCTATATCAACAGCGTAATATAAATATCTCAATGTTTTAAATATTTTCGCCAAAAAGAATTTATAGCTCCGCCTCATAAATCTTATATAAAGCCCATGCTGAATATAAACAACCTTGACACCCACATTGCGAGATGCCACAATCACCCGAATATCAGGAATTCTATGCGCATCAACAATCACTCTCTGAATATTGTTAGATATTAGATATTCTTCAATTTTTTTAATACTCCACCAGCCAACATCTTTGACATCATGAAAATTTAACTCAGAATAATTTTCCATGAAAATATTGCACTGCACACTCGAGTCAAGAGCAACGTGAATCCTATCAGCTTGCGCAAATTCAATAACATCATAGAAATATCTTTTGATGTTTACAGCATCTATCTCAAATAGTAATATATTCATACTTTCCAAGTTCAAATTCAATTTTAGTCATATTAATTTTAATTAAAAAACATGCTTCCAAAAATCATTATAGGCCCCATAAATAATTAAAAATACAGTTAGAAACGATGACGACGCAATATAAAATAAATAATCAACTTCTTTAAAGTATGACGCCCTAACTGCATATATAAAAACGTAGTAGTAGCTATATCTATCTGCTATTTTATAATTTAGTTTATATGCAATTATCAATATGGTCGGCAATATTATATATTCTACAAATTTTAACAACTGGATATTTTCATTAATCAAGTTTCTTTGCAAAGAAAAAATGTTAACTATATAAAATGGTAAAGCAATCGCTGCACATCTGAGTATAAGTTTGCCAGCTGAATTTTCACCACCGCCTGCATGTATACGACTATAAACTTCAAGCATTACAACATTAGCAGTTAAGTACTCATAAGCGCTATAAGCCAGCAGAATTGCCGCCATTGAACAGGCTATCAAAAACAATTTGCTTCTGAATACTCTTGTAACAAGAAATATCAACGATGATCTATGCGTTACAAGTGAATATAAAAAATTTTCAAGCTTAATACTACGATCTAATTTTTGGAATAAAAATATTAGAAAAATGACAGCATAAGCTTGCCTAATTACATTAGTAAATAAAAATGGCATTGCGCTGCTAACGTATACCGCCAACATTGCACGATCGTATATGGCACGACCCTCAGATTTATACCTGAAAAAAAATTGCAATATAATTATAGAAATGCCAAAATAAAGTAAGACTGGCCCACCAAACACTTTTGCCATATACAAGAACGGATACAAATAGTATTCGGTATCAAAAAAATCAGAAATATCGATAAGATCTAGTCTATCTATTCCCAATACGAACTCCTCATATATGTCGACATCATATCCACCAGGGCTCAAAATGAAAATACAAGAGTAGAGGCCCCAAAAAACAAAAAGACTGATCCAAACATTTTTCCCAACAAAAAATGAACTGCCTATCGCCATAATCAGCGAATATATATATACGAGCTTAAAAAATTCCATTACCTAAGTAGAGATTTCAATCCGACAAAATCAAGGATCACTTTAACAAACAAAACCATAGGCAAATACACATAGAGATAATTCACAGCCTCCAGTTTAAAAAATAAAGCAATTATAACAATCATTGCAACTAGCGTAAATACATATGCGCGCGTATATTTCCGCAACCGCCTCTTCGATTGGGATATCGACTTCTGAAGCGCCAGAATAAATCCATTAAAAAAAACAAACCCAATAATAAATGACAATGATAAGAAATAAAGCAAAATATCATCCCTCTTTATTTTTCCACTCTCCATCAAAAATATCAATGAAACTGGTATTATTATCACATATGAAATTATATATATTTTAACAAGCTCTCGTTCAACGTATTTATACCCTGCGAAGCTTCGGTAAATTTTTTTTATATTTCCAATTATCAGAATATTGTAAATCATTGAGTATCTAGACAAAATATCAATAGAAAATATATACACACTCATTAACTCCTGGGCTCCTATAAAGTATATGACTAGCCTATCAAAATATAGGCTAATGTAGTTTACTACCGTAAATATAACCTCACTTTTTTCAACCACATCTAACTTTTTCTCGGTTTCATATACTCTATTTATTTTAATTTTCAGAAATATATCTACATTATAAATTATTGAAATGATGAGCGCTAATAATCCTGTCCATAATATCGCCCATTGCATCCCTAGGCTTGCATAATTAGCAATTAGCACTGGCCCCCCGCAAAGCACTATACCAATTAATGACTTTATAAATGAAGCATGAATTATTTTTTCACTTCCCTCAAGAAAAGCTTTTTTAGCATTTAAGAGCACCATGGCAGGGGCAAAAAATAATACAATTAGATATTGTGTTACATTCGCAAAATATTCCACACTCACCAAAATAGAAAACAATATGCATATTTGATAATATAAAATACACTTTCCCTTTTCTGCATATTGATTTGCTATTAAGTCTTCTTCGTAACCAGTAGCACTCATAAACCGTATTTTACCTATAAAGCCTAGATCATAGTAATTTGCGGACGTCATTATTGTAATAAATATTGAGTAAATCACATAATCTTTAGCGTGAAAAAAACTAAAAGCGTATATGTTTAAAGCTAAAGCAATTGAGGCCCCAAGTGCTTGCACTACTAGTGCATATTTTTTATCATGTATAGAATTCATTTCGCCCAAAAATCATTTTCTAATGAATGCTATTTTATTCTGGATCGTGCAACACATTAGATATACCACCATCCAAAGTCAGACAACTTCCATTGAGAAAAATCATATCCGATTGAACTAAAAATAATGCCATCTTTGCCACATCTTCAGGCTTACCAATTGATACCGAAGGGTGACATTTTTTTAACTTTTGAAGATTTTCTTTATTCTCAAATCCACTTATAAGCATCGCCGTTTCTATCGCAGCAGGTTCAATTGCATTAACTCTAATTCGGGCCCCTAAGTCAATTGCCATGGCCCTAGTCATTCCACTAAGTGCAGCTTTGCTTGTCGCATATGCTAAAAAATTTTTCTTAGTAAGTCTATTATGTATGCTGCTTATATTTACAACGCTTCCATTTCGATTTTCTAAGTCAGTTAATAATGACTGCACCCATACAAATGGTGCCAATAGGTTTATATCTAGAGTTTTTTTCCAACTTTCCACATTTAAAGTAACGGTATCACCTAATATTTGAACAGCGGCATTGTTAATAAGCGCCGTCAGTCCATCCCCCTGTAAGCAGCACTTTACTTGCTTAAAAACATCTTTCGCATAATTTTCATCATTCACTGTACGAGACAAATCAACCTTTAAATAGTGATTACATATTAGATCTTTTGGCCTCGATACACAATCTGTCGCTATAACTTCATAACCAGTATTCGTAAACATTTTCGCAACAACTTTACCGATTCCACCTGCTGCTCCAGTAATCACTACCCATTTCTTCATAACGCTGATTTATTTAAAAATTCAAGCAATTTCTCTATTGCGATTTTACTCGTGCGTTCCACAGCATCAATGGTATTACTTGCATTATGCGAACCTAAGACACAGCGTGGGTGACTACGCAAAAAACTGTCTAATGGAAGAGGTTCAGTTTCAAAAACATCAAGTGCCGCCGAAAATACCTGTCCACTTTGTAGCGCAGCATTAAGCGCATTCTCATCAATGATTGGACCACGCCCGACATTTACAACTCTGACGCCACGTTTGCAATTAGACAACACATCCGTATTAAGCATGTGGTAGCTGCTGGGAGTAAGTGCGCAGTTTATTACTATGAAATCTGCTTCACTAATGCGTTGAGGCCATTCTGCATGCTCGACTTGAGGCATTGCACTATCACAAGAAGCATAGGGATCATAAGCGATGATATTCATATCAGCTGCTAGCAAACGACGAGCTGTGTTTTTACCAATGTCACCATAACCCACCAATGCAGCCGTTTTACCCGCTAGGCTAATTCCAGATGGTTTGGGCCATCCACCTGAGCGCACCCCTCTGTCAATATCAAATGTTTGTCTAGCCAAGGCAATTACGTAGCCCACGGCAATATCTGACACTTCGCCCCCAAACATGTTTGGAGTGTTGATTATAGGGATACCAAGATCTTTACATGCGGCAAAGTCAACGTTGTCAACGCCTATGCCCCATTTGACTGCGGCCTTTAGTTGACCAGTCCTCCCAGACTCGAATACTGATCTACTCGCTGGATCGTCACCGATGATCCAGCCATCATGCATAGGTAGAAGCTCTATTAACTCTTCTTCTGTTAAGGTTTGAACTACGTCAGGGGTTGTGATGCTAACTCCATATTGATCAAACAACGGTCGGAAATTGTCGATCATGCGTAGCATAGGAGGGCATGTAACCAGTATCTTCATGAGTTAACCTTTTTCTGTTCTTGCAAAAATCTAGCTGCTACAACAGCAAAATCCCAGTCTGCAGGTGTATCTATATCAATCGACTCAAAATAAGGCCCCTCATACATCATTGGTTTTCTTCCAATGCGCGCTTTAGTTTTTTCAAAACTATCAGAGGTGAAAATATAGAGATTGGAGTTTTCCTCAAACCAAGGCTCTAAATTCTGAGTGGGAATTAAATTGTCTGGATCATGATTTACAGGGCTACAGTCTGATCTATAGAAACGCGTTTGCACCTTGTCAACTGTAAACAATGAGTCTACTTTTCCAGCAGACTTGGCTCCTTGAAAAGCAGCGATAGCTTGGCGTATTGTATCCGCACTAATTAATGGATTAGTTGTGTGCGTCATTAGATACAGATCAGCAGGAACGTGTTGTACATCATCTGCTAACACTAGATTCATGGACACATGATCACCACATATTTCTGATTTACGATCACGGATGGTGATCCGATCTGTGTCAACCAGTCCATTGCTCGCCAAAATCTGACGAGCATCTGTGTTTATGATGATCTGATCGATTTCCTCAACCTCCAGTAAAGTATCCAATATCCAGCGAAATAGTGGTTTACCACAGAACTCGCGAAAGTTTTTCCCTTTCACGCGAACGCTATTAGCTTTCATAGGCAGCAGGGCTACGATTTTGTTTTTTGAAGTACTCATGATTTTAGTGCGGATAGAAATATTGATCTTTTTCGATATGCGAAAGTCTGCGGTGGTGCTGGTTTCCCCGCCAAGAACCGATGTACTGGTTCCAACGGTACAAGAATATATTTTTCAAACTTGCATTTGAATGTGGAGTTCTACGTAAAGCCCGCATGTCTTTGAGAACACTAGTTAAGATGTAACGGACAGTATCGCTCAATCGTACGTGGAGTTGAGGCATGATTTTTTGAAGTGCGATAGCTTCACGTTCAAACCGACGACGCACCTGAAACCAACTTTCCATGTGATGATGGTAAACACCCGCATCTGCTACATAAGCCACTTTACCCCCGCGCTTTACAAGTGATTGGGCAAGCTCCATATCCTCCAATCCGGTTAGCTCTTCATCAAAGTGACGCTCATACCAAGTTGCGCGATCAAGCGCCGCATTGGCGTTATTACAGAAAAACCCTTCTTGTGGGACCCGCGAATTCTCTGGGAAGTACTTGGCAAAGATGCGACATTCGCTAAAGTGACTAAACTCATCCCCATATTGGCGACCATACGTATACTGAGCTACACCATCCCAAATGGGCTGGCAAAGCCTTTGCAGCCAATGATTATCAATTGGCACACAATGACCACTTGTGATGACTAGGATCTCTCCCTCCGCGGCAGCGCAACCCATATTCAAACTGCGACCGAATGAGAACTCCTCTCTCGTTATGTGCAGAATCCGACAACCGTGACGCTCTGCGATTTCTATAGTCCCATCCTCGGACCCAGAATCAACAAGAACTATTTCCACACTAAGCTGACCCAGCTTCTGTGCTTTGATTGAGCTTAGCAACTCATTCAGATACTTTGACTCATTTAAAGTTCTAATTACTACACTAACATCAGCCCCCGTAATATTTATAAATTTAGGGTCTATACTCAATCGGAATGAATGATTATTTTTCTCATATATCAATTTTATTTCTTCAGGATAAGCTGCATTTATTTCAAATAAATCCCAATGTACTGGAATAACGTTTTTTGCATTTATATCTTCAGCAAATTGAAACGCTTCACGAATAGACATATTACCAACAATACCTCTTTTCGCTCTGTAGTAATTGTGCTCATTCACAGGCAATATTGCCGTGTGAATGGGAGAAAATGACTTGACGCAATTAATGACCCCCTCGTCAACACAAGTATCTCCCGCGATATAGATATTTTTGCCAGCGTATTGAATGATATAACCCACAAACAACAAATTACCCGAACTATCTCTTTCGATAGTCAAATGAGCCGCAGGTATTGCACAAATTTTCAAACCACCGTCGCTCAGCGACATCCAATCTTCTCTTGAAAGGACCACTCTTTCTGGAGCAATTCCCCATTTAATTAGCTTATCGATAACAGGCTGCGGTCCTACAAATTTTGCACTCGGGGAAGAATTTGCAATAATCGGTAAAGTATATGGATCACAGTGATCCATATGATCATGAGTAATTAAAATATAATCTGCATCTATAACCTCATCCGGTTTAAATGGAATAGCCTTCAATCGCTTTAAATCGGGCGCATCCAACTCCTCAACAGAGTTGGACAAGTAGGGATCAACATAAATGACGGCACCCGGGAACATCATTTTCCACCCAGACTGCCCTAAAAACTGTACAGGAATCTTCATATTTCTTTAGTACATCAACCAAGGGGCTTGGTATATATCTGTTACCTTGATGCCTTTGCGTGATTGAAGCCAAGCTTCAAACTCTACCCCAAATTCGGAATGGTGCTCCCCCAAGTCTACATTTGCCTGTAGCAAGCCAAGTTTACTTCCACAGTCGTATCTGTGTCCATCGTAGCGATACGCAAAGACACTGCCTGTGATGGTTAGCTTTTCAATGGCATCAGTCAGCTGAATCTCTCCGCCAACACCCGCCCGCCCCTTAGCAAGATGATCAAAAATGTCCGCTGTTAGCACATACCGTCCCGCTACAGCCAACGTAGAGGGCGCCTTATCAGGGGAAGGTTTTTCTACCATCTCAACCACTTGGGTGAGATTAGGGGTTATCTCTTTGCCAGCCACAACACCGTAATGACGAGTCTGCTCACGTGGCACATCCTGCACAGCTAGCGCACAACCACCAGTCTCCGAATAAGCTTGTATCAGCTGCCGAATTATCGGCACTTCACCCACCATCAAGTCATCCGCAAGCAAAACGGCAAAAGGATCATCACCCACTACAGGACGGGCACACAAAACAGCATGCCCCAATCCTAGCGCCTCTGGCTGTCGCACAAATATGCAGTTCACACCATGTGGCAAGATGTTTCGCACTACATTGAGTAGCTGCATCTTGCCCTTAGCCTCCAGCTCTGCTTCGAGTTCTGGGGACGCATCAAAGTGATCTTCGATAGCACGCTTGTGCCTACCTGTCACAAAGATGAGGTCTGTAATCCCCGAGGCAACGGCCTCCTCGACAGCATACTGAATAAGAGGTTTATCCACCACAGCAAGCATTTCTTTTGGACTTGCCTTGGTAGCAGGAAGAAATCGTGTGCCAAGCCCTGCTACGGGAAACACTGCTTTTTTAACAAGTTTCATTTTTATGAATTTTGTACCTTTACTTTTACAACGACTCAACAAGCACCAGATCTAGAGTTAAGAAACCTTGTTTCCAAGTTTTTCGCGATTTCCAACTATTTCCGACGTTATCCGTTCGTTATTTACATTAACTAGGCACGCTACCGCCTTCCGGTTCGTCGTTAATCCCGAAAATGCATAATTTTGATAAGACTTCGATTTTGCCGCAATTTACCCCCCATTTGAAAGTGCGCTGAGAGAATTTTAGAAATTTAAAACATCTACCAGCCAACTCACACAATCCGCAAAATCTCAACCGCCATCTGCAACCTTTGTGGCTTACCGAGCAAATCAATCAACACAAACGCGCGCGCCTCGCCATCGTTGGCCAAGTACTGACCTTCAAGCCCTTTTAGCGGGCCCGAAGCCACTTGCACCGTATCCCCTGGGTTAAACATGCGCTCAACCACCTCTTGTGGCGCTTCTTGCAAAAACGCCACCAACTCAGCAGGCACCTTTGCGGGCT
>JACCDN010682029.1_pt1 | contig 18732 bp, 18 predicted proteins | sample 7441691 | NCBI WGS metagenome assembly JACCDN01 (sample SAMN15323439, study PRJNA562643) | freshwater metagenome | isolation source: river surface water | place: USA:Blue River Watershed | collected 2017-08-16 | reverse complement strand
GACGCAGCACTTGCTGCAGCTGACGCAGCTGATGAGGCAACAACAAAGGCACAGGAAGCTGTTGACGCAGTTGCAACACTTTCAGCTGAGGTAACAAAGATGATCAACGCTCTCAAGGCGCAGATCAGAACTCTTTCAAACCTCGTTACAAAGATTGCAAAGAAGGTCCGTGCTTAATTGCACTGATTTCTAGCAAGACTAGTAACCGAAACCCGGTTCCTCTCACGAGGAGCCGGGTTTCGGCCTTTCTACAGATAAGATTGGCTCATGATTAACAAGACCATCGAGAAGACAATTGCCTGGTTCTTATTTATTGGCGTTCCCTTTGCCACCCTCTTCTTGATGACAGACACCGTCACTGATCCTGTTAACGTGACCAAGCTCTTCGCGGCTGGTTGCGTTGGAGGGGGCGTCTTTGCGATTGCGCTTGTTTACGGAATAAAAGAGCTCTGGGTTTCTGCCAAGGGGCTAGTTATTGCATCTGTTCTATTTTTGGCTGCCGGACTCAACTCTGTTCTTAACAGCACAGCGCCATTGACTCAAAATATATATGGCGTTTTTGGCCGTCAGACAGGATACGTTGCATACATAGTCCTAGTGATGGTGGCATTAGGAGCGGCACTCTTAAGAACAAAAAAATCTTTTGACTTATTGGTCTGGGCACTTCTTATTTCAGGCGCAGTAAACATCCTTTATTGCGCTTGGGCAATTTTCTTTGGAGACTTTATTGGCTGGAGCAATCCTTACGGCAACATACTTGGTCTCTTTGGAAATCCAAACTTTATCGGTGCTTTCTTAGGAATGTTTATCACCGGTTCAATCGCCTTTGCCTTTAGCGATCATTTTGCATGGAGATATCGAATAACGTTCATCGTTTTAGGACTTATCGCTCTCTATGAAATCAAAGAATCTAAAGCTGTCCAGGGTCTGGTTGTTACTGGAGCAGGTTTAGCGATGATTGGTTTCTATCTTGTGCGCGCAAAGACCAAGGGTTGGACTCTGACTTCGATTTATATGCTCGGTGTTTCGATTGCCGGTGGGTTTGCACTTGCGGGAGCCCTTCAAAAGGGTCCACTTGCCGAAATCATCTATAAGCGCTCTGTATCTCTTCGAGGAACATATTGGGAGACAGGCATCAATATCGGAATGGATAAGCCATGGACCGGTGCTGGTATGGATTCATACGGTCTCTGGTATCGCGCGTTCCGACCAGATCGCGCGTTAGGTGATATGCCTGGCGCTAACACCATCACTAATGCAGCACACAATGTTGTGATTGATGTTTTCGCTTATGGTGGTTTTCCACTCCTTCTTTCATATATAGCCATCTTGTCAATCGGCGTGTGGGCAATCCTTCGAGTCACTCTTAGAAATCGCGCATATGATGGAACATTTGTGGCACTTGCAACCACATGGTTGGCCTATCAACTTCAATCCATTATTTCAATCAACCAGATTGGACTTGCTATTTGGGGTTGGGTATTAGTCGGCGCACTTGTGGCTTACGAATATGCCACTCGCCCAAAGGGCGAACCTGTTGAAAAGGCTAAACTTGTTAAGCAGAAAGAGATGATCTTCTCGCCACAACTTGTTGGTGGAATCGGCGTTGTGGTTGGTGCCTTGATTGCTGTGCCACCAATGGCCGCTGATATGAAGTGGAAATCAGCGCTTAAAGCTCAGAACGTCCAGCAAGTCGAGGCGGCTTTAACCCCTTCATATTTGGCTCCACGGGATTCAGCTCGTATGGCTCAAGCCGTACTATTACTAGAGAACAGCAAGTTGCCAGATCTTGCATACAAATATGCCAAGGAAGGCGTTGCCTTTAATCCGAATTACTTTGATGCTTGGAAGGTTCTTTACTCCATCAGCAAGGCTACAGAAGCAGATAAATCCGAGGCAGTGGCAAATATGAAGCGCCTCGATCCTAAGAACCCAGATGTGTTGGCGCAGTAAATGAGAATTTCAATTATTGGGCAAGGTTACGTTGGACTAACAATCACCGCTTTTGCTGCAGCAAATCATGAAGTGGTGGGTTTTGATAATAGCCAGCGGGTTGTAGATCAACTCAATAACGGAATCTCACATATCGAAGGCGTAGAGAGCTCTGTAATTGCTGGTTGGGCAAAGGCTGGTCGCTATCGCGCGACAACAAATGGCGCAGATATTAAAGGCTCAGATATTGTCGTGATTGCTGTGCCGACCCCCCTCACTAAAGATCGCAAGCCTGACATGTCATACATCGAATCTGCTTGTAAAACAATTGCAGAAAATATTGATCGACCAGTCCTAGTCATTAATGAATCGACTTCTTTTCCTGGCACAGTGCGTAACTTTATTAAGCCGATGATTGAGAAGTTATCTGCAAATGAATACGATCATATGTACGCAATCTCGCCGGAACGTGTGGATCCAGGTCGCGGGGATTACAACCAGAAGAACACGCCACGTCTCTATGCTGGACTTACACCTGAGGCATCTGAGATGACTCGAGAGTTCTACTCATCGTTCTGTGATCAGCTAGTCGAGGTCTCTTCGCCAGAAGTTGCTGAATCAGCCAAGTTATTTGAAAACACTTTCCGTCAGGTCAACATTGCCCTGGTTAATGAATTTGCTCAGATTGCACATAAGTTGGGGATATCTGTCCATGAGACATTAGATGCGGCAAACACAAAGCCTTACGGATTTATGAAGTTCACGCCATCAGCTGGTGTGGGCGGACACTGCATTCCTGTCGATCCAACCTATTTGGCGCATGTGGCCGAGCAGCTGGGGGCGCCATCGACCTTTATTGAGCGCGCTAATGAAGTAAACCTTGAGATGCCAATCTATATCGTTGATCGTGTTGAGGCAGATAATGGTGGTTCTTTAACTGGTAAATCTGTTCTGGTAGTTGGTGTTGCCTATAAGCCAAATGTTGCTGATGTCCGCGAGACCCCTGCAGAGATAGTGATTAACGAGCTTCGTAAGCGCGGAGCAGTTGTTGCATGGCATGACGACGTTGTTGGTACCTGGCGTGGAGAATTTTCTGCACCATTGTCAGGGGCCGACATTGCAGTTGTTGTGACTTTGCATGATGTTGTAAAGCAGGCAGATGTCATGAAGAGCGCACCGTATGTCTTTGATACAACCGGAAAAGTTAAGGGCGCAAAGACTCTTTAAGCTTTCAGCGTTACTTCTTTAAGAAGTCTGCAACGCTATCGATAATCGAATCGAGAGTGTGAATTGGCGCCCAACCTATCTTTGCTTTAACTTTTGAGATATCAGGGACGCGGCGGGCCATATCTTCAAAGCCTGCGCCATAAGCCTCATCAAATGGGATGTGCACTAACTTGGATGACGATCCTGTGCGCTCGATAATTTTGGTTGCGAGCTCTTTGATGGTCGTCTCACCCACGCCACCGACGTTGAAGTAATCACCGATAGTTGAATCATCTGTGGCTAAAGCAAGTACAGCGCGCACAGCGTCTTCCACATGACAGAAGACGCGAGACTGTGATCCATCGTCGTAGATGGTGATGTCTTCATTGTTGATGGCTTGCTTTACAAAGCTGGGCAAAACCATGCCGTATTGGCCGGTTTGACGTGGACCAACGGTGTTGAAGAAACGCACTGTAGTGACTTTAAGTCCGTGTGTGCGGTGCAAGGTATGTGCGATGGCCTCTTCTAGCGCTTTGGCATCACTATAAGTCCAACGAATCTTCTGCGGCGCACCAACTACACGGTCTGATTCTTCATTGAGTGGCTGTACTGGGTTCTTACCGTAAATCTCTGATGTGCTGGCGATGATGAGGCGCTTCTTGTGGGAAGTAGCTGCCTTAAGGACAACATCTGAACCGGTGAAGTTAATCGAAACGGACTCGACCGTATTCTCCATAATGTTCTTAACGCCAAGGGCTGCCGCCATATGAAGCACGAGGTCGGCATCTGCAACTAACTTGTTAACCAAGGCCTCATCGCGGATATCACCGTTGTGAATCTCAATCTGGTTCTCGATTTGGGCAATATTGGTAAGTGAGCCCGTGGTCAGGTTATCCAGGATGGTGACCTGATCTCCTTGGGCCAACAAGGCATCGGCGAGGTGAGAGCCGATAAATCCTGCTCCACCAGTGATGAGTACGCGCATGGGGCGAGTCTATCTTTGGCCAGGACGATTCATCTCCGCTCTTCATCGCGCATTCATGCAATTCTCAGGTAATAGGGCGATGATGGAGCCATGCCAAGAACACCGACCTTTAAGAAGCACTCAGGTGCTGGGGTGGATTGGGCTGCCTGGTTTGTAGGTATTGGCCTGGGCCTTACCTTGGCGCTGCAGGCGACGACGATTCGCTATAGCGATATCAACTCGGTCTATTCGGTGCTTGCCACCGCATCTCGAGTGGCGGCGTTGATTGGTAGCTACTTTGCGATTGTTGGAATCTTCTTGGTGGCGCGTATTCCGGCGGTTGAACGCGGGGTGGGCCATGACCGCTTGGTGGCATGGCATCGCACCTTGGGGCCATGGTCGCTCTATCTGATTTTGTTGCACTTTGTGTTGGTGACGGTTTCTTTCGCGGGACAAGATCAGATCCCTTTATATAAGGAGATCTGGAACTTCCTCAATGACTATCCGTGGATGTGGCAGGCGCTCGCTGGTTTTATACTGATGATGTTGGCGGGTGTGACCTCATATCGCAAGGCGCGCGCAAAGATGTCATATGAGACCTGGTGGATTATCCATATCTATACCTATATCGCAATCGCGATCTCCTTTATGCATCAGGTGCTCAATGGTCAGATGTTTGTGGGTCATCCGCTCAATCGTTTGTATTGGACTTCGTTATATGTATTGATGGCGGGTGCGGTGATTTTCTATCGCATCGGAATTCCTTTGGTGCGCTCGCTTCGCGTGGGGCTTGTTGTTGAACGAGTGGTGGAAGAAGCACCTGGCTTGATTAGCGTGATTATGCGCGGGCGAAACTTGAAGAGCCTGACTGCAGAAGGTGGACAGTTCTTTGGATGGAGATTCTTAACGCGCGGACATTTCTTGATGTCGCATCCATATTCGTTATCTGCGGCTCCTACCGATAAGCACTTGCGCATCACGATCAAAGATTTAGGTGATCATTCGCGCGCAACGAGATTTATCAAACCGGGCACTCGTGTATTTGTGGAAGGACCATATGGTGCTTTTACTGCGGGTCGTGCAACGCAACCACATTTAGTAATGGTTGGTGGCGGAGTTGGTATCACTCCAATTCGCGCACTGATGGAAGAGTTCAAAAGCGGTGTGCAGATGGATGTCTTCTATCGAGTATCGCGGGCAGATGAGTTGATTCTTAAAGATGAGCTAGATTATTTAGTGGCGCAATCCAATGGCTCGATTCGGGTCCATTACTTGGTGGGTTCACGTAAGGATTACCCGATGGATGCCCAATTTATTAAGTCATATGCTCCAAGAGCTGCCGATAGCGATATCTATATCTGTGGCCCGCAGGCCTTGGTAGATACCGTCCGTAAGGCAGCTGAGGATCTTGGGGTTCCGAAGAATCGTTTCCACGATGAGGATTTTGCGTTCCATCCCGCTTAAGGGGTGTATCGCGGAAATGCATTCGCAAGCCGGGCGGGCAGAGAATTCAGTGATTTCACAGGTAGGAAAGAGATAGTACGGATATGAAACGCGCATTGTTAATTGCAGGTGGAACAGTAGGTGGGCTTGGTGCGGTCTTGGCGATTACGCCTCCGCAATTGAGCAACAATTCAACTAGCCTCGGTGGTGGGATTGAATTGGCGCCCACAACAACTACAACAGCTGAAGCAACAACTGCACCTGCGGCAACTGTTGCTGCAACCAATAATCCAAAGCCAGCTACCACCAAGAAGGCAACTGCAGCTGCAACAGCTACAGCAAGTGCTACTGCTGCGACAACGCAATCAGGAAGCACAAAGGCAACGTCGGGAACATTTCTCGGAGATCCATCAACGATGCGTTATGGAACCGTGCAAGTTCAGATCACCATTAACGGTGGAAAGATCACTGATGCACAGGCGGTCCGAGTTCCGACCGGTGAGAATCAACGATATACAGATTGTGCGATTCCAATCATGCGTCAAAATACTTTAGCTGCACAGAGTTCAAATATCACTGGCGTATCAGGTGCTTCTTACACTGCATACGCCTGGTATGTCTCTTTGCAATCTGCGTTGAAGAAAGCTGGCTGGATGTAACCGATGGTTACTCGTGCGGCGTATGAGATTCCGGTCTGGGGAACAGTTCTCTATATCGAGGCGTCATCGACGACGGTAGATCGCGCCGCAATTGATACGGCGGTAGAAGATGTAAAGAAGTTTGTGTTTGAAGTTGATAACGCATTCTCGACCTATAAAGAGGGTTCGTTTATCTCGCGCTTGCGTCGGGGCGAGATAGAGATTGGGCAGTGTCCGCGCGATGTGCAGGATGTCTGGGATGCCTGTCAGAACGCAAAGTACTTAAGTGATGGGGCTTTTGACCCCTGGGCGGTATCGGGGGGCTTTGATCCTTCGGGCTATGTGAAGGGCTGGGCTGCCGATCGAGTGGCGCAGATACTGGTTGCTGCAGGGTGTGGCCATGTGCAGGTCAACGCTGCGGGGGATGTAACGCTGCGGGGCGGCAACCTGCTGGAAACTGGTGAGGTCGAGCCGTGGAAGATCGGGGTGGTTAATCCCGGCAACAAACACGAGGTGCCGCGGGTCTTTGAGATCTGGGACGGTGCGATTGCGACATCTGGCACATACGAGCGTGGAGCCCATATCACCGACCCTCATACGGGGTTGATTGCCATTGGCGCGAAGTCAGCGACCGTGGTGGGTCCAGATGGCGGCTTGTGTGATGCGATGGCAACGGCGTTGATGGTCACCGGTGATGAGGGTGCGCAATTCTTTGGGCAAGCCGAGCTGGCGGGGTATTCGGCTTGGTGCATCGATCGCCATGAGGGAACGGCGTGGGGCGTGGGTCCGGAGTTTTTTTAAGTAGTTCAAGCGAAATATTTGTGATGTTCACGCGAGGATGATTATGTAACTTCCAGCCATGAATTCAACTTTGAGTCGATTGAAAGCTTGGCAACAACGACAAGCTGCAGCTGCATATCGCACGCGAAATCAACGCATTTACATATTTGCTTGGCTAATGATTACGGGCGCGGTAAGAATTGCTTTTTTCCGATATGAAGACTTCTGGATCGACACGGTAGCAATCCTGGCCTGGCTCTTTGTTGGCGACTTTATCGGTTCTAAGACCTATCCATTATTTAGACGCTTTGCACTCAGATTCCGAAGCTCTCGAAATTAAGCGGATGCGCGGTTGAGGATATTTACTTCGACATCGCTCAAGTGAACAACTTCGATAATCTCATTGAGTTGTTCTACGGTGCGAGCAGATGCAATTGGTGTTGAGACAGCAGGGTTAGCGCGTAACCAAGCAAGAGCAATTGCTGATGGTGTTGAGTGATGTGCGCGAGCAATCTCGGTTAACGCATCGACAACTGCATATCCGAGGTCAGTCTCGTAATCCGCAACTCCGCCGGCGCGAATCGAATCAACGGTGACACCCTTGCGGTACTTACCAGTGAGAAAACCACGAGCAAGTGCGTAGAACGGCAGCGCAGAGATTCCGTTGTTGAGGACTACATCTGATTGCTCAGTTTCAAAAGGATTACGCTCCATCAAGTTGTAGTGATCTTGCAAAGCTACATACTTCGGCAGACCTTCGCGCTCTGCGATTTCAAGTGCCTCTTGCAGGCGAGCTCCGGTGTGCTGAGATGCAGCGATATAGCGGACCTTGCCCTCGTTGATTAGCTGTTGGTACGCGCCTAATGTCTCTGCCATCGGAACATCAGGGTCATCATGGTGCGAGTAATAGAGGTCGATGTAATCGGTTTGCAGGCGATGCAAAGAATCGTTGCAGGCAGCGATGATGTTCTCTGGGCGCAGGCCTGGCCGGGTCGAAAGCTTGGCGACCTTGGTAGCAATCACGAAGGTGCTGCGATCTTTGCCCTGTAGCCAGTTGCCGATGATGGTCTCGGATTCGCCGCCCTTATTGCCTGGCTTCCACTCGCTATAGACATCGGCAGTGTCGATGAAGTTGCCCCCGTGGCCTGCATAGGCGTCTAGAACGGCCTTAGAACCGCTCTCATCGGCTCCCCAGCCGAAGACATTGCCGCCGAGGCATAGTTCGTGGACTACGAGGTCTGTTTCAGGCAATGTCAGCATGACCCAAGAGTAACGGCGAGGGCGCTCAGATACCACGGCCGTTTTGCAAATACACCCAAGTAGATTGTGGATAGCTGCCGTGTGTCAGGGTCGCCTGACAAGGTAGCGCTATGTTGTTTGCTTTCACCGATGAGTCCTACTCAGACGCTCACTACTACCAAGCTGCCTTAGTGGCGGATGAGGAAGTACTCGCTCGGCTGGACCTCATAATCGGAGAGGCTCGGCATTACATTAAAAGTTTTGGAATTCTACACCCTGTCGAGTTTCACGGAAATGAAATAATGTCCGCAAGAAAAGGTTGGGAACTACTCGGAAATGATTTCCGAAAAAAGAGTGCGATATTCAAATTCATTTTGAGGAGAGTTGCTCAACTTCCAGTAGTACTCATCATTCAAGGTGTGGATGTTAAAAGACTTAAAAACCGTTATAGCTATCCAGATCCACCACATGAAATTACATACCGCAATCTTCTTGATGCTTTAGACAGATATGCAGAGAATGAAGGCAAAGAAGTTTGCATTATCGCCGACAAAATAAATAGTGAGGCAAAATTAAGCCAGTTATTCGATAAATATAAACTAACCTCAACCGGGGGACCCTACCCAAGGATGTTGCAAAACCTTATTCAGGTAGAACATGTCGACTCACACCTCCATTCTGGAATTCAAATCGTAGATCTCTGCGCTTTTCTATATCGGCGCTTTGATGAGCACGAAGAACGAAGTGAAAAAACCAGAAGAGAGGTCGTGAAGATGTGGGAGATTTTGCAACCTAATCTCCATCCTCAACATCCGCCACGAGTATGGCGCCCATAAAGCACTGAAGGCCCCCTATAAAGGGAGCCTCAGGCAGCCAACGCCCTGTAAACAGTTCGTCGTGATGGAAACTATAGAGCATCAAACCGACAACACTCAAGATGGTCAGCGGTGTGAACGGTTGGTAGCGCCAGCGGACTAAGGCAGAATAGCGCCATGAGTATCTGGGTCTGCGGCGAAGTTTTGATCGATCTAATTTCTATCGCCCCAGGCTCTAAAGAACAAGCCCCCCATGTCGGCGGCGGCCCAGCAAATACCGCGAAGGCGCTCGCCCGCTTGGGTCATGAGGTTCACTTTATCGATGGCATCTCTACCGATGCCTATGGCGTGATGTCTCGTGAAGAACTACTGCGCGATGAGGTCAAGCTTGATCTTGCACTCACTAGCGATAAGCCAACCTGCGTTGCAAATGTAACTCTCGATGCCAATGGCAGCGCTTCTTATATCTTTGAAATTGATGGCACCGCCACATTTGATTTCTCTCTTGATTGGTTGCCAGATCCATCTCGCCACCAACCAAAGGTGCTTCATATCGGAACGCTAGTAACCATCATCCAACCAAGCGCTGAAGTTCTCTACGACTGGGCGTTACAAGTTGCTGAGTTTGCACCGATTGTCTTTGATCCCAACATCCGTCCATCGGTAATGGGCGATCGCGACCTCTATGAAGCAGCGGTAGAAAAGTGGGCTGCGATTTCATCTGTGATTAAAGTCAGCGATGATGATTTGGCTTGGTTATTCCCAGATCAGACAGTCGCTGAAGTAGCAGAGCGTTGGGTTCGAGATGGTGCAGCACTTGTTGTTGTGACTCGCGGCAGTGAGGGACTGATCGGTTTTACTGCAGATGGCGCAGTTGAAGTTCCTGGCGTAAAGATTGTTGTTGCCGACACTGTTGGTGCAGGCGACACAGTAGGTGCAATCATTGTGGAAGCGATGGTGGAAAAGGGAATCATGGCTTTAACTGGTGAAGACTTGCGTGGTGTCTTAGCTCGCGCAGCTGCCGCTGCAGCAATCACATGTTCTCGTCCAGGAGCACAGCCTCCTTATAAGCACGAACTTACAAAGTGATTCGCTGATGCAATTTATTGATGATGCCGAGTTTCAGGTAGCAATCGATCTTGATGCAGGTGGACGTATCGCATCTCTGAAGTGGAAAGATCTTGAATTCACTGTGCCGTTTCGCGGACATGTTGCCAGCTATGGTTGGTATGCGATGGCGCCATGGGCAGGTCGCATTAAAGATGGTTTGATTAAATCTCCGACTGGTGCTGAATTTCAATTGCCCACCCATCTCGATCCCCCAAATGCTTTACATGGCTTTGGATTAACCTCCTCATGGCAGGAAATCGGCCCGGGCCGCTCACTTCTGCACCTACCTAAGCCTTACGGTGGAGCAACGGTCGAACAGACGATTGAAGTATTAGATGACGCTATTCGTTGGACTCTTGAATACGATGCCAATGGTTGCGATCTTCCAGTCTGGTTAGGACAGCATCCTTGGTTTGCGCGAGATCTCGGTGTGGGTGGATCTGCAGAGATTGAATTCTCAGCTGCAAAGATGTTGTTACGTCAGGATGGTCTACCAACCGGAGAAATCATCGCGCCAACGCCAGAGCCTTGGGATGATGCATTCACTGAAGTTCGCGGAACACCTGCTGTTGTCTATGAAGGTGTGGCACGTATCGATATCGAATCAGATGCGCCATGGTGGGTGGTTTACACCGAAGATCCTGATGGAGTCTGTATCGAACCTCAGACCGCACCACCGGATGCCGCAAATCTTGGAATTACTGGAGATCACTATTTAGAGGCGCTCTACACCTTTACCGATCTCGCTGGTGAAAACGAAAGTTACTAATTCGCGTTAAGAGAGAATATCTTTTGTAGCAAAGCGGCTGTAAGCAGCTGAGCCAAAGATAATCAGATACCCCAATTGCAATAACGCGTTAACGCCCATCGAATGGAAATCCATCGGCGCGCGCAGTAAATCTGCAAAGCCAAACCAGTTAAAGGTTAAGAGATATGGGTGAATTACCTCTAGCTGTGGAAGTGTTGCAAGAATCTGTGACACAGTCGAGACCACAACAGTTGCCGCCATCGCACCCACTGGAATAACTGTCAGTGTTGAGATAAATAAACCAACGGCAGAGAGACCCATCAATGAGATAGTGACATAGAGAGCAACGAGAGCGATTCGCAGTAACGCTGCAGGAATTGAAATCACGTCACCAGATAACAAAGTTACTGGACCAATAGGAAAGAGAATCAAACCAATCAGGATTCCAGTCACCATCAGTGTTGTGGTGGCGGCAATCGCAAATGCAGTTGCACCAAGGAATTTCACAATCAATAAACGCAGCCGTCCGACCGGTGCAATCAACAAGTAACGAAGCGTTCCAGTGTTAGCCTCGCCAGCAATCGTGTCACCGGCAACCACACCGATGGTTAGCGGCAAGAAGAGCGGAATCGCCAGAATCATCGCGGTGAAGCCGACGAAGAGGCCGTTCTGGCTCACTCGATCTAGAAATGGCGGACCTTCGCCAGGCGGGATTGTTGAGCCTGAGAGCTGGACTGCGATCGCGAGAAAAATCGGAATACAGGCGATAGTGGCCAGCATCGCCCAGGTACGGCGGCGGCCGAAGAGGACAACTAGCTCTGAACGGAGCAAGGTGCCAAAGCCTTGAAAAACACTAGCGCGCGACATCGAAACCCTCTCCCGTCAAAGAGACAAAGCGCTCTTCTAACTGTGGCGCTTCAAGGGTGAAGCCCTCAATCTGTACATCTGCCTGCACCAAGGTCTCCACAATAATCTGTGGCGCAATGAAGCCATGAGGAATCTCTGCCCTAACTAATCCGCTCGCATTACGCGCATTGATGCTGAGCGTTTCTAGAACTTCTAACGCAAGTTCAGCATCAGGTGTCTTGAGTTTGAGATTCAAAATCTCACTCCGCGACAAATCTTCAATCGACCCTTGCGCAACGAGATTTCCAGCGCTCATCACAGCAAGGTGGGTACAAATCTGCTCAATCTCGAGGAGTAAGTGGCTTGAAATAAAGATGGTGATCCCCTGTGATGCGAGGTCACGAACCAAAGTGCGTACTTCGCGAGTACCTTGCGGATCAAGTCCGTTAGTTGGTTCGTCAAGAATCAATAGTTGGCGAGGTTGCAATAACGCATTTGCAATACCAAGACGTTGTTTCATACCGAGTGAATATGCATGGACTTTCTTCTCGGATGCCTGTGTCAGACCAACGCGTGCAAGGGCAGTTTCAACGCGAGCAGCACGAGTCTTAGGATCTGCGTTGCTATCTGCGCTATCAAAGCGAATCAGGTTTTCGCGTCCTGATAGATATGGATAAAAGGCCGGACCTTCAACAAGTGCACCCACATGTGGCAACGCAGATTGGGTATCTGTAGGAATCGCGTGACCTAGTAGAGAAATCTCGCCGCTTGTTGGTTCGGCAAGGCCAAGCAACATACGAATCGTTGTTGTTTTGCCTGAACCATTTGGCCCAAGAAAACCAAAGATAGATCCGCGCGGGACCGCTAAATCAATTGCGTTGACAGCATTGTGCGAACCAAAACTCTTGACGAGAGAAGTGGTCTTGATTGCAAAGTTATCGCTGTGCAACTGCTAGCAATCGCTCAACTGTGACTGAGCCGGCGTAGATATCTCCATTGTCGGCAAAGAATATATTGAGTAGTGCTGAGCTAAAGATGCGACCGCCAGCAACTGGCTTGGTGAGCTCGGTGTAGAGCTTATTTTCAGCCTGAAGTGCACGTAATTCCACAGGAACTTGAGCTGCTGGAACCTTAACAACTGCGCCCCATCCCTGGTTAATGAGATCTTCAAGCTTTGCCTTGGCATCTGCCTCACTTGGAAGTGCTGGCAATTTGCCGAGTTCGCGCATGAGATCTGCCTGTGTTGGTGCTGGTACCTCAATTACACGAGTTCCTGCAGGAGGTGTGAAGTTAAAGTTTGATGCAGCTGGAGTTTCAAATCTGATTGATTCAAAGGCGACTTCAAATGCTGGTGTTGATTGGCCAACTGCCATGATGCGAGCAGCCAATGGCAGACCTGTTGCTGCATCGATTGAGATAGTCGCTGATGCGACGAGAGATTGGTTGCTCTTTGGGGTCAAAGTGATTTGGTATGCGCCACGATTGGCAATCTTGATATCAGATGCAACTGAAATAATTGAATACTTCGTTGCTTCCTTCAAAAGGTAATCTGCCACTGCGGCAGGTGAGGTGTAATCAAACGGCAACTTCGACTTGTTCATCGCAAGAAGCAAACGAGCGATGTTCTCTGCGTTCTTTACTTCGCGCTCGTTGATGACAGTGCGCTGAGCAAGTGACTTTGTTGCATCGTATGCCCATAGTTCGTTGCCATTGCGGATAAATGAACGCTCGGACAAGAGATCAAGGACCTGAAGGCGTGACTTGTTGATTCCATCGACATAAATATTTGCGCGGTGTGTGCCAGCAAAGAATTCGAGCGCAAGTGCGAGCTCACCTTGTGCGCTTGCTCGAGGTAAGAAATCACCCATCTCCTTCGGCATCTTCTTCGCCATCTCATCAATCATTGACTGTGAGATATCAGGAACGATATTCATTGGCGGCAGACCCATGCTCGCCTTCTTCACGATTGTTCCTGAAAACGCAATATCGGGATTGGTGTTAATCATCTGCAGAATCTGCGATGCGCTCTTATCTGGTAGATCTATTGCAGCGTTTGCCTGCACTGAGAAACCAAAGACTGATCCAGCAACAAGCACAGGTGCAAGCACTGCAGGAATCCAGCGGCGACGATTACGTGACATCTGATGAGCCTCTTTCAATCTATATTCCTTGGGGAATGTAATAAGTAGGTCTTTCGGTAAAGGGTAGGTCGCCGCTTCAGAGCGCTCTACTTGAAATAGCCCTTTAGGATGTGGGTTATGGCACAGCGCGAGGCTCATGGGGCGAAGACAAAGAATGGCTTTGCCCCCAAGACCTGCCAGCGCTGCCAGCGCCCCTTCGAATGGCGCAAGAAGTGGGCTCGCGACTGGGAATCTGTGAAGTACTGCTCTGATGCCTGCCGGTCTGGCAAATGAAGCGCGCTATCTATGTAGCTTTCGACCAGCTCAATCGTAAATACGGAGCGCTGAAAGCGGCCGACCCAAAGAACGATCTCGTGGTGATGGTCGAGAGCCAATCGATGATTGCTGGCGCTGATTGGCATCCCACGCGCCTCTTCTTTCTCATCTCATCGGCTCGCCACTTTGCTGCCGAACTTCGCGAAGAAGGTTTTGATGTTCGATACATCAAAGCGAAGAACACCGTGGCAGGTCTGAAAGAGATCAAGAATGAATATCCGAAGATCGCATTTATTGCTGCCGAACAATCTTCCTATCGCTTAAGTAAGTCACTAACAGATTTTGGTGTTGAGTTTATTGAGAATGATTTCTTTCTCACTTCGCGGAAGTTATTTGCCGATTGGGCAGGTTCGCAGAAGTCATACTTGATGGAGAACTTCTATCGCAAGCAACGGGTGCGCCTCAATGTTTTGATGGAAGGTGCAACACCCATAGGTGGGCAGTGGAACTTCGATAAAGATAATCGATTGCCACCACCAAAGAATTACACCTGGCCTGATTACCTCGAACATAAGCGCGATGCAATTGATCTTGAGGTTGCGGCCGAGTTAAAGATGGAACCATCGACCACATGGGCAACAACTCGTGCCGGAGCAATCGCACAGTTGAAGTACTTCATCAAAGAACACTTTGAAAAGTTTGGACCTTACGAAGATGCCATGGCGCTCGACAGCTGGGCACTTCACCATTCACTTCTTAGTCCATATCTCAACAATGGTTTATTGCATGCATCCGAAGTCATCGATGCTGCCTGTAAGAGCTTTTATAAGGGCGCGGTACCGATTGAATCTGCCGAGGCTTTTGTCCGCCAGATTATTGGCTGGCGCGAATACATCAATGGCATGTATTGGTTCTTGGGCGAGGGCTACAGGGAGAACAACCATCTAGGCGCAAATCGCGATTTATTACCGCTCTTTACCGACCCTGCGAAGACTCAGATGAATTGCGTCCGCTCTATCGTGACAGATCTGAAAGAACGCGCCTGGGTGCATCACATTCCGCGTTTGATGGTGCTCAGTAATTTAGCGTTGATTACTGGAACCAACCCACAACAGTTCTTAGATTGGATGCGACGAGAATTTATTGATGCCACCGATTGGGTGATGGTTCCTAACGTGATTGGCATGGCTGTTCATGCTGATAACGGACAATTAATGAGTAAGCCATATGCCGCAGGAGGCGCCTATATCTCGCGTATGAGTAACTACTGCAAGGGATGTAGCTATAACCCGAAACTTCGAGTGGGTGATGATGCCTGCCCATTCACAACTCTCTACTGGGATTTCTTAGATCGCCATAAAGAAACCTTTGTAAAAAACCATCGAATGAGCCAGCAAGTCAACGGTTTGAAGCGTTTATCTGACTTAGATGAGTTAAAACACAGAGCGCAAGAGGTCTTGAGTGGTTTAGAAAAAGGCGAAATTTAAATAGTATTTCTCCCATGAGCACAGTTATCTCTCCAGCACGTATCGCAGAATTAATGAAGATTGAAGAACAGCGTTTTCTCGATCTCCATAAAGCTTCCACTGCAGCCTTTAACCAATCTTCAAAGGTGATGCATGAGGGCGTTCCGATGTCATGGATGGCAAAGTGGCCAGGTGCCCACCCAGTATTTGTACAGGAAGCAAAAGGCGCGCACTTCACCGATCTTGATGGCCACGATTACATCGATTTCTGCTTAGGCGACACAGGATCAATGACAGGTCACTCACCTGCTGCAACTGTTGCTGCAGTAAAGGCACAGATTGATAAAGGCATCACAGCAATGTTGCCATCTGAAAATGCGGCGATCGTCTCTGACTTGTTGCGTCAACGCTTTGGCCTTCCGCTCTGGCAGTTCACCGTCTCTGCAACTGATGCCAATCGCCATGTAATTCGCTACTCTCGCATGATTACTGGTCGCAGCAAGATTGTCGTTATTGATCGCTGCTATCACGGTTCAGTTGATGAAACTTTTGCCACACTAGACGATGCAGGCTTCACTGTTAAGCGCGAAGGAAATATCGGCGCCCCGGTAGATCTCGACGTCACTACTCGCGTCGTTGAATTTAATGATCTTCCTGCAATGGAGGCAGCACTTGCTCAAGGTGACGTAGCTGCCATCTTGATGGAACCCGCAATGACAAATATTGGCATCGTTCTTCCAGAACCTGGCTACCTTGACGGCGTTCAGGATCTCTGCAAGAAGTACGGAACGCTATTAATTATCGATGAGACCCACACCATCTCGGTAGGTCCTGGTGGAATGACCGCGCAGCTAGGTCTTAAGCCTGATTTCTTCACCATCGGTAAGGCGCTTGCTGCCGGTATCCCGGTCGGAACATTTGGAATGACACAAGCAGTTGCGGATGCAATCAAAGCTCAGATTGAGATTGAGAAGATTGATACTGGTGGAATCGGTGGAACACTTGCTGGAAATATTTTGGCGCTAGCTGCAATGCGCGCAACGCTGACTGATGTCTTAACTGAGGCGAACTTCGCAAAGATGATCGAACTCGGTAATCGCTGGTCTGATGGTGTCGATGCAGCAATCAAGGAGTTCGATCTTGATTGGCACTGCAACCGCCTTGGTGCGCGTGGCGAGTACATCTTTAAGGGTAAGGCGCCTCGTACTGGTAAAGAAGCTGCGGATTCAGGCGACTTTGCACTAGAACAGTACATTCACTTGCGCTTGCTTAATGATGGATTCCTGTTGACACCATTTCACAATATGGCGTTGATGTGTCCAGATACAACTGCAGCTGATGTTGATGCGCATACCGCGGCCTTCCGCGCAATGTGCGCAGATCTCACCGCTTAGATTTAATTAAAGCCAAGAGATTTATAGAGGCCGATGCCAGCGGCATTGTCTTCATCGACATACAAGATTGCCGTCTTTAGGCCTTTATTTCGTAGGTAAATCAAGCCTTCTTGGCAGACCGCTTTGCCGATGCCTTGTCCGCTCATCGCAGGGTCAACGCCAATGACGTAGAGCTCTCCGATTGGATCTTGATTAACAAAGTCGTTATGAATCTTGGTCCAGCAGAAGCCAGCAATGAGTCCATTATTGATACAGAGAAAGAAACCATTGGGATCAAACCATGGTTCGCGCATTCGATTTTCGAGATCTGCCATCGCCCAGTTACCTTGATCTGGGTGCACCTTAAATATCTTGTTATTGAGGTCGAGCCATGCTTCACAGTGAATTTCGGGATCAAAGGTAATGAACTGGTACGGATGAGCAATCTGATTAATTGGCTCGGTCAAAGAACGTGAGAGTTTAAGAATCTTGCGCATTGGTGGTTAGACCAATTCTGATGAAGCTTCGCGCCCAGGTTGCTGGACTGTGAAGCGGTAACCCACATTGCGAACTGTGCCAATGATGGATTCAAACTCGGGACCTAACTTTGAACGCAAGCGACGAATGTGTACATCTACTGTGCGAGTGCCACCGAAGTAGTCATAACCCCAAATCTCTTGCAACAACTGTGCGCGAGTAAAGACGCGACCTGGATGTTGCGCCAAGAACTTCAATAATTCAAACTCTTTAAATGTTAAATCAAGCGAGGTACCACGAATCTTTGCGGTGTATGTACCTTCATCAATGACGACATCACCTTGACGAATTTCGGTGGAAACTCCTTCAGCAGCGATACGGGCAAAGTTGAGAGTATCCACCGCAAGACGAATACGTGCATCGACTTCGGCAGGACCAGCGGAATCAAGGATGACATCCGAGATCTGCCAATCTGCACTGATTGCAGTGAGACCACCCTCGGTTGTAATAACAATGATGGGAGATTCAACGCCGGTAGTCGTCATTAACTTTGTTAGCGATTTAGCTGTTGGAAATTCACGGCGTGCATCGACGAAGATCAAATCCATGACTGGTGCATCAATAAGAACAGATGCTTCAAGCGGAAGAACTTTGACTGTATGCGATAAGAGGCCGAGCGCTGGCAATACTTCTGCACTTGCGCCCTGGGTATTTGTAAGTAGCAACACCTTGGCCATTGTGTGAGAATACTCTTGTGAATTCCCTTCTACCAACCCTGATTGTGCTTGCGATTGCTAGCGCCTATGGGCTCTGGTGGAAGCGCTCACGAGGAGCAATTCGGAGTAAGAAGGCAATGCCTGATCATCGCTTAACTGCTGCAGTCCTGGGTGAAGAGCTCGGCTCTCGCGCCACCATGGTCCAGTTCTCATCGGCATTCTGTGCCCCTTGTAAGGCGACCCACGCCCTTCTTTCGCAGATGGTGATTCCGATGGCCGATGTGAAGCACATCCATATCGATGCCGAATCCCACCTTGAACTCGTGCGTCAGTTGGATATCCGATCAACTCCCACCACATTATTTCTCAATAGCGATGGCGTAGAAGTCGGCCGCGCTGCCGGAACACCTAAGCGCGAGCAAGTTCTCGCAGCGCTCAACGCAATCTAAATTGCGCCAGAACACGCAAATAATTCGCAAGTAGTGTTCCTTCCGTCTCTCATCTACTATTCCAACATGTTCGCAATTCCAACCAGCTTCTTCACAAAGCGCCGTGTACTTGATTACGGTCGCCTTGCTGGTTC
>JACCDN010832392.1_pt1 | contig 18734 bp, 16 predicted proteins | sample 7441691 | NCBI WGS metagenome assembly JACCDN01 (sample SAMN15323439, study PRJNA562643) | freshwater metagenome | isolation source: river surface water | place: USA:Blue River Watershed | collected 2017-08-16 | reverse complement strand
CCTCAGACCCACTTCACTAAGCACGGCACCCCAACAATGGGTGGAGTCGTAATCTTTCTGGCGACCCTTGCCGGTTACTTTTTTAGCAAGCTTGCTAACTTCGAAACGCCAACAATTTCTGCACTCTTAGTGTTGCTAATGATGGTCGGCCTTGGCTTGGTCGGATTCATCGATGACTACATCAAGGTTCATAAGCAGAGAAGCCTGGGTCTAACCGGTTGGCAAAAAATTCTTGGACAGGGAATTGTCGCCATAGTCTTTGCCGTGCTTTCGTTGCAGTTTAAGAACGAAGCCGGATTGACACCTGCTTCAACCAAGATCTCAATTTTTCGCGACACCAATATCGACCTCATGGCTTTCGGCGCAGTGGTCGGAGTGACACTATTTGTTATTTGGATTTATTTCTTGGTAGCTGGCACCTCGAACGGCGTTAACATCGCCGATGGACTTGACGGGCTTGCCACCGGCTCGAGCATTATGTCAATCGGTGCTTTCGCAATCATCGGCTTCTGGCAGTTCAATCAGAGCTGCTTGACCGTCGTAGAGAACGTTGCATCGTGTTACACAACTAGAGACCCCCTTGACCTCGCTGTGGTTGCTTCGGCGCTGGTTGGCGCGCTAGCCGGATTTTTATGGTGGAACACTGCGCCGGCACAAATCTTTATGGGAGACACGGGTTCACTCGGTCTTGGCGGGGCATTGGCAGCGCTTGCGATTCTTTCTCGCACTGAATTACTTCTTGTATTGATTGGTGGAATCTTCGTCATCGTCACTGGCTCTGTGATCATTCAAAGAGTGTTCTTCAAGATCACGAAGTGGAAGACCGGAACCGGCAGGCGCGTTTTCTTGAACAGCCCATTGCATCACCATTTTGAGATGAAGGGCTGGGCCGAAATCACGATTGTGGTTCGCTTCTGGATTATCGCGGGGCTCTGCGTACTAACTGGAATTGGTCTGTTCTACATTGAATGGATCTACGGCTAGAACTATGACTGGCCTCGAAAAACTCTCTAGTTGGCACTCCGATTGGAAGAGCCAAAAAGCTGTTGTCTATGGCGTTGGAATTTCTGGATTCTCGGTAGCAGACACCCTGAATGAACTCGGCACCCAATTGTTGGTTATTGCAGACCGAATTGACGCACAACACAAAGACTTGCTCGAAGTGCTCGGCATTAAATATCTTGAAGGCGCTGACGAATCAGCTGTAGTTTCTGCGGTTAGTCAATTTCAGCCAAACTTTGCGGTCGTGTCGCCGGGAATCAAGCCCACCAATTTTCTCGTTAGATGGTTCACTGAAAATTCGATTGCCATCATGGGCGATATCGAACTCGCTTGGAGAGTTAGAGACAAGGTCAAGACGGCCGACTGGGTTTTCATTACTGGAACTAACGGCAAAACCACGACCACCCAATTGGTAGAAGCCATGTTTATCACTTCTGGCAAGAGGGCAATCGCCTGCGGGAACATCGGCACCCCAGTGCTTGATGCAGTTCGAGACCCGCAGGGCTGGGAATTTCTGGTTATCGAACTATCTAGTTTTCAACTGCACTACCTGAACCGCTTAGCTCCACGAGTGTCTGCGATTCTGAACATTGCCGAAGATCACATTGACTGGCACGGCTCATTCGAGGAATACGCGGCGGCTAAAGGAAAAGTCTTTGAAGGAACCACTGGGGCAATCATCTACAACGGTGAAGACAGAAAGACGGCAGAGTTGGCTCGCAACGCGGACGTTGCAAGTGAAGACGTTTTGGCCGCAGCATTCACCAGGTCGATGCCTGCTGACTTGCAAGTCGGTTTCATTGAAGAATTCTTAATTGATCGCGCGTTTTATGGATACCGTGCCGCCGAGTTGCCTGAATTGGCGAGCCTCGAAGACATTCAGCAAATTGGTGTTGTTACACCGCACCTGCTTGCAAATGTTTCGGCAGCAGCAGCGATCGCAAGGGCGTGCGATGTTGACGCTGCTTCGATCAAGGCGGCGATTCAGTCGTTTAAGTTAGACAAACACCGCATCGAGTTTGTCTCTGAATTTGCGGGCGTCAAGTGGTTTGACGACTCTAAGGCCACCAATGCTCACGCGGCAGATGCGTCACTGAAATCTTTTGAGAACGTTGTCTGGATAGTAGGCGGATTGCTGAAGGGCGTAGAAATATCGCCGCTTATTGAGCAAAACTCATCGCGGTTGCGTGCAGCCGTTGTAATTGGAAGAGAGCGTTCTGAAATTCTTGAAGCTCTCGGCAAGTGGGCGCCGCAGTGTCAAGTCATTGAAATATCAGACGAAGAGAATGACAAGGTCATGAGAAGAGCAGTTAGCGAGGCTTCTCATCTTGCTCAAGCCGGTGATGTTGTCTTGTTAGCTCCGGCGGCAGCGTCAATGGATCAATTCAAGGATTACGCAGACAGAGGCAACCAATTTTCGAGTGCTGTAAAGGAGATAGCAAATGCGCAATAGGCCAAAACGACTAACCACGAAAAAGTCAGGCCAGTCGGCTGCTCAGCTTTCTGATGTTACCGGTGCTGCGCTTGCTCGATTCGGTGGCTGGATAAATGGAACATTCAGAGGTCAATCGAAAGCCTTCAACTTCTTGTTGGGTCTTGTCATCATTCTTGTCATCTTCGGACTAGTTATGGTGCTCAGCGCTTCGTACGTTGTCGCGCTTCGAAGTGGTTCAGATGCCTACTCTGTTTTCTACAAGCAAGCCATTTCAGCGGTGCTTGGCTTCTTAGTCATGACGGTCATGGTGAGAATGCCGATTGGAGTATTGCAACGTCTCGCTCCACTCTTCTATCTGGTCTTTCTCGGTGTTCAGGTAATGGTTTTGCTTTTCGGTTCATCGATTTATGGAAATAGAAACTGGATCAAGATTTTTGGAATCTCGGTGCAACCAAGTGAGTTCTTGAAATTGGCTCTCGTGCTAGTGATTGCTGGAATTTTGGTTCAAAGACGCGAGATGTTCGATGACTTCATGAACTCTTGGGCTTGGGGGCTCGGCGCAATGGTCGTGGCCACGGGGCTGGTCTTGGCCGGCTCTGACCTAGGAACAGCGATGGTCATGTTCGGTTTGTCTTTTGTGATGATGATTCTCGCTGGCATGCCGCGAAAAGTGATCTGGGGTGTACTGATTCCCGTGGTGCTTGCGGCCGCTCTTTTGGCTAATACCGGTTCTCGCAAGGCTCGAATCAACGCCTGGTTGTTTCCAGACGCACCAGACCCAACCGACGTGGGTTGGCAGGCAAAGCACGGCATCTGGGCTTTGGCGGCCGGCGGCTTTGGCGGCACCGGCTTGGGAGACTCCAAAATGAAGTGGAGTTGGATTCCGATGATCGACAACGACTACATTTTCTCGGTTGTCGGCGAAGAACTCGGATTGGCGGGCGCTGCCACCCTGATTTTGCTTTACGTGCTGCTCAGTTTCGCCTTGGTTCGCATCTTGAATCGCACCAACCGTCTCTACGAACGTTTTGTTATGTACGGAATTCTTTCTTGGATAGCCATTCAGTCGCTGATCAACATCGGTGTTGTGCTCAACTTCTTGCCTGTGCTTGGTGTTCCGCTGCCATTAATTTCTTCAGGTGGAACATCGCTTCTAGCTACGCTAATGACGCTCGGTATCGCACTAGGCATTGAATCGCGAAACTCTAATCCGCAAATTTCGGCTAACGGCCGAAGTCGATCGCGAGTCAGTGCGTCTCGATGACAAATTATCTGCTTACCGGTGGTGGTACTGCCGGCCATGTTAATCCACTTCTTGCGCTTGCCGATGCCATAACTAACAACAGCGAAAACGCCAAAGTGCTAGCACTCGGAACTGCCGAAGGTCTAGAAACACGCTTGGTGGTAGAGCGAGGATACGAACTTGCGACGATTGCGAAACTGCCGTTTCCTCGTCGATTGAACGCCTATGCCTTTAGATTTCCTGCTCGATTTGCAGCTGCGGTTGCGCAGACACGCAAGCTTCTCAAACAACGCAAGATCGATGTCGTCGTAGGGTTTGGGGGATACGCCAGCGCACCGGCCTACTTAGCGGCAGCGCTCGAACGAGTGCCTCTGGTGATTCACGAGGCTAACGCTCTTCCTGGAATGGCAAACAAGCTCGGCGCCGGAATTGCTAAAGCTATAGGGGTTGCTTTCAAATCGACCCCGCTTCGAAATGCTCAATTTGTTGGCATGCCGCTTCGCAAAGAAATAGAGGCTCTGGCTTCGAAGCAAGACAAGGCTGCCGCTCGTAACTTTTTTGGACTTGACCCAGAGTCTTTCACTTTGCTCGTCACCGGGGGTTCTCTCGGCGCAAAGAAAATCAACGACGTTATCGAAGACAGCAGAGAACTCTTGATTGCCGCCGGCATTCAGATATTGCACATCGTCGGCGGCAAGTCAGAGTTAGAGCCGGTAAAACAGCGAGGCTACGTTCGAATTTCATATTGCGACCGCATGGATTTGGCCATTTCGGCGGCTGACTTTGCCGTGTCGCGAGCGGGCGCATCTACCGTTTCGGAGTTTTCGGCGGTTGGCTTGCCGGCGCTTTACATTCCATATGCAGTCGGAAACGGTGAACAGGCTCTGAACATCAAGGACTTGCTTGCTGTCGAGGCCGCAATCTCTCTGCCAGATTCCAAATTCTCTAGAGATTTTGTTGCTACCGAATTGGTTCCTCTGTTGAGCAGTACAAAACGAGTTCTGGCGATGTCACAGGCAAGCAAAACCTGCGGAACAGCAGACGGCACTGCACGTCTTCTCGCGCTTGTTCAAGGCGTGTTGTCAGCCGAAAAGGCTTAGTCTGCGCCTAACCTTGCTTAGAACATCATGATAAAACCAGACTTTAATCAACCGGTGCCCAATGACTTGGGCGTAATTCATTTCATCGGCATTGGCGGCTCTGGCATGAGCGGAATCGCACGTATTTTGATCGGCATGGGCCATCGGGTCACCGGAAGCGACTTGCGAGACACAGACAATGTTGCGGCGTTGAGAGAGCTTGGCGCAGAAATATTTATCGGCCATGACGAGTCTCACCTAGGTAATCCAGACACTGTAGTGGTGACATCGGCTCTGTGGCCAACGAATCCCGAGTACCTACTTGCTAAGCAACGCGGAATTCCAGTGATTCACAGATCGCAAGCGCTCGCATATCTAACCTCGAAGAATCGAGTTGTCGCAGTCGCTGGAGCACACGGAAAAACCACGAGCACCGGCATGATTATCACCGGCCTGCTCAAACTCGGAGTTGACCCTAGTTTTGTGAACGGCGGTGTTATTGCTGCTCTCAACTCTTCGTCGGCAAAGGGTGAGTCGGAGCTCTTTATTATCGAAGCCGATGAGTCTGACGGTTCTTTCTTGCACTACGACACAGCGGTAGCGCTAATTACCAACGTCGATGCTGATCACTTAGACCACTACGGAAGCGAAGATGCATTTGAGCGCGAGTTTGCTCGTTTCGCAGAGGGCGCTAAAGAATTCGTTGCCATCAACTCTGATGATCCGGGTGCAAAGCGGGTCACCCGATTAATTTCAGACAAGCGAGTTTTGACTTTCGGCTTCGATAAAGATTCGACTGTGCGGCTATTTGATGTTGATGCCTCAGGGGCAGAAGTTACATTCAGCGTCGAGATAGATTCAAAGATCTTGCACGGTGAATTAACTATTCCGGGTGAGCACAACGCGATTAACGCTGTTGGTGCTTTGACCGTTCTATACGGACTTGGCTTCGATCCGGCCGAAGCGCTATCAGCTATCGGGCACTTTAGAGGCACAGACCGACGCTTTCAGCTTCACGGCGAGCGACGAGGTGTGCGTGTTTATGATGACTTCGCTCACCACCCGACTGAAGTTTCGGCAGCACTCAAGGCGGCCCGCGCGGTCGTCGGCTCTGGAAAACTAATCACCGTTTTTCAACCACATCTCTACAGCCGAACCCGCATGATGCACGATCAGTTCGCGCAAGCCCTTGCTGCTAGCGACAAGGTAGTGGTGCTCGATATTTACGCGGCTCGCGAAGACCCTGAACCAGGGGTGACCGGAGTCCTAGTTGCCGATTCGTTCGAGAATCAGGCACAGGTGCACTACGTGCCCAACTGGGATGACGCCCCAGCCATTGCTGCCTCGCTGGCAGAGCCAGGTGACTTCATTATGACAATGGGCTGCGGAGACGTTTATCGCATGGTTCCGCAACTTATCGAAGCGCTAGAGAAGTAAGTTGAAGCGCCCGACTAGTCGCGGCCCTCAGTCGCGAAAACCTGTTTCACGATCGCAGCCTTCTAGAAGCGTCAAAGTAACGAAACGTTCAATCAAGGCCACCGGTCGCTCAGCCCGCAAGACGCAGGCCACAACCGCACTGCTTGGGCGAATCTTTAGCAGGTCGAAAGTTGCTGCCAGCCGCGTCAAAATTGACCGCGACACAATCGTGCGTTTCAAGGCAAGACCTAAGCAGACCAAAGCGATTGTGCTCACTGCGCTTGGTTCGCTTGTGGCTTTGATAGTTCTCGTGCTTGCCACGATTTTTACGCCTTTGCTTGCAGTCGAGAACATCAAAATTACTGGCCTGCAGAAGATTGACGAAAAGAAAGTCGCAGCGGCGGTGAAGTCGCAAATCGGAATTCCACTTGCTCTCGTCACTCAGCAATCGGTAGCAGATCAACTCTCGCGCTTCACTTTGATTGAGAGCTTTTCTCTGGTTAGCGAATTGCCGCACACTCTGCACATCGCTATTTCAGAACGTCAACCAATTTGCATCGTTGATGTTGGGGGAGTCAGTTACCTCTATGACCCGGCTGGTGTTCGACTCGGTCAAGCAAGTTACAAAGACACCTATCCGAGAGTATTAATCAAAGGCGAGCCCAAGAACAGCGCGAGCTATGCCGAAGCCATCGATGTCTTGCTTGCGCTTCCGGCAAAACTGCTGCCGCGCATATCTGTAATCGACGCAAAGTCGAAAGACGATGTGACGATGCAACTTCGCGGTTATGCAGGGCAAAAAATTATTTGGGGAGACGCCTCACAGGCCGCGCTCAAGTCAAAAGTTCTAGCCGCGCTAATCGCGAATCAAAAGCCGACAGATCGAGTCACTTTCGATGTTTCATCGCCGACAGCGCCGGTTGTTCGCTACCGCTAAGACACGCCCACGGATATGCGCTATTTGGAACCTAACTGGCCGTAGTTTCTAGGCGCAGTTGTAAGAGTTGTGCCGAGTTTAAGCCTCATCCGGAGGTTTAAGGTTTTCGCTTCAATTGGACGTGAAAGCGTCGTGGCTTAGTCGGAGGAATGTCGTGGGTTTGAACCAGAACTACCTAGCGGTAATCAAGGTTGTTGGTGTTGGCGGTGCCGGTGGTAACGCCGTAAATCGCATGATCGAAAAGGGTCAACGCGGTGTTGAATTCGTCGCGATCAACACCGATGCTCAAGACCTCATCATGTGCGAGGCCGATGTCAAGCTCGACATAGGTCGTGAATTGACCGGTGGGCTCGGCGCAGGTGCAGACCCAACCGTTGGCAAGCGTGCGGCCGAAGACCACGAAGAAGAAATTGAGCTCGCTCTGCGTGGATCAGACATGGTCTTTGTGACCGCTGGTGCCGGTGGAGGAACCGGAACCGGAGCCGCTCCAGTAGTCGCCAAGATTGCAAAGCGTCTCGGGGCACTAACCGTCGGTGTAGTTACCCGTCCGTTTGCGGTTGAGGGTCGTCGTCGTGCAGAAAACGCCAACGCCGGAATCGAAGCGCTTCGCGCCGAGGTTGACACCTTGATTGTTGTTCCGAACGAACGCTTGCTCGAACACACCAACCAATCATTGAGCTTGGTAGAAGCCTTCAACATCGCAGACGATGTTCTGCGTGCAGGTGTTCAGGGAATCACCGATCTAATCGTTAGTCCTGGACTCATCAACGTTGACTTCGCAGACGTGCGCTCGGTTATGCAAAGCGCGGGCTCCGCTCTCATGGGCATCGGAACCGCAAAGGGTGAAGACCGAGCAATTCGCGCTGCTGAGGCTGCAATCTCTAGCCCATTGCTTGAGACCACAATCGATGGCGCTCACGGCGTTCTAATGCTTGTTCAGGGTGCTCAAGACATGCGTTTGCACGAAGTAAACGAAGCCGTGCGCATGGTTAACGAGGCAGTAAGCCCAGAGGCCAACATCATCTTCGGTGCAACAATCGATGACACCCTCGGTGACGAAATTCGCATCACAGTCGTTGCAGCAGGTTTTGATCCTGCAACCCAGAAGGTTCGTCCAGTCGAGCGTCGAGTCGCAGTTGATGAAGCGCCAAAGCAAGCTTCAGTATTCGATTTGCCTTCGGCATCGGCTGCGACGGCCCCAGCGGCGGCAGCAACTGCAGCGGGTTTTGGTTTCGGCATTCAGGTGAACGACACAGTTTCTGACGCAACCGGTGTCATTGACACGGTTGAAGAAGATGTCATTGTTTTTCCGAAGAAGACTGATGACGGGTTTGGCGACGACCTAGACATTCCCGACTTCTTGAAGTAACCGATTCAATTGTCGACTCTCGCCGAGCGCTACGAGTCGGTTTCGGCCGAAGTGGCAGAGGCAATCTCGGCATGCGGCCGAGCGCGATCTGAGGTTGAGCTAATCGTGATTAGCAAGAATCACGGGGCTGCATTGGTTCGCGAGTTGCACACACTTGGGCACCGACATTTTGGCGAAAATCGTGATCAAGAAGCTAAGCCCAAAGCCGAAGAAACATCAGACCTGCCGGGGCTTGTTTGGCACTTCGTTGGCCAATTGCAGAGCAACAAAACAAAATCGGCCCTCAGTTACACAAACGTTTTGCACTCGATCGACCGAGCATCTTTGGTGAGCAGCCTAAAGCGTGAGCTTCAAGGCCGCTCAGAGCGGCTCGGTGGCTTCATCCAACTGAATCTCACGGATGACCCGGGGCGAGGCGGAATCGAGCCTAAGCACCTATCCGAGTTCGCCTCTACGGTGCTAGAACTCGACTCGTTCGATTTGTTAGGCGTTATGGGCGTGGCCGCACTAGACAGAGACCCTCGAATCGATTTTGAGACGATTGCTTCGGCTAGCGCTGAGTTGCAGCGTCTTGAACCCAAGGCCCGGTACATCTCTGCTGGCATGTCACACGACTTCAAACAGGCCATTGAATTTGGTGCGACACACCTTCGAATTGGCACGGCAATCACAGGCAAACGTAACCTTTAGCCATATCCTGAAGGTCAAGGTTTATCTAGGAGGTCCACCATGGCTCTAATTTCAACTGTTCAAAACTGGCTCGGATTGGGCGACGAGGTCGAAGCACCGCAGCGTCCACAGGCAGCAGCGGCAGAACCACGCATGTCTGCTCCAAAGATCACTCAGCTTCGCTCACGCCGCGGGGCAGAGCAGAGCGAGATTTTCTCAATCGAGCCAGACTCATACCTTTCGTCTGGTGAAGAGATCGCTAGCCACTACCGTGATGGCGTGACCGTAATCGTGAACATGGCCAAGTTGAGTGAGTCAGAAGCTCTGCGCATGGTCGATTTTCTCTCAGGTTTGAAGCTTGCCTTGCTCGGAAACATCAAGCGCATCACCAAGCACGTCTACTTGTTGACTCCGATGAACGTGGGCATCAACGACCCTGAGCCTGCCGAAGAAGTTGTCGACGGCCTACTAATTCAGCCGTAACCAATGTCGATTTTGGTTGTCGCGCTCTGGTGGGCGTTGCAGCTTTACTTCTACTTGCTTATCGCAAGGTTTGTAGTTGATCTCGTACTGTCTGTGAATCCGTCTTGGCGACCTAGAGGCCTGGTCTTGATTGCAACTGAGATAGTTATGACTCTCACCGACCCCCCGCTGAAGCTCGTGCGCAGATTTATTAAGCCGGTTCGCGTTGGCTCGATTTCTCTTGATTTCGGCTGGACTTTGCTCTTGCTAATCGTTTCGCTGCTGCAAAACATGCTTGCTCGCATCGCTTAATCGTCTATTCACAGCGTTGGCCCGAATCTGGGGCAGTGGTTTGCCTAGGGTAATCTTGGTAAAGCCCAAACAAGAGAGGTAAACATGCCGCTTACTCCAGAAGACGTCGTCAATAAGCGTTTTCAGCCGACTAAGTTTCGCGAGGGTTATGACCAGGATGAGGTCGATGACTTTCTTGATGAAATCGTCGTCGAACTACGCCGCCTGAACCAAGAGAACGAAGATCTCCGCCAGCGCCTGTTGGCTTCAGAGGCTCGCATCGCCGAGCTTCAGCGCAGTGGCGCTGGTTTGGCCGATCAACTAACCAGCTCTGTGCCGGTTACACCAACTTTCGGAACGCTCGCTCAGCTGAGCGAACCAACTCCAAGCAACTTTCCGGTTGCTACCGACCCATCTCAGATTGATGGAAACAGCACGAACAATCTTTTGCAGATGGCAAGAAAACTTCACGACGACCACGTTCGCGAAGGAATCAGCAAGCGCGATGCGCTGATCGCAGAGGGGCATGCGACAGCGGCTCGAGTCATTCGAGAAGCAGAGGCGCAGCAAAGAGTTGAACTGAGCAAGTTTGAACAAGAGAAAGCAGTGCTTGAGCACACGATTCTCGAATTGAAGAGCTTCGAACGCGAATACCGAATCAAGATCAAGGCTTACATTGAGGCTCAGTTGGCAGAGCTAGAGCACCAGTCGGCTTCTGACATGCCGAGCGGCCAAGAGCAAAACCAGCAAGCTCCTTTCGGTCAAGCTGCGCCGCAGACTTTTCAGCTCGGTCAAAATTCAAGCGACTACTTTTCAAACTAATGTCGTCGGCTACGCGCAAGAACCTGTTTAGAGTTTCAATTGCTCTGCTGATTGCGGCAGCTTTAGCTGTTGCCGATCAGCTGATTAAGAATTTGATTGTTGCGAATTTTCACACCTTTGAAGTCAAGCCATTTCTTGGCGACGTGGTGAAACTCACTTACGTGCTAAATGACTCTGCAGCCTTTTCACTTGGCTTTGGTGCAACCGGATTATTCACAATCATTTCGAGCGTTGCAACACTCGCTTTGGTTTGGTTCATCGCGAAAAAGGCAGAAACTTTCGGCTGGGCAATTATGGCCGGAGTATTGCTTGGTGGAGTTGTTGGCAATCTAATCGATAGATTCGTTAGATTTCCCGGAGCGGGTCTTGGTCGCGTCGTTGACTACATACAAATTCCGTTCAACTTTCCGGTGTTCAATCTCGCCGACATCTGCATAGTCACAGTTGCTTCGCTAACGGTAATTCGCGTGCTGCTCGGCCACACAATTGGCAAGGTCGGCCAAGCGACCAATGACTGATTCGCGGCTCATTCCGGTTCCACCAGCCCTAGATGGCGCACGCGCAGACGCAGCGGTTGCAAAGATGCTGGGTCTTTCACGATCAGCTGCATCGGCAATCCTCGAAGGCCACGGTGTTCACCGCTCAGGAGTATTGGTTGGCAAATCAGACCGACTAAGAGAAGACGACCTGCTTGAAATTGTCATGCCAGAGGTTAGAGACCTACTGTCAGTTCGCCCAACCGAGGTAGAAAACCTCAAAATCGTTTATGAAGACAAAGACCTGGTGGTTGTCGACAAGCCGGCTGGCGTTGCCGCACATCCATCGGTGGGCTGGGATGGCCCAACGGTCGTCGGTGCTCTGCTGGCCAGGGGAGTGCAAGTCACGACGTCTGGGGCACACGAGCGCCAGGGAATTGTTCAGCGTCTCGACGTTGGCACCAGCGGCCTCATGATGGTAGCCAAGACTGAGGTTGCCTACTCGAGGCTGAAGCAGGCATTTCGAGACCGCGCGGTGCACAAGGTTTATCACGCGGTCATTCAAGGGCACCCAGACCCATTTGAAGGAACGATAGACGCACCAATCGGCAGGCATCCGCGGGCAGAGTTTAAATTTGCCGTGATGAACGACGGCAAACCGTCAATCACCCATTACAAGTTGCTAGAGGCATTTGCCTCGGCATCTCTCGTCGAGGTGATTCTTGAAACCGGTCGAACCCACCAAATCAGAGTTCACTTCAGTGCTTTCAAACACCCGCTGCTTGGCGACACCATGTATGGAGCTGACCCAACCTTGGCAGCAAGATTGCACATCGAGCGCCAGTGGCTTCATGCCGTTCGTTTGAGTTTCATTCACCCAACTTCGGGTGAGCAGGTTGAGTTTGAGAGCAGCTACAGCCCAGACTTGTCTGATGTCTTGGAGCGTTTAAGAACCAACTAGGTTTATTCTTGCGTTTTGGTCTCGCAGCGGTGCATAGGAGGGGTTCGTGATGAATAACGATTCATTCGTGCACCTTCACGTTCACACCGACTATTCGATGCTCGATGGTGCCGCAAAAATTAAGCAGCTAATCAAAGAGGTCTCAGACCAGGGCATGCCTGCCGTTGCAATTACAGATCACGGCAATATGCACGGCGCTTTTGAGTTTTATAACGCCGCAAACGCCGCCGGTGTGAAACCGATCATCGGTCTAGAGGCTTATGTAGCGCCGGGTGCGAGCCGAACCGACAAGACACCAGTTCGCTGGAACGACGGCGGTGAAGACGATATTTCCGGCAACGGCGCTTACACGCATATGACTCTGTTAAGCGAGACCACTGAGGGAATGCACAATCTCTTCAAAATGTCTTCGTATTCGTGGCTCGACGGAATCTATTACAAGCCTCGCATCGACCGAGACTTAATGCAGACCTACGGCAAGGGGCTTATTGCAACCTCAGGCTGTGTTGGTGGCGAAGTTCAGACCCGATTGCGAGCTGGCCAATATGCCGAGGCCAAGAGTGTTGCTGGTGAAATGCGTGAGATCTTTGGCAAAGATAACTACTTCATCGAGATTATGGAGCACGGCATTGGCATTGAGAAACGGACTTTTAAAGAGCTAGTTAAGCTTGCTAAAGAGCTCGACATTCCTCTGCTGGCCAGCAACGACTTGCACTACACGCACGCCACAGATGCTGAGTCACACGAAGCATTGCTTTGCGTGCAGACCGGCTCGAACCTCAACGAGGCCAAGCGCTTCAAGCTCGACTCAAACGAGTTCTACGTGAAGTCGGCAGCCGAGATGCGAGCGCTGTTTGCGGACTATCCGGAGGCCTGCGACAACACCCTGCTGATTGCCGAACGTGCAAACGTGAAATTCGAAGAGCGAAAGCTCATGCCCGAGTTTCCGGTGCCGAATGGTGAAACCGAAGACAGCTGGTTTGCCAAAGAAGTTCATCGAGGTTTAGCAGAGCGATTCAACGGTAATGTGCCGAAGACTCACACCGACCAGGCCGATTATGAAATTGGCGTCATTGTGCACATGAAGTTTCCGAGCTACTTCTTGGTTGTTGCTGACTTCATCGCTTGGGCTCGCAATAACGGTGTGCGCGTTGGCCCTGGACGTGGTTCGGCCGCGGGCTCGATTGTGGCCTGGGCCCTTGGCATCACCGACCTAGACCCAATCGAACACGGTCTAATCTTCGAGCGTTTCTTGAACCCAGATCGCGTTTCGATGCCCGATATCGATATCGACTTTGATGACCGTGGTCGTGGAGAAGTAATCAAATACGTTTCTGCAAAATATGGAGCAGATCGCGTGGCTCAGATTGTCACCTTCAACACCATCAAGGCGAAGCAAGCGCTCAAAGATGCTGCGCGAGTTTTGGCCATGCCATATTCGGTTGGCGAAAAACTGACAAAGGCGCTTCCGAAGATGGTTCTCGGACGCGACGTTTCTCTCACCGAAGTTGTTGAGAAGAAGATTGATGGCAAAGAGAACGAACGATTCAAAGAAGCAGCAGAGTTTCGCGACCTGATTGAAACCGACGAAGACTCGGCGAAGGTGTTCAACCTGGCCCGTGGTCTCGAAGGTTTGAAGCGCGGTTGGTCTGTTCACGCCGCTGGTGTAATCATGTCGTCGGTTCCGCTCATCGAAGTTATGCCGATGATGAAGCGCGAAGACGATGGCGCTATCATCACTCAGTTCGACCAGCCTTCGAGCGAAGCGCTTGGTCTTCTGAAGATGGACTTCTTGGGACTTCGAAATCTAACCGTGCTCGAAGACACGCTTGCCAACATCAAGCAAAACCGTGGCGAAACTGTGGTCTTAGAAAAATTAGACCTGAATGGCGATGCCAAGACTTATGACCTGCTTTCGCGCGGAGACACCCAGGGGGTGTTTCAGCTTGATGGTGGCCCAATGCGCAGCCTGCTTAGGTTGATGAAGCCTTCGAAGTTCGAGCACATTTCGGCCGCTATTGCGCTTTATCGCCCGGGGCCAATGGGTATGGAGTCGCACACAAAGTATGCACTTCGAAAGAATGACCTGCAGGTCGTTGACTCGATTCACCCCGAGCTCGAGGGCCCGCTATCTGAGATTCTCGATCCGACATACGGCCTAATCGTTTATCAGGAGCAGGTTATGTCTGCCGCCCAGAAGGCCGCAGGGTTCTCGCTCGGTAAGGCAGATAACCTGCGCCGAGCCATGGGTAAGAAGAAAAAAGAAGAACTCGACAAGATGTATGACGAGTTTCAAGCGGGCATGAAAAGCAACGGCTATTCAGATGAAGCCGTAAAAGCTCTCTGGGATACGCTTTTGCCTTTTGCCGACTATGCATTCAACCGCGCACACAGTGCGGCCTATGGCGTCATCTCGTATTGGACCGCCTATCTAAAGGCGAACTACACTGCCGAATTTATGGCGGCTTTGCTAACCAGTGTTGGTGGTTCAAAGGACAAGCTCAGCATCTACCTTTCAGAATGCCGCAAGCTCGGAATTCAGGTGTTGCCACCGGACGTGAACGAATCGGTCGAGGCCTTCGCGGCCGTTGGCGAAGACATCAGGTTTGGCCTCGGAGCTATTCGCAATGTTGGTCACAACGTTGTCGAGGCGGTTGTCGCAACTCGCGCAGGCAAGGGCTCATACAAGAACTTCAATGACTTTCTGAAGAAGGTTCCGCAGGTTGTCTGCAATAAGAAGACCATCGACTCTCTAATCAAAGCTGGCGCGTTTGACTCTTTGAACCACGCTCGCAGAGCGCTCTCAGAGATACATGAACTGGCTGTCGAATCTGAAACTCTCACCAAGCGCAAAGAAGCGCAGGGTCAGATGGATCTGTTCTCTGGCATGTTCGACGAAGTTGAGGGTTTGGCAGTGACCATTCCGGATCGCAGTGAATGGCCGAAACGCGAGAAGCTGGCATACGAGCGCGAGATGCTTGGTCTATATGTGAGTGACCACCCGCTTGCTGGACGTGAAGCGCAGATAGCAAGGTTCAGCGAAATTTCACTTGCCGAGTTGCAAGAGAATGAGCGAATTCAAGATGGCCAGGTTCTTACCATTGCCGGTTTGGTTACCAGCATCGAGCACAAGGTCGCACGCAACAGCGGCAATCCCTATGCAATCGTCAGCATCGAAGACCTAGACAGCGAAGTTACCGTGATGCTGATGGGCAAAACCTACGGCGAATTCGGTCGCTTGCTAAACGCTGACCAGTTCGTCATGGTTCGCGGTCGCGTCAGCCAGCGCGACGACGCAAAGAACATAAACGCGCAGCGCATCGAAGTCATTGAGGCAGTTGCCGATGGATCTTCAGAACCGGTTTTGCTTCACATTCGTGACTCGCAGGCCACTAAGCCAAACCTAGAAGACCTTGACCGAACTTTGCGCGCCTATGCGGGTGAAAGCGAAGTTTTTGTGAACATGCTTAATTCGCAAAAAGTATCGACGAGATTTAAGTTGCAGCCAACCGTTCGTTTTTCTGTAGCCCTAATTTCTGAAATTAAAGCAATCTTCGGTTCGAAGGTATTTATTGGTGGAGACGACCTAGTCGACCTCAACAGCAGTCTTGTAGGCCCGCTGGTGGTAGATCAGGGGATTCCCTTCAGCTCCGACCAGGCCTTCTTCAATTTCGACGATAACGACGGCATTCGCTTCGACTGAGTGAATCTCTCTAATCTTTGCGATTAGCGCTCCAGAAGCAGTTTGAAAAATCGGCAGATTGTGTGGGCCGCGTTTCCAGTCGTTGTCTAAGAAACGCAATTCGTGGGCAGCAGCCATCTTTTTCGCCAGATCGACATTTTCGATAGTTAGCGAGTGAATCGCAACGTACTCAGCCGCGCACAGTGCCGGCCATGAGCTAGAACCGCTCGCTACGTTGAAGCTAGCGAGAGGCGGGTTCGCTCCAAGCGAGGTCATCGAAGTTGCTGTGAAGCCGACAGGGTTTTCGTCGCTGTCTAACATCGTGATAACTGATACGCCAGAGGCGTGCTTGCGAAAAATGGCGCGCAGCGCTTCGGCTGGGTTCGACTCGTGGATAAAGTTCATGGTTCTTCCTGACTTTCTGCAACAAGGTTACTCTGCGCAGGAATTTGCAGTTCAATCTAGAATTGCTCTGACTTTAGAAACGGTGGGTTCCAAATGCGCATTCTTGACTTGCGGGGAGCCCAGCTGTCGCAGAAAGAGCTCGCAGAACTTGCTCCGAGGGCAGCGCTCTACATCAGTGAAGCAGCCGTTCAGATTCAACCTTTGATCGAAGACGTCAGACAATTCGGAGCTGGCGCGGTTGTTCGAGCAACTGAAAAATTCGACGGTTTCACGCCTTCTTCGCTAATGGTTTCGCAAGACGAGATCGACGACGCCGTTCGTGGCTTAGATGCAGGCCTTCGCCGCGCAATTGAGACCGCAATCGAGCGAGTGCGTGCAGTGAGCATTGACTCGCTTTCGCACCCTAGCGAAACTCACTTTGAGGCTGGTGGCAAGGTCTCTCAACGATTTGTTCCGGTCGAAGCAGTTGGGCTTTATGTTCCTGGTGGCCGAGCCGTCTACCCATCTAGCGTGGTGATGAACGTTGTTCCGGCTCAGGTTGCCGGGGTCAAGCGTCTTGTCATCGCAACGCCAGGGCAAAAAGAATTTGGTGGTCGACCACACCCAAGCGTGCTTGCGGTGGCGGGTCTTCTCGGTGTTTCTAACATTCTCGTAGCCGGCGGAGCGGCCGCAATAGCGTCTTTGGCGTTCGGTATAAAACAAATTGGTCTTGAACCGGTTGACCTGATCACTGGCCCAGGAAACATTTATGTTGCCGCGGCAAAACGCTTGTTGCGCGGTCAAGTTGGAATCGACTCTGAAGCCGGCACCACTGAGATTTTGATTCTTGCCGACAGCTCTGCAAATGCGAAGTTTGTTGCAAACGATTTGGTTAGCCAGGCAGAACACGACGACGCTGCCGCTGCAGTTTTGGTAACCGACTCAGAGCACTTGATTAGCGATGTTCAAGAAGAGTTGAAGATCCTGTCGAGTCAAACCACGCACACCGAGCGAGTGCAAAAGGCGCTTGGCGGGCAGCAGAGCGCTCTTGTGCTTGTCGATGACCTAGACGCCGCCATTAATTTTGCCAACGGCTATGCGGCCGAACACCTCGAATTGATGACAGCCCAAAACGAAATCGTGCTCAGCAAGATAGTTCACGCCGGTGCAATTTTTGTTGGAGACTATTCGCCGGTCAGCCTGGGGGATTACATGGCGGGTTCGAACCACGTTCTGCCAACCGGCGGCAGCGCCAGGTTTAACACCGGGCTCAGCGTTGCAACTTTTCTTCGCCCACAGCAGGTAATTGAGTACTCTCGAAGCGCCCTCGAGGTCTTAGCAGCGCAGATTGACACCTTTGCCAAGGCCGAGGGTTTGCCAGCTCACGGCGAAGCTGTGACCGTGCGTTTTTCTTCGTAAAAGCACTTATTTCAGCGCGACACGCCGATTATTGGCTTAATTTGCATCTGAGAGCCATAAACCACAAGATATAGGGGCTGGCTTGCAAAAATTGTCTATATGTTGTGGGGATAACTCCCCAAAATCTGTGGATAACTAGCCAAAAACACGTGATTTCAAGGGATCGAAGGGGATTAAGACATGCACTGTCCGTTCTGTCGCTACCCAGATTCACGAGTTATTGACTCTAGAACCTCAGACGATGGCTCATCAATTCGCCGTCGCCGTGAGTGCCCAGAGTGCAACCAGCGTTTTAGCACCGCAGAGACCGCGAGTCTCATGGTTCTAAAGCGCAGTGGAGTGCTTGAGCAATTCAGCCGCGAAAAGATCGTGAATGGTGTTCGCAAGGCCTGCCAGGGCCGCCCGGTCACCGACGCAGATCTAGCAATTTTGGCGCAGGCGGTAGAAGAGAGCATCCGTGCCGCTGGCACTGCTCAAATCAACGCCAACGAAGTTGGCCTAGCGATCCTAGAGCCGCTGCGAAAGCTAGACGAGGTTGCCTTCATGAGATTTGCGAGTGTTTACCAAGGATGGGAAACCCTCGAAGACTTCGAAGCCGCAATTGGTTTGCTGAAGATTGAAAGAGAAACAGACAGACTCACCGGCATCGACCTAGAACCACAGAACTAAAAAACTAAAACAACTAAGAAAGGCAAAGCAGTGACAGACACCACAGCTTTCAGCGGAGCACAAGGCGCCGCAGGCGGAACCGGTAAGGGAATTACCATCAACCGCATTTACACCGTTCCGGGCGTTCACCCATACGACCAGGTCACCTGGGAGTACCGCGACGTGGTGCAGACCAACTGGCAGACCGGCGAAACCATCTTTGAGCAGCGTGGCGCAGAGGTCCCAGAGTTCTGGAGCATCAACGCGAGCACCATCGTTACCACGAAGTACTTCCGTGGTGCAGTTGGCACACCTGAGCGCGAATACAGCCTGCGCCAGTTGATCAACCGCGTTGTGCTTACTTACACTCAGGCTGGTCGCGACCACGGTTACTTTGCCACCGAAGAAGACGCGACCATTTTCGAGCACGAACTCACAT
>JACCDN010631639.1_pt1 | contig 18738 bp, 18 predicted proteins | sample 7441691 | NCBI WGS metagenome assembly JACCDN01 (sample SAMN15323439, study PRJNA562643) | freshwater metagenome | isolation source: river surface water | place: USA:Blue River Watershed | collected 2017-08-16 | reverse complement strand
GGGCTAAATCATATCCGAACATTCTACGATGATATTTTGGAGTGGGTTACAGGGATCAAATTGAAAACAAAAAATTGTTTGATTGCAATTAACTATGCGTAAACTACAAAAAATGAGGGGTAGTGAGATAAAATCAGGCAGAATGTACAGTTTTTACATCGACGATGGGATGCCCTTAAAGAATAAATTAATTGACTCTTTTTTCTAGAATTAGGACAAAAATACCCTTACAGTTTTAATATGAGGCGTAGAATTTTAAGCTTTTTGTTTGTTTTAGGGCTTGGGGGAATGGGGGGATTATTTCTCTTGTGGGCCCCCGGGGGTGTTCTAACGCCTGGATCTCATTCTCAAGATACAATTGTCATTATTGAAAAAGGCAGTAACTTATCTACAACAGCTCAAGTATTGAGGGCGGAAGGGGTCGTGGCGCACCCGTGGGGTTTTATTGCGGGTGTTCTTTTGTCTGGTAACCGGGGGGCCTTAAAGGCAGGGGAATATCTCATTCCAGCCTATGCGCGTCCTCTGGATATTGCGCATATATTGGCGAGCGGTAAAGTGATTGTCCATCAGGTAACCATTCCAGAAGGACTGACGGTGCCCCAAATTATGGACATTGTGAACGCTATTCCCCATTTAAGGGGAGATGTGATCCGTATTCCCGAAGAAGGCGTTTTACTACCGGAAACCTATCGTTATGTGTATGGAGATTCACGCGAGAAAATTTTGTCCCAAATGCGGCGGGCGATGAAGCAAGCGCTAGAAGAAATATGGGAAAGCCGAAAAGCAGGGTCACCCATTAAAACGCCGGATGAACTCTTGGTTCTCGCGTCTATTGTTGAAAAAGAAACCGGCATTCCCGAAGAGCGGCCCCAGGTGGCGGCTGTGTTCTTGAACCGGTTAAAAAAGGGGATGAAATTGCAGTCCGATCCCACCGTTGTTTATGGTTTGACCTTAGGCGAAAAGCCGCTGGGGCATCTTCTGACTTTTGAAGACCTGAAACATGTATCAGACTATAATACGTATCTTATACCAGCTCTGCCCCCCAAACCCATTGCTTGCCCCGGGCGCAAATCTCTGGAAGCCGTGGTCAATCCCGCTGATACCAACGATTATTACTTTGTGGCGGATGGCACAGGGGGCCATGCTTTCTCACCAACCTACAATGAACATGTCCAGCATGTTAAAGAATGGCGGAAAATGCAAAAGAAAGGGGGGAGTTATGGGTCATGAAGGATAATCCCTTATTTTTTAAGGTATCTTTTGCCCAGCCTCCTAACAATAGACAGAATCGGCGAAAAGAGAGCTATTTATTCACTTCTTCTCTTCATTTTCTGGAATGGTTACGGATAAAGGAGAGGCCATCACTTTAAAACAGTTTTGTTTTTCATCATATTCTTCAAGGATTCCCCGCGACATATCAAAATTCCAGGCATGAAGGTTGAGAGAGTTTTGGTTGACTCTTTCCCTGATCCACGGGAAAGTCTGTAAGTTTCTTAAAGAATTGATAAGAGAATATTGGCCACAAAGGATGATTTTCTCTTCAGGAGCGCTTTCCGCATGACAATCTATCGTTATATCATGGGCTGATTTAGCAAGTTCCATCCATTTTGTGAGGAAACTTTTTGGCCCGCATTTTTTATGGGAGCGCTCTAAAAGCGATTCAATGCCCCCGCATTGCGTATGGCCAAAAAGAATCACGTGCCGGATACCCAGAATACATACGCCAAATTCCAGCGCTGCGCTTGTACCATGATAGGATTGATCTTCCTCATAAGGGGGGACAAGGTTAGCCACATTGCGGATGACAAAAAGATCCCCCGGCTGGCAATTCATCACAAGGGCAGGATCTACCCTTGAATCGGAGCAAGCGACCATGAGGGCTTTTGGGTGTTGGCCTTGTCGGACTAATTCCGAAAAGATGGTATCTTCCTTGTCAAAATAACGCTTGCGAAATTTTTGATACCCTTTAACAAGGGTTAGAATATCTTGTTGCATATAAAAAAGCTAAAGGATTTTACGCCTTTGGTCAAAGATAAAGACAAGACAGCCTCATTTAAGTTTTTAACTTCTTTTTTTTTGCGCTCCCAAATCTTCCTCTTTTCGGTCTTGTCCCGGCAGCGCCTTTTTGAATTTTAGCATTCACAATATGAATGGCCTCAGCCAGAGTCAGGTTTAAAAAGTCATAAGCCTTGGGGATGGAAGCAAATTGGTCACCAAACTTCACGTAAGGGCCAAACCGGCCCAGACCTACGCTCAGGATGTTACCTGAATCGGGGTGTTCGCCGATAACGAACGGCAAATTCTTCAGCTGTAGGGCCATTTCCAGGGTTACATCATCTGGCGCTGTCGTTGTCGGTAGCGAGACGCGCTTTGGTTTTGGCTTTGCGGATTTAACCGCTTTTTTCTTCTTCGTTCCGTTGCCTTTTTTAAGGGGATCGTCTTCTTTTTTATTTTTTGTGGTGGTTTTTTGCGCCGATACGGTTGTTTCATCTCCCCATTGGAGGTAATACCCGTAAGGGCCTTTACGCAAGGTAATTGACTCATCTGTAGCGGGGTCAGAACCAATTTCTTTTGGTTCTTCTGGCGCCACAGCCGCTGCTTCTTCCGCATTGACGCTTAAAGGGCGGGTATAACGGCAGTCGGGATAGCCAGAGCATCCCAAAAAGGCGCCAAACCGGCTCAATTTTAAGCTGACGCGCCCTGTTTGGCAGGTTGGGCAAACACGGGTTGTTTCGTCTTCCCCATGAAAGAGATGGAAGCTCAAATCGTGTTCCAGGCGGTCAATGACTTCCGTTGTACGCAAATTTTGCGTTGATTCCGCCGTTTCATGAAAAGCTCCCCAGAAACGCGTCAAAACAGCCTTCCACGGTAAATGCCCTTGGGAAATTTCATCAAGCTCTTCTTCCAGGTTTGCCGTAAAGTCATACTGGACATATTTGTTAAAGAAATTAACCAGGAAAACGGTGACGAGACGGCCCCGTTCTTCGGGAATAAATTGACGCTTTTCGAGCCTGACATAATCCCGCTCTTGCAAAACATGAATGATTGAAGCATAGGTGGAGGGACGGCCGATCCCCAACTCTTCAAGTTTTTTGACCAGGCTGGCCTCGCTATAGCGGGGCGGGGGTTGGGTAAAGTGTTGGTTCGGCGTAACTTGGCCCTGGTTAATGGCTTCTCCGATAGACAAGATGGGCAACAGACGATCCTCCTCATCCTTGTCTGACTCTTCATCGACCCCTTCCTGATATAATTTTAAGAAACCGTCAAATGTCAGGGTGGACCCGGTTGCCCGTAAAATAACTTGCTTATCGGGAGAGGCCATGTCCACCGTAACCTGGTCAAATAAAGCGCTTTCCATTTGAGAGGCCACTGTTCGCTTCCATATCAGTTCATAAAGCTTATATTGGGCGTCATCCAGATATTTCTTAACTTCTTCAGGAGCGCGGGAAATTTGTGTGGGGCGAATGGCTTCATGGGCTTCTTGCGCGTTCTTTGATTTATTCTTAAAGACGCGCGGGGAAGAAGGCAGATACGGTTTCCCGTAAGATTTTTCAATATAATCCCGTGCGCCTGCGAGGGCTTCCTGAGCAATCTGAATACTGTCCGTACGCATATAAGTAATTAAACCCGTCACTTCCCCCCCAATTTCCACTCCTTCATACAAACGTTGCGCAAGTTGCATGGTGCGTGAGGCCCCGTATCCCAATTTTCGGGAGGCTTCTTGTTGCAACGTTGAAGTGATAAATGGCGCAGCCGGGTGGCGCTTGACCTGGCGTTTTTCCAAGGTAGCCACGGCCAATGCCTGTTGCCGGACAGCCTCACATGCCGCTTCGGCCTGGCTTTGGGTGTTCAAGTCGAATTTATCCAGTTTTTTCCCCTTGAGGTGGGTTAAGCGTCCTGTAAATTTTTCATTTCGAGGGGTCATTAAGTGAGCCGTAATGGACCAGTATTCCCGGGGCTTGAAAACTTCAATTTCCGCTTCACGCTCCACCACCAGGCGCAAAGCCACCGATTGAACACGTCCTGCGGAGCGTGAGCCGGGTAACTTACGCCATAAAACAGGCGATAAAGTGAAGCCAACCAGATAATCGAGTGCGCGGCGAGCAAGGTAGGCTTCCACCAGTTCCTGATTAATGGCCCGTGGATGTTCCAGGGCATGTTGTATAGCGGTTTTTGTAATTTCATGAAAAACAATACGCCGGACGTCTGTTTGAGGGGACAGGGCGCCTTGCTCACTTAAAACTTGCTGAACATGCCAGGAAATCGCTTCTCCCTCTCTATCCGGGTCGGTTGCGAGGTAGAGGTAATCAGCGCCGCGAACAGCTTTTGCAATTTCAGCCATATGCTTTTTGGCGCGATCGTCCGTTTCCCAGGTCATTGCAAACCCTTCATCAGGACGGACGGAGCCGTTTTTAGACGGCAAATCCCGGATATGGCCAAAGCTTGCCAGAACCGTAAAGTCTTTGCCTAAATAGCGATTGATCGTCTTGGCTTTTGCCGGCGATTCCACAATAACAACGTTTTTCATAAAGTCCTAACCCTTGGCTGTGAGGCAATGTATTGGTTTTTATTTTGCAAACCTTAACGCCTCTTAGCAAGGGATGATAGTAAAGATCAAGAAAAATTTCTGTAAAGAAGTAAATTAGGAAAAACACGGAAGAAAGTGGAGGGCATCAGGATATGTTCTTTTCTTCTTTCGTTAACCTGGCAATGGCTTCGACATGAACGGTCCACCGGAATTGGTCGAGAGGCTGGATCCTGTCTATGCGGTATCCCCCTTCAACCAGAATACGGGCATCGCGGGCGAAAGTTAAAGGATTGCAAGATACATAAATGAGGGTTGCAACGTCTGAAGCTGCCAGCGCGCGGGTTTGGCTTTCCGCGCCAGCGCGTGGCGGGTCAACCACAACAACGTCATAAACGCTCAACTCTTTTTCTTTCAAGGGTGTTTTATAGAGGTCACGGTAGAAGGTTGTAATAGGCCGTTGGGACTTTCGGGCGGCACTCTCAAGCGCAGCCAGGGCGGGTTCATCCATTTCATATCCCTCCACAGGCGCATAACGGGACAAAGGTAAGGAAAGCGTTCCGCGCCCGCAGAACAAATCGGCGATCCTTGTGGGAGTTTGGGGAAGGAATTCACGGACAACCGATGCCAGGTATTGGTCAGCCTGGGAACTGGGTTGTAAAAATCCCCGGCAATTGCTTTCTACAGGGACCTCATCGAACAAAACGTAAGGTGTTTCTTGTATCAGGGTAAAATCTTCTTTTCCTTTTAAGGTGACGAGCAGCCGACAAAGTTTTTGTTGGGTTGCGAATTGTCCCCAAATTTCCCGTTGCTCCAGGGTTAATGGCGTTTTGTCCCGCACTTCCACGTTAACATCCAGGCCATTATGGGCAGCTGTAATAAAGACTTCTCCTTCAAACCCGGGAGCAAAGGATTTTTTCAGGACGGTGAGCAAGGGTTTCATAAAAGCCACAATCTCAGGTTTTAGGATATGACAGCTTTCCAGAGTGAGGAGTTCATAGCTGTGGTATTTATGATATCCCAGTTCCACCCCCTTGGTATGGCAGCGAAAATTAAAGTTAGCCCGCCGGCGCAAACCCGGCGGGAGAATAATCGGTTCCTGGACAAGGGATTCTGGATTTTGAAAGCCCTCAAACAACAGGGGCTTCAAGATCCTGTCGCGCTTGAATTGCCGGTACGACCGGTCTCCCAAGTGCTGGAGCTGACAACTTCCACACACGCCATAGTGAGGGCAGGGCGGTTTCACATAATTTTCGCCCTGGCTGATTATTTCATGTCCGATAACTTGATACCGGTTTTTTTTGGTGAGAGAAAGCTCAAGGGCAACTTCATCCCCGGGTGTTGCGTAAGGGATATAAAGGCGCTGGTTATCTATTATGACAACGCCGTCGCCATTTTGGCCTAATTCCTGAACAATGAGAGTTTTATAAAAGGAGGGGGTTTGTGTCATTTACGTCTCTTAGTGGGTTTTTTACATCTGAAGATCAGGCTCCGGGCCGCTCCTAACTTCTTGGGGTTTGGCTTAATTGATGACGCATCCTGAAGATGATACTCAATATACTTTTGCCCGCCTGATATAATCCTGGTGATAAGGAATATCCTTTATCAAGCATCCACTTATAAATGGCCTTACAAATAAAATCAAAAATTTAATGTTTATCAAGCTAGAGTTGGATTCTGAGATCATTGCTTTAAGCTTTTGTAGGTATTTCGAGAAAGTGAATACAAAGGTTCATATAAGTCTGGGTGGTCGCTATATATTTCAGTCATTCTCATAAGTTCGCAACATGCAAATAGCAAACAGATATTAAATTGTGTATCATTAAAATATGTTGAGAATGTGGATTTGAGTCTCTCTTGCGCTTCATTATGAAGGATTGAAAATACAAATAAAAAAGCAATATCGATACCTTTAGGACCCCGCCCCCAACTCTCCCAATCAATTATAGTGCAGTCGCTTGCAAGGTTTGCCCAGTGTAAATCTCCATGTGCTGTTTTCCAATCTGTAATGGTTGTTTGAGCAGCTGGAAATCTCTCCTGAATTCTTCGAGTGATTAACTCTTGCCTGAAAGCAATACAAGAGGTAGCAGAAAGTTCTAAGTTAGATAGGGAAGCTTTTAGATTGCTAAACCATGCCATACCAGGAAGGACAGATTTAAAATTTAGATAAGGGGTCGGAGATAAAACATTACTAATGTAATCCATAGTAATAATAGACCAGAATTTATTATGTAGTTCATGAATACCCGAATTATTTACCCTCGGTTTGTTGACTCCTTCAAAGTTAACGCTTTCTTCTATTTTTTTATTATAGTTCCTAGCGTCTTCTAAGCTTTCATGGGGAACTAACTTTATCCATTCGCATGATTTTACGTTTTTGAATCCTAAGCTTTTACAGCGCCAACCATACTTATACTCTGATACGCCCCTACTGTCAGGAAATACATCACAGATAACTTTATGAAAATCTTGCTTAATCATCAAGCTTCATGAGTACTGTATTTGAGTGGCATGGGTTATTGAGAACTATGGAAAAACATATTATTATGCCCCTCCTATTATAAAAAAAACGAGTGATGAGAAAAGTGGTGGGCGATGACAGATTTGAACTGCCGACCCTCTCGGTGTAAGCGAGACGCTCTACCGCTGAGCTAATCGCCCCCTATTCCTCAGTCACTCAGGCAACATAAAACAAGTTTTCTACCATTTCAATCTTTCTTTCTGGTAGGCGTAAATTTATTGGCGACAGCTTCTTTTAATTGCTTACCCACACGGAACTTAGCCAAACGGGTTGCGGGAATTTTAATTGCCTCGCCGGTGCGGGGGTTACGGCCATCACTGGCAGAGCGGTCGGTAGCAAAGAATGTACCAAAACCAATCAAGCGTACTTCTTCCCCTTTTATTAAAGATTGGGTGATGGAACGGAATGTTGCATCAATTGCTTTTTCTGCATCTGTCTTTGTAAGGCTGGAGGCAGTTGCGACTTTTGCGATCAAATCACTTTTATTCACGGTATGAATCCTATATTAAAGTTGAACTATTAGACTACCCTTTGAATTCTAAGTCTACTTTTCCCCTTTCGTCAACACGCAATATGGGCTTTTCCTCAACAAAGTTGCAATTTTTTGTGTTGATTTCCAAAAGTATATGCTGTAAAAAAACAGCTTCTTTATGTTTTTTCTTTATTTCATAAAATTTACTTAATAAGTTATATAAAAAAATTCTTTTTTTTCAAAATATTAGCGTATAGTGTGGTACGTCTAGTCAATGTTATAGAGAGTAAGTATATCCCCCTTCTCGGTGAATACGCCAATTTTTGAATTTTGATCTTAGAACTCTTTTTTTATTCCCCCTCTCTCCTTCAAGCGGATTAACGCCTAGCGGGGGCAAGAGGTGAAAACCTCCAACCCGACCTTACGCCCAAAGTTTCGGCGTATTCATCAAGTAAGGGGGATATTGCATTTATCACAAGCTTGCGGTGATGGACTATTCCTTTTATAACAAAGAAGGAGGTAGATTATTTTACGCCTAAAATGAGGGTCAGAGGGATAATGATTATTGTGACAGGCGCCGCCGGGTTTATTGGTTCTAACATTGTTGCGGCTTTAGAAGAACGGGGCATAAATCGTATTGTCGCATGCGATACGTTTGGAAATACAGAGAAATGGCGCAATCTTGTGAAACGGGACCTCTACAATTGCGTAGATTCCAGTCAATTATTTCCCTACTTAGAGGCTCAAAAATCACAAATTGAAGTCATTTTTCATATGGGGGCTATCTCTAGTACAATGGAGAAAGACGTTGATTTGATCCTGAATCAGAATTACCGCCTAACAATAAATTTATTGCAATGGTGTGGACGCAACCGGGTTCGGCTCATTTATGCGTCTTCTGCGGCGACTTATGGAGATGGCAGCGCCGGTTTCGTCGATGATTCTACCCGGAAAGGTCTTGCAACGCTTCGCCCTTTGAATCCTTACGGATGGAGCAAGCATATGGTTGATCGTACGGTTGCCCAAATCCGGGAGCTTGGCTCAAATGAAGATTGTACATTGCCGCCGCAATATGCTGGCTTAAAGTTCTTTAACGTGTATGGTCCTAATGAATACCATAAAGGTGGCCAAATGAGTGTGGTGAACCAGGCTTTTCATCAAATCCAACAGGAAGGCAAGGCGCGTCTTTTTAAATCTGATCATCCGGATTATCAGGATGGAGGCCAATTGCGGGATTTTATATATATTAATGATTGTCTGGATGTCATGATGTGGCTTTATGACCACCCGGGAGTAAGTGGCCTGTTTAATGTCGGTACAGGCCAAGCCAGAAGTTTTGCCGACCTGGCAAGGGCTGTTTTTTCGGCTGTCATGCGCCCGGAGTTCCTGGAATTTATTGATATGCCAGAGAATTTAAAAGGCAAGTACCAGTATTTTACGCAAAGTGTCAATGCAGGGCTTGAGAGGGCCGGTTATACAAAGACATTTACTTCTCTCGAAGCTGGCGTTCAGGATTATGTCCAGCGTTTCTTAATGCAAGGTGACCCCTACCGGTGAAGAAAAAGAGCGTTTAAAATTATGGCAAAGTTAAAAAAACACAAAATCGCGGTTGTGGGCGCAACAGGAAATGTGGGACGAACGATGCTCTCTATTCTGAGTGAGCGGGGTGTTCCATTGGAAAATGTGCAGGCTGTGGCGTCGGAACGGTCGAGAGGTGGTGAAGTTTCCTATGGAGAAGCAGGAACCTTGAAGGTAAGCCCTTTGAGCGCGTTCGATTTTCAAAGCGTGAGCATTGCCCTGTTTTCTCCAGGCGGAAAAGTATCTGCTGAGTTCGCGCCAAAAGCAGCAGCTTTGGGGTGCGTTGTTATTGACAATACTTCTTATTTTCGGAATGATCCGGATATTCCCCTGGTCGTTCCTGAAGTGAACGGAGCGGCGATCGCAGGGTATGCAAAGCGCCGGATTATTGCGAATCCCAATTGTTCCCTGATCCAGATGGTTATGGCGCTTAAGCCGCTGCATGATGTCGCGTCCATTAAGCGTGTTGTTGTGTCAACGTACCAGTCTGTGTCCGGGGCTGGCAAAGGCGCTATGGACGAGCTATTGAACCAAACGCGCGCGATATATATGAATAGCCCCGCACAATCTACCCATTTGCCCCGTACCATTGCTTTTAATGTTATCCCCCAGATTGGGGAGTTCAGAGAGGATGGCAGTACAGATGAGGAATGGAAAATGAGGGTAGAACTGCAAAAGGTTCTCTCCCCCCGTATTCAAGTTTCAGCTACGTGCGTGCGCGTTCCGGTCTTTATTGGCCATTCCGTTGCAGCAGCCGTAGAATTTGAAAGACCTGTCAGCCCACAGCAAGCGGGCAAAATCCTCAAGGCGGCGCCAGGCATTATTATCACAGATAATATTGAAGAAAATGGCTACATGACGCCGATTGAGTGTGCGGGCGAAGACCCGGTCTATGTGAGCCGCATCCGCCAGGATCTGAGCGTGCCCCACGGCTTAAGTTTATGGATTGTCGCGGATAACGTTCGCAAAGGAGCCGCTTTGAACGCGATTCAGATAGCGGAAATCCTGGCCAAAGATTATCTGTAGGCAAAAACTCTTTGTTACAAGTTGTGATCATCCATAAAGTCTTTGAAAAAGGAGAGAAAAGCCCGTGCTTGCTGACTATTTACCCTCCATTCTAGCTTTAACGGGCATTTAGCTGGTGGGCTTGATAAGCCCCGGACCAGATTTTGCCATTGTGGCGCGCAGTAGTTTAATCTATTCCCGCAAGACAGGCGTATTAACGGCAGTTGGGGTTGCGTTAGGAATTATGGTCCACTTGGCCTATATTCTTTTGGGTCTGGGAATTCTTATTTCTAAGACTTTCTGGCTTTTCCGTCTCTTCAAGTACGTGGGAGCAGGCTACCTCATTTATATTGGAATGAAGGGGTTGAAAGCAAAAAAAGGCGCCCTGGATTATGGGGCGCCGGTATGCGACAGGATGTCACCGCCTTTGCAGCCATTCGCGCCGGATTTTTAACGAATGCTATGAATATAAAAGCCCTGCTCTATTTTTTGAGTTTAATCTCTGCCTTCATTACGTCCAGTGAGCCTGTTGTCCTTATTTTCATTTATGGCGTCATCATATTTCTATCCACCTTAATATGGTTTTCCTGGGTGGCCCTTTGTTTTTCCCATGAGCGTTTACGCATTTTTTTCAGCAGTCTCCACCATTGGATTGAACGCATGACAGGTGGTCTTTTAATGCTTGTAGGGATTCGGATGCTTTTTATTGAAGCAAGATCGGTTGGGTAATGCTGCCTTCAAAGAGGCATGTACGGATTAGCCTTGTGAAAGAGGCCAATACAAGCTGAGGGGGTAGCTGGAAGCGTAATGGCGGATGAGGGGTTTTTGAAAATAAAAACTTATTTAAAGGGATTTTATGGATAAGGACAGTGTTGTAAGAGCGCTGCGTATTTCTGCACGTCAGAGCAATCATCTTGCGCTTTCCGGCATACGGGGTCACCATTTTGATGGCACGTTTGCACCTGCTGTTGGCACTTCATAGCATTCTGTTGCCGTTTGTACTCTAAGGCTTGCCGACTACATGGGTGTCCGTATGATTGCCCATATGGTTGTTGCGCATAGGGGTGACCATATGGTTGTCCGTATGGTTGCGCAGAGGGGTGTCCGTATGGTTGGCCATAGTAAGGTTGTTGCTGGCCATATCCCATGGCGCTTACATTGCTACTTCCACAGGTTATTACCCCCACTGCTAGTAAAAAAATAAAAAATAACTTATTCATGATATAAATCCTCAATAAAAAATAATTATAATTATTTAATTTTTTTATATAAGCTAAGAATATAAATAAGTTTACATGCCTTTCTCTTTCTGGTATATATTTTAGAAAACAATTGCCCCCTCCATATGAATGACAGGTGGAGAGGCGTGCCTTACGCCTCAACCCTAGTCAAATTTTTGCTCTATCCATTCCATATCAAAATCGCTGAAACCAAAATGATGGCCAATTTCATGAACCATGACATGATGCACCAATTGAGGCAGGGGTTCAGAGTTTTCCCGGGCAAAACGGATCAAAGGTCCGCGGTAAAGATAGATGATATCGGGAATGGCCAATGGCTCATTTCTGCCTTTAAGGGGAAGGGGGATGCCTTGATAAAGCCCGAGAAGGTCATATTTATCGGTTAGTTTTAGGCCATCCAGAACATCCTGGTCCGCAAAATTTTCAACCCGGATCAAAATATTATTCGCATAGGTCTGAAACCGGTGGGGAAGGAAATTCATCGTACGGTAAGCCAAGGCGTAGATTTCCGCAAGATCTGGTAGGTCAGCATCTTCATGGCGCTGCAATGGGAGGTTCCTGGTTATCTTTTTTTTCATGTTTTTTACTCTTTCTCTCGTCTTGCAAAAATACTTGATGCGCGGCTAAGTTATACCAATAGAGTTATTTTACCCTTGAACTGGTTAATAAATGGGTAAGCGCTCATCATTAATGTGAAGGAATTTTGAATGAATTTACTGAAAGGGGCGTGTTTTGCCGCTGGTTTGTGCATTTCTCTGAGCGGATGTAGTGACGGCGCCCTTGAGGGGGCTATAAAAATGGACAAGGCAAAGATATGGTTAGAAAAAGTTAATTTTAAGGTCAGTAAAAAGGTAAACAGTAATGCGCCTGTTGAGGTACACCTCATCATTATTTATGATGAGGCCGTTAAAGCGGTCGTGGCGCCACTGACGGCGGATCAATACTTTGCAATAGAACCTCAATTGCGTAAAGATCATGCGAATGACATCGATATCACGGATTGGGAAATCGTTCCAGGCCAGGAAGTCGATAGTGAAACCATTACGATGACGAAAGCATATGGGAAAGGCGCCTTTATATTTGCGCGCTATAGTACGCCAGATGCGCATCGTGAAGGGATTGCGGATGAGCAGGAAATTACCGTCCATTTAGATGAAAAGGATTTTTTTATAACGAAGAATCGATAATTTCCTTGCCTTTTGCCTGATTTTTCAGACATTAAGCTTGACGGCAACGGGTGAGTTCTATAAATAATGTGTAAAGCTTCCCATGCTGAAGGAGGGAAGTTTTGTGCGTTTAATTTTAGAATTTGGTGTGAAGTCAACATGTTTCAAACACTTTCGGGGCGATTGACGGGAATTCTTGATCGACTTCGCGGACGGGGCGCCTTAACGGAAGCTGATGTGATCGGCGCCTTGCGGGAAGTGCGTATCGCTTTACTTGAGGCTGATGTTGCCCTTCCTGTTGTGAAACAATTTATTGAAGAGGTTCGAGAAAAGGCTGTTGGCCAGGATGTTATTCAAAGTGTAACGCCAGGGCAAATGGTGGTGAAAATTGTTCACGATCATTTGGTAGCGATGCTAGGGAGTGATGGCGAGCCTTTGAATTTAGCCGCTTCGGCGCCGTTGGCAATTCTTATGGTCGGGTTGCAAGGGTCGGGAAAGACGACGTCAACGGCTAAAATAGCCAAGTTTTTAAGAGCAAAGCATGGAAAGAAAGTGCTGATGGCGTCCCTGGACGTTTATCGGCCAGCTGCGCAAGAACAATTAGCTTCTCTGGGGCGGCAGCTTGACATAGAGACATTGTCTGTGGTTGAGGGGGAAAAGCCGCTCATCATCGCCAGGCGAGCGATGACAACGGGCCGCTTGCAAGGTTTTGACGTGGTCTTGCTGGATAGCGCTGGACGCTTGCATATTGATGACGTGTTGATGAGGGAAGTGGCTGCTATTAAAGCGGAGACTCAACCCGTGGAAACACTGCTGGTTGCTGATGCCATGACGGGGCAAGATGCCGTTACGGTAGCGAAGGCGTTTCAAGTCCAGGTTGGTATTACAGGAATTGTCCTGACGCGGGTTGATGGTGATGCCCGGGGGGGCGCTGCTTTGTCCATGCGGACGGTTGCGCAGTGTCCTATCAAATTGATGGGCGTTGGCGAAAAGCTCGATCAGCTTGAAATCTTTCAGCCGACGCGAATCGCGGGGCGCATTCTGGATATGGGCGATGTCGTAAGCCTGGTTGAGCGGGCGGCAGAAGTCATCAAGGCGGATGATGCTCAAAAGATGGCGGAAAAGCTTCAAAAAGGCATTTTTGACTTGAATGATATGGCAACCCAGCTGGAGCAAATGCTAAAGATGGGGGGAGTGAGCGCCATGCTGGGATTTTTGCCCGGCATTGGTAAAATTAAAGATAAGATTGCTGAAACAGGCATGGATGATAGGGCTATTCATCAACAACTGGCTGTTGTCCGGTCGATGACAAGGCAAGAACGGCGGGATTACCGTTTGTTGAATGCATCACGCAAAAGGCGCATTGCTGCAGGGTCAGGAACAACGGTTGTTGATATTAATCGGCTCATCAAACAGTTTCAGCAGATGCAGCATATGATGAAGCAAATGGGTAAAATGGGGAAAAAAGGATTAATGCGCCAAGGACTGCAAAGGCTCTTTGGTCATTAGAAATTAAAGGTAGAGTAAGGAGAAAAAAATGGCATTAAAAATTCGTCTTGCACGTGGTGGAGCTAAAAAGCGCCCTTTTTACCGGATTGTGGTTGCCGAAGCCAGTAGTCCACGTGATGGCCGGTTTATTGAAAAAGTTGGAACCTACAACCCGTTATTACCTCATGATCATGCGGAACGGATTGTTTTGAATCATGAACGTATCAAGCACTGGTTGTCCGTTGGCGCCCAACCGACGGATCGTGTGGAATTGTTCTTAGGCAATGCAGGGCTTGTCGAAAAGAAAGAGCGCACCCTAGATCCAAAGAAATCTGCGCCGAAAAAACGCGCACAGGAGCGGGCGAAGGCGGAACAGGAAGCCTTGGCTGCATCGAAAAAAGCTGCAGAATCCAGTGAAGAAGAAAAAGTTTCAGCCGTTGAATAAGGATGGCCTAAAACAAGGCGCTCCATGATTTTACTGGCTGTCATCGCTGCGGCCCATGGTATCCAGGGGGCTGTCAAAGTTAAAACATTTACCCAAAGCCCCAAAAATATTTTAGCTTATGGGCCATTGCAGGATGAAAAGGGGCTGTTGTATCCTCTCCGGTTTATGAGAGAGGTTTCGCCTGACAGCTTGATTGCGTCTATTGAAGGGGTAAATGATAGAAACCAGGCAGAGTCATTACGCGGGACACAGCTTTACGTTGAACGGGCCCAATTACCGGATCTGATCGAGGAAGAATTCTACCATAGCGATTTAATGGGTTTGCTTGTGCAGGATTTGGAAGGGCGCGAAGTTGGCCGGGTACGAGCGGTTAGTAATTTTGGGGCAGGGGATTTTTTAGAAATTATTGACTCTGACCACCATCTTTATACGATTCCGTTTACTCGGGAGGCTGTGCCTGTTATCCAACTGGCAGAAAAAGGATTAAACGGAAGTATTCAGGTCGATCGCCGTTTTTTGTTGGATTCGGCAATATCCCAAACGGAAGAGCCTATGAATGAAAAAAAACAAAAGGAAGAGGAATGAGTGCGATCCCTTCGCTTTCTTTCAAACCCTGGTCAGCAACGATTCTGACTTTATTTCCAGAAATGTTTCCGGGGCCTTTGGGACATTCCCTGTCAGGAAAAGCTTTAAGTGAAGGATTATGGTCGTTAGAGACTGTCCAGATCCGGGATTTTGCGGCAGGTAACCACCGATCCGTTGATGATGCCTGTTTTGGAGGCGGCGCTGGCATGGTTTTGCGTCCCAATGTTGTGGATGCAGCCCTTGAGCATGTTATGTCCCATGAAACGCCTATGACACGGCGGCCTTTAATTTATTTAACGCCCAGAGGAAAACCCCTGGACCAGGCTATGGTGCGCCGTTATGCTTTAGGCTCAGGGGTTGTCCTTCTCAGCGGGCGGTATGAAGGTATTGATCATCGGGTGATTGAACACTGGGAAGAGCAGGGTAAGCTAGAGGAGGTTAGTATCGGAGATTATGTCCTTTCCGGTGGAGAAATGGCGGCCCTCACGTTACTTGATGCTTGTATTCGCTTGCTCCCTGGTGTAATTGGTAAAGAAGAATCTGTAAACAATGAAAGCTTTGAGCTAGGATTATTAGAGTATCCCCAGTATACTCGACCACAAGTTTGGAAAAACAGGATCGTGCCTGATGTGCTTCTTTCAGGCGATCATCAAAAAATTGTCGCTTGGCGCCAAAGGGAAGCGATCAAAATAACGCAGGTACGACGGCCTGATTTATGGGTACGGTACCAGGAACAGACAGGGAGAAAACAATGAACCTTTTACAACAAATCGAACAAGAGCAAGTTAAAAAATTGACGCAAGGAAAAGAAATTCCAGATTTCCGCGCTGGCGATACAGTGCGCGTCCATGTAAAAGTCATTGAAGGAGAACGCCAACGTATTCAGCCCTACGAAGGCGTCGTCATGGGCCGTAAACATCGGGGCCTTAATTCTTCCTTACGGGTTCGTAAGATTTCTAATGGAGAAGGCGTTGAGCGCGTATTCCCCTTGTACTCTCCCAACATTCGCATTGAAGTGATCCGCCATGGCGATGTTCGGCGGGCAAAATTATATTATTTGCGCGACCGCACGGGTAAGAGCGCCCGTATTGCGGAACGTTCACGTCATAAGTTGCAGACGAAGGGATTACCAAAGGCTGTTCCAGTTGCTGCCGAGGTTGTTGCTCCCGAGGCTCAGTCCGGAACATAAAATCTCATGTAACAGGGTATGCCTTTTGGGTATACCTCAACGGATTTGAAGATATCCGGGTTGCCACGTCGCTGCGCTCCTCGCAATGACTGAACCTTGGTTACGCCATTGCGAGGAACCGCCAGCGCATATAGTATTTTTTTTTAATTATTTCCTATTACCATGCTTATCTTTCCCTAAGACTAATGTCATCAATGCGTGGCAACATGGTAAAAGTTAGATTAAAATACTATAGTATTTTTGTTTAATTATTCCCTACTACCACGCTCAACTTTCCTTAAGACAATGCCATCAAAGCGCGGCAACATGGTAAAAGTTACCCTAAAATACTATAGCCTTAAGGCGTGCCGCTGATTTGGTGACGGAATGGCTCCCCTAAGGATATTTTAATGTGAGTTATGCCTCTTACCGTTGGTTTTTTTATTGCCCGCACGGTCAATTCCTTTGGGTGGCGTGCGCCGCTTTTTATTCTCATCCTTCTTGTATTTGAAACTTTCTCTCATTTAAGCAGCGTTTGGTATGCTTTTGGGAGCGCGAGCTGCGTGGCGGATTATTGACCCCTCATTAAAGCAACAACCATTGAGAGCGATTTTAAATCCTTGGGGCGGATACCTTTAGCGCGTCCAAGTTGGTAGACAGCGGAAAAGGGGACTTGCTAAGGAGAGGGCATGGGTCAATGAAAGATCAAGATATTATGCCTGGCCAAAATCCTCTCCTCCTAAACAACGGATATTTATCCATATTGTTAATAATTTTCCGCTTAATTTTATAAATTTTTTCACTTTATTAACTAAATATAAACGATTAAAACCTATCCTTTATCTATGTGAAATAACTTTAAGCGAGGATTAAACCATGAAGTTTTCATTGGGACACATTGCAAGAATCGCTTTTGCTTTGGTTTTACTGTTTGTTATTGGGTTTGTATACTTACCACACTTATTTTACACTTACAGTATTACCGCCATTGTTAGCGCACCTGTTATCTCCATCACTTCTCCTATTGAAGGTATCTTAAAAGATGCCCCCCCTATTATGGGAACAGAATTGAAGGCAGGCGATGTTATTGGCGTTGTGGAAAACCTTCGCTTTGACCGCTGGCGCCTGGATGATATGGCCACTGAGATGAAGGGGATAACAGAAAAGACCGAAGCGATGAAGCAAGAAAAAGAAAAACTGGAAGATATCAAGGCCGAATTAGCCAAAAGCTTCCAGACCTATATAGGATCCCTGGAAGAGCGCTTGAAAATTGATATTCAGCGTGCCAAAGAATACCTGAAAGAACGGGGAGACACGATTTCTGAAAGCAAGGCCGAGTATTTGAGGAAATCAAAACTTTACAGGAAAGGCGTTGTTGCGGAAAACCAGGCTGACTCCGCCTTCTTTAAGGCTGAACGGGCAACAAAGAGCGCAGAACAAACAAAACTCGATATTGAACGTCTGCAAGCTCAATTGAAATCACTGCAACAAGGTATCTTTATTAATATGGATGGCCGTACGGAAGTAGCGTATCAAAAACAACGTATAGATGATATTTCCATGCGTCAGCATGATTTGGACAGCAAGATCAAAGAGGCGACTATTCGGGAAGAAGCCCTTAAAAAATCCGTGATGCTTGAAGAAGCCCGGTTTAAGAAAATGTCTGAGGCGACAATCACCGCTCCCTTTAATGGCGTTGCCTGGCGGGTTTTTAGTTCAAAAGGCATTCATGTCGATACCACAAGGCCCATTCTGGAGATGGTAGACTGCTCAAATGTGTTTGTGGATACATCCATCCATGAACGGTATTTCAATAAGGTTAAACCCGGCGACTCTGCTACAGTCCGGCTGGTTGGAGACAAGCGTGTCCTGAAGGGTAAAATTCAAAGCGTTCGCGGCGGATCGTTATCTGAAAGCTCAACGGCGTTTTTGGCTGGCGCGACACAAATATTACGGCCCCATGAAATTCAAGTGATGATCAAGATTGATGAAAAAGATGTTGAAAGTAGTAAAGCAGACTTCTGCTACATGGGCCGTACGGGAGAAGTCTCCTTTGATAATATGAAGTTGTTCTAGAGAACTGCACGCCGCTATACAGCATGGATGAGCATTTTATACAAAAGGGAATAAGGTTACGCTTGTTCCCTTTGTCATTTTTTCAATTTCTGCTTGCATGTAAAACTCATATCCGCTAATTTTTAGATCATTGCGCGCCCGTAGCTCAATTGGATAGAGCATCAGACTACGAATCTGGAGGTTAGGAGTTCGACTCTCTTCGGGCGCGCCACAAAAACCAAGGCTTCCAGGAAATTCACAAAACCCTCCAAAAATGCACTGTCGGCAAATTGTCGGCAGTCGGTAAAATTTCGGAGGGTTTCAAAAAATTCTTAAAAATTTGGTAAGCGTTCACGGTATTTTCTTACCACCTGACGTTTTTTAGATAAGCCCAAAGTTTGGGTATGTTAGCCAGGAGGATAACGGCATTGAAGATAATTCTTAACCCTCGCTTGAAGAAAGAAGTCAGTGATCTGTAAGCTTTTTTTT
>JACCDN010279962.1_pt1 | contig 18752 bp, 19 predicted proteins | sample 7441691 | NCBI WGS metagenome assembly JACCDN01 (sample SAMN15323439, study PRJNA562643) | freshwater metagenome | isolation source: river surface water | place: USA:Blue River Watershed | collected 2017-08-16 | reverse complement strand
GTCGACATGGTGGGCCATCTCACCGGCCGCCTGCTCAACAAACGCGAGCCCTATGAGGTGGACATCGCCAAGGTCATCGACGCCGCCGCGGCCAACGACACGATCATCGAGCTCAACGCCAACCCGTGGCGCCTCGACCTCGACTGGCGCTGGTGGCGCCGCGCCGCCGAGAAGGGCGTGCTCTGCTCCATCAATCCCGACGCCCACGACACCGAGCAGCTGGCCTTCGCCGCCCACGGCGTGCGCATCGCCCGCAAGGGCTGGCTGACGCCGGAGCAGGTGCTCAACACGCGCCCGCTGCCCGAAGTGCTCCGCTGGCTCGGCCGCTGAGCGCTCCTTACGGCTCGCCCTTCGGGCGCCGCCCGTCCTATCGTGCCGCATGCTGCACGATAAGCGCCGTCTGCTCCTCATCGCCGGACCTTGCTCCCTCGAATCGGAGTCCAACTGCCGGACCGTCGCCACGGAGCTAAAGGCCCTGGCCGCCCGCCATCCGGAGCTGAACATCATCTTCAAGGGTTCCTACGACAAAGCCAACCGCACCTCGCTCTCCGGCGACCGCGGCCCCGGCATGCAGGCGGGCCTCGACCTCCTCGCGATGGTGAAGAAGGACTACGGCTTCAAGGTGCTCACCGACATCCACGGCCCCGAGCAGTGCGAAGCCGTCGGCAAGGTCGTCGACGTGCTGCAGATTCCCGCGTTCATGTGCCGCCAGACCGACCTCCTCGTCGCGGCCGCCAAGACCGGCAAGGTCGTCAACGTGAAGAAGGGACAGTTCCTCTCGCCGTTCGAGATGCGTTTCGTCGTCGATAAGCTCGAAGGCGCCAAGGCCGCCGAGATCTGGCAGACCGACCGCGGCACGACCTTCGGCTACCAGAATCTGGTGGTCGACATGCGTTCCTTCCCGATCATGGCCGGCTTCGGTCACCCGACCATCATGGACGCCACCCACGCGGTGCAGCTCCCCGGGGCCGCGGGCGGTTCCTCCGGCGGCCAGCGCGAATACGTCCCGGTCCTCGCCAAGGCGGCCCTCGCCGCCGGCGCCGATGGTCTTTTCATGGAGACGCATCCGGATCCCAAGAAGGCGATCTCCGACGGTCCTTCGCAGGTGCCGCTCGGGGAATTCCCGGCCCTCGTGGAATCCTGCCTGCGCGTCTGGAAGGCCGTGCGCGCCTAAGCGGACAGCTTCGCGATCGCCGCCCGGTCAGGCTTGCCGCTCGCGTTCGTCGGCATGACGGGCACGAAGACATAACGTCGTGGCCTCGCCGCAGGCTCCAGCGTCTCGCAGGCCTTGCGTAGGGCGGCTTCGGTCTCGGATCCGGCGACGACGCATGCGGTGACGACTTCGCCCCAGGTGGCGTCGACCATCCCGAGCACGAGCGCTTCGCGGACCAGACCGGTGGCTGTCAGGACCTGTTCGACGCGCACGGGGTCGACTTTTTCTCCGCCAGTCACGATCACGCGATCCGCGCGGCCTGAAATCTTCACGCTGCCATCCGCGGCCACGTCGCCGCGGTCGCCGCTGACCCAGGGATTCGTCAGCGGGCCGTCGGGCCAGACTCCTAGTCCGAGCGAAGCCGTCGCGATCGCGACGACGCCTTCAGCGTTCGTCGTGAATCGCACGCCGGGCAAAGGCGCGCCGCGGACGGATTCTCCGCTCCATAGCTTCTCCGGCGGGCAGAGCGCGCATGCCGCCGCGGTCTCGGTCGCGCCGTAGGTGAGGAAGACAGGCAGGCGACGCGCGCGGATCTCCGCGAGCACCGGCGCCGGCACCGCCGATCCGCCGAGCAGGATGACGTCGAAACCGCGCAGCCACGCTTCGCCGTCCGCGCGAGAGAAAAGGCGGGAGAGTTGCGCAGGCACGAGCGAGATGACCTTGGTGCCATCCGCCGGCAGGTCGACGGAGGGCAGGGTGTTCTCTTCGCGGAAGCGTCCGTCGATGACGACATGACGTCCGCCCGTGAGGCGCGCGCGAATGGAGGGCATGAACCCGCTGACATGCCAGGGCGGCGTGCACGTCACGCCATGAAGGATCGGCGAAAGACCGCGGGCGACCAACGCGTCGCGCAGGGCGAAGGCGGCGGCGCGAAGGGTCTCCGCGGAGTGGATGATGAATTTCACTTTTCCGCCGGTGCCGCCGGTGGGGATCATCACGCGACCGCGCCAGTTCAACGGCCAGTCGCAGGTGCCGAGTCCGCGCGCCTCGAGCGTCGTCCCGAGGATCAGCGTGCCTCGCGGGAGCTGACGCTCGGCCTCGGCGCGTTCAGCGTCGGCCCACTGCGGGTTCCCGAGGAAGACCGGCAGGCCGGCGTCGTGCGCGCGCAGCGCCTCGCGCAGGTGTTCCGCGTGGTCCGCATGGAAGACCGCGACGGCGCTCATGTCATCTCCTTCCAGAGGTCGTGCCAGCTGATGTCGAGCCGCCCGCGCGCGGAAGGTCCGGATTCGTGGCGGTCGCGGCCGTCCATCTCGAAGCGTCCTAAGGTGTCGAAGCCCACCGCGCCGGCCTGAGGATCCTGCGCGGCGAGCCAGAGCGCGGCTTGACGGCCGAACGCGGTCTCGAAGCAGGAGGAGTAGACGACATCTCCGGCGTGACCTCGGCGCCAGCGCCGCAGCTCATCCCAGTCGCCGGCGAGCGCCGGCTTCACGACGACGGTCCCCGCCCAGTCGACGCCGCCGGGTGTGAGGAAGGATTCATCGAGCGCGATCTTATCCGGTCCCAGCGAGGCATATCCCGGATGTCCGACAGCAAGAGGCTGCTCGAGGAATTCCACCTTATCCTGGGAGCGTGCGAATTCCGTCCAGGCGCGTGCCTGTTCGAGCGAAAGCCCGCCGTTGGCGTCCAGACGGAAACGAATCCCTTCCGGTGCTTCCTCGATCAAGCTGCGGATCGTCTCCGGCTGGGTGTCGGCGGTGATCTTGAGCTTAAGGGTGCGGAAGCCTGCCCCGATTTTTTCAGCTAGGCCTTCGGCCGTCGGTTTGACCAGCAGGCCGGCGCAGGGCAGGGCGCCGGTGAAGGCTTCGATCTCACCCCAGTGCGCGCAGGAGGAGAGGGCGGCGCCGAGGCAAGGCAGGTCGGCGCGCGAGGCCGCGACGCTGGCGCGCAGGTGAGAGAGGTTTCCCCGGGCGGAGCGCAGGGCCTCGACGATGGCGTCGCAGTCTTCGGTCGGGAAGCCCGGCCAAGGGGCCGCCTCCCCGAAACCGACGCCGGTTTCGTCTTCTGTCCGGAGCAGGACGCGGTCCACCGATTCGACGGTGCCGTGGCCCGTCGTGATCGGCTGCCGGAAGCGGCGGCGTACCCTCAGAAAGTCGAATTTTCCGCCGTTCATCCCGACCATCGTCGGCAATTGTCCCTATTCCGCAAAATCAATTTGCCACCCCTCGGGGGGGTACCTAACACCCTTTGGGGAAACCGACCACTCATGGCCTCCTCGAAATCCAAGGGCCGCGTTTCCCTCGACGAACGCTTCTACCTTTCCGCGGACGACTTCTTCCCCGCCAACGCCGGCCTCGGCCTGACGTACGACGACGTTTCCCTGGCCACCCGTTACTCCGAGGTGCTGCCTCGGATGACCCGCCTCGACTCGGCCCTTTCGGACGCCCTCCCGCTTTCCCTGCCGATCGTGTCCTCCGACATGGATACGGTCACCGAACACCGCATGGCCATCGCGATGGCCCTCAACGGCGGCCTTGGTCTCCTGCACTATAACATGGCGGAGGCCGACCAGGTCGCCGAGGTGCGCCGGGTCAAGAATCACATCCACGGCATGATCGGCGACCCCGCCGTCGTGTCGGCCGACGACACCATCGCCGAAGTCCTCGCCCGCATCGAGCGCGACGGACTCGCCTTCAGCACCTTCCCCGTCACCGCCCAGGACGGCACGCTCCTCGGCCTCCTGCCCGGCAGCGCCGTCAAGGAGCGCCACGGCCAGCGCAAGGTCGTCGCCGTCATGATCCCGCGCGACAAGGTCTTCACCGTCGCCGAGAAGGACCTGGGGAAGGACCCCATCGCCACCGCCGACCGCAAGTTCTCCGACCACGTCGGCCAGAACAAGCTCCTCGTCGTCGACGCCAAGAACCGCCTCCGCGGCCTGTTCACGCTCAGCGACATCGAGCGCATCTCCGAAGAATCCCGCGCGCACGTCCGTCCGACCCGCGACGCCGACTTCCGTCTCCGCGTGGGCGTCGCCGTCTCGGTGCCCCGCACGGCCGATGGTGAGATCGACCGCGCCCGGCTGCTCGCCCACGTCGGCGCGCTCGTCGCCGAAGGCGCCGACGCCCTCGCGATCTCCACGGCCCACGGCCACACCAAGGGCGTGGGTGACGCTCTCCGTCTCCTGCGCAAGTCTCATAAGGGCCTCACCCTCATCGCCGGCAACGTGACCAGCGGCGAAGGCGTCGAGTTCCTCGCCGCCGCCGGCGCCGACACCGTCAAGATCGGCCAGGGCCCCGGCTCCATCTGCACGACCCGCATCGTCGCGGGCGTCGGCATCCCGCAGCTCACCGCGCTCTACGTCGCCTCCCGCGCCGCCGCCAAGAAGGGCGTCCGCATCCTCGCCGACGGCGGCATCACCAAGAGCGGCGACATCGTCAAGGCGCTCACGCTCGCCGACGCGGTCATCCTCGGCGGCCTCCTCGCCGGTTCGCGCGAAGCCCCGGGCAAGCTGATGGAGATCAACGGCAAGACCTATAAGGAATACCGCGGCATGGGTTCGCATGAAGCCATGCGCAAGGGTTCGGCCGCGCGTTACGGACATTCCTCCAGCGGCAAGTTCAGCAAGGTCGCCGCCGAAGGCATCGAAGCCCTCAAGGAGGTCTCCGGCACGGTCGACCAGGTCCTCGGCACCCTCGCCGGCGGCATCCAGAGCGGGCTCGGCTACCTCGGCGCCGCCAACCTCGCCGAACATCGCAAGCGCGCGCGCTACATCCGCGTCACGCCGGCGGGCCAGCGCGAAGCCGCCCCGCACGACGTGATCGAAATCAAGGCGGGCTCCTGATCTTCATGGCTGCTTTCTTCCGAGGCCTGCTCCTCTTCCTCTTCGGCGCCCTTGTCGGCGCGTCGGGCATCCTGTTCCTGACGCCCAGCTTCCAGGTCGAAGTCCGTCGCGGCGACACGGCGATCAAGCCGGTCGACCTCGGTGCCCGCGTCGCGGTTGCGCCGCCGGCACCGGCGGCTCCCGCGCCGACGCCGACCAAGGCCGCCGCCGCTCCGGCCACGACCGTCGCGGTCAAGCCCGCCGCCGCCCCGTCCGCGCCGGCGGCTCCGACGACTCCCGTGACCGCCGGCTCCTCGGTCGAGCCGACGCTTGATTTCGCCGCGATCTCCCGGCACCTCGTCCTCTGGCCGACCGCCGTCACGGTGAAGAAGCCCACGACGGTATCCGTCGTCGAAGGACAGAAGCCCAAGGATCTGGCGCTTGAAGCCGGTGCGGTGCTGCAGCTCACGCGCGTCCTTCCCAACGGCCAGCTCGAAGTGCGCGCGAAGGGCTCGAAATTCGAGATCGCCAGCACGGCCACGGATTTCGCCGCCGAACTCGGCAAGCGCGTCTCCGAGCTCGTGGCGAAAGGCACCAAGTTCGACTCCCCTTATCCGGCCGCCACGCCCGTCCCGGAGCCTGCTCCGTCCGCTCCCGTCGCCGTCGCCCCGGCCCCGGTCGTCGTCGTGCCGAAAGGTCCGCTCACCCTCGCGCAGCGCATCGATGTGCTCTACGGCCGCAAGGCTCCCGAGCCGGAGGCGACGCCCGCGCCCGCTCCCGCGCCCGCGGCTCCGACGGCTACTCCTTCGGCCACCCCTTCGGCTGCTCCTTCCCCTGCGACTCCTGCTGCCGCTGCTCCCGCCGCCACGCCGGAGCCCGTCGTCGCCCCGGCGCCTGCGCCGACGACGCGCGAAGCCGCCAAGGCCGAAGAAAAAGGCAAGGATCTCGACCGTAAGATGAATCAGCTCTTCAAGTGATCCGCCCGTGAGTCACGCGAAGATCTTTTCCTGGAACGTCAACGGCGTCCGTTCGGCGCTCGGCAAGGGGCTCGGCGAGTTCATCGCGTCCGCCGATCCGGACGTGCTCTGCCTGCAGGAGACCAAGTGCGAGACCGCGGTCGCGTCGACGCTCGGCCTGGCCTTCCCTCATCAGTTCTGGCACGAAGCGGAGAAGAAGGGCTATTCCGGCACCGCGGTGCTCTCCAAGCGCGCCCCGCTATCCGTCGCCACCGATTTTCCGGGCGACCATCCGCCCGAAGGGCGCGTCGTCACGGCGGAGTTCAACGGCCTCTTCGTCGTCAGCGCCTACGTCCCGAACTCGCAGCGCGAGCTCGAGCGCCTCGACTATCGCCTCCAGTGGGACGCCGACTTCCGCAAGTATCTCGCCCGCCTCGCGAAGAAGAAGCCCGTCGTCGTCTGCGGCGACCTCAACGTCGCGCACGCCGAGATCGACCTGGCTAATCCTGCCTCGAACCGCCGCAACGCCGGCTTCACGGACGAGGAACGGGAGTCCTTCGGCCAGCTGCTCGACGACCACGGCTTCACGGATACTTTCCGCGCCCAGAACCCGACGCTCGCGCAGCGTTACAGCTGGTGGTCGTATCGCCCCGGCATCCGCGCCCGTAACATCGGCTGGCGTCTCGATTACTGCCTGACCTCCGACGGACTGAAGTATTCGCAGCCGGACATCCACGACAAGGTCACCGGCTCGGATCACTGTCCGGTGTCGGTGCGCGTGCAGGCCGAGCTCTGATCGTCAGGTCTTCCGCGCCAGGCGCTTCCTGATGCGGGCCTTGAGCTTGGAGAAGCCGAGGTAGCCGCCCAGCAGGACGCCTATGAAGAGGGCGAGATATCCCATCATTGTCTCGACGTAGAAGGTCTCGGCCCAGCTCGCCGGGCCGACCTTGATCAGGCCGGACCGGGCGCGCCAGACCGGGATCTTCGTCCCGGCAGGCGCCGTCGTGACGCGCCACCTCACCGTCGTGATATCCGGCTTCCCGTCGGCACGGACATAGGAGACTTGCAGGTTGGCCCAGCCCTTGCGCTTCCCCGGAAGCAGCCGTTCCTCCCGCTTGAGCACCTCGGCTTCGGTCGGTTCGCAGTGAGCGACGAACCACACGGCCGTCGTGATATGGAAAAGCCAGAGCGCCGCGACGAAGGCGAGCAGGCAGCCCTTCTTCCAGCGTGCGTTGATCTTGGCGATGTCAGCGGCCATGTCAGCGCGCGGCTTCGCCGGTCAGGCGTCGCACCCACGGCACGAGCACGAGGAGCAGCACGGTCAGGCCGCCGACGAGCAGGGCCTGCTGCCAGAAGAAGTGCGCGAGCGCCTGCGGGTCCTTGGCGTTGAATTCCGCCGCGACCACGCCGGCGAGCTTGTTGCCCAGAGCGGTGCCCAGGAACCAGATGCCCATCACGAGTCCGGCCAGCTTCGCCGGCGCGAGCTTGGTCATGGCGCTCAGACCGACGGGGCTGAGGCAGAGCTCACCGACGGTCTGGAGGAAGTAGACCGCGATCAGCCACCAGGGGCTGACCTTGCCTTCCGCGGTGAGCTTCGCCGCGGGGACGAGCAGGGCGAAGGAGAGCCCGAGGAAGACGAGACCCCAGACGAACTTCATGGGGATCGACGGTTGCTCCTCGCGCAGGCGGACCCAGAGCCATGCGAACAGCGGCGCCAGCGCGAGGATGAACAACGAGTTCACCGACTGGAACCACGACGACGGGAAGGCGAACCCGAGCAGTTCGTTGCGCGTGAGCTCGTCGGCGAACAGGGTCAGCGACGAACCCGCCTGCTCGAAGATCGCCCAGAAGAGGATGGCGCACACGAAGAAGACCAGGATCGCGGCGATGCGATGGCTGTCTTCATCTCGACGCACGACGCCGAACCAGATGATGCCGGCGACCGGCAACGCGTAGACGACAGGGTTGATCCACGCGACGTAGTCCGAGGCGATCATGACCGCGAGCAGGCCGGCGGTGCCGATCGTCACCAGCGTGAGTCCGCCCCACGGCCGGGGCGTCTCCGGCGCGGGCGCATGACCGATGTGCGACAGCCAATGCAGACGGCGCAGGTAGACGATCATGCCGAAGGTCATGCCGATGCCCGCCGCGCCGAAGCCCCAGTGCCAGCTGTGGGTCGGGTCGAGCCCCCATCCGGACAGCATCGTGCGGAACGCTTCGCTCTGCGCGAGCCAGCCGACCACCAGCGGCGCGGCGAACGCACCGAGGTTGATGCCCATGTAGAAGAGGGAGAAGCCGGCGTCGCGTCGCGTGTCGCCGTGCGAGTAGAGCCCGCCGACCAGCGTGCTGATGCTCGGCTTGAGCAGGCCGGTGCCGAGCGCGATCAGGATCAGGCCGGCGTAGAACGTCGGGAGGGAGTCGAACGCCAGGGAGTAATGACCGGCGGTGATGATCAGGCCGCCGATGAGGACCGCGCGCCGCGCGCCGATGAAGTTGTCCGCCAGGTAGCCCCCGAGGATGCAGACCATGTAGCTCGCCATGGTGTAGTTGCCGTAGACCTGAGCCGCGAACTTCTGGTCGAACCCGAGTCCGCCCATCGCCAGCGGAGTGATCATGAACAGGAGCAGCAGCGCCCGCATGCCGTAGTAGGAGAACCGTTCCCACATCTCGGCGTAGAACAACATGCTCAGCCCCCGCGGGTGGCCGCCGATGCCCCCGTGGTCCCGCTCGGTGTGCCGGGCCGGGGATTCGGCGTCTGGGGTCAGCTCGTGCATCGAGGGCGTTATAAGGAGGCGGGTGGGGGAGGGGCAGTCGTAAACGAATCCCCGATAGAATGAGGGTCCGCGTTGACAAAGGGGGGAGGAGGCCTACTTTTGAGACTCAATCTCAATTAGCGTGACCCCGCTATCCCAACTTCTGCCCGGTCAATTCGGGAAGCTGGCCTCGCTCAATCCCGAGCGCGGGGTGGATCAGCGTCTGATGGCCTTGGGGCTCCTCCCGGGGATGGTCTTGAAGCTCGTCCGTAAGGCTCCGCTGGGCGACCCCTTGGCCATCGAGTTCGGCGGCCAGGTCGTCAGCCTCCGTCTGGCCGAGGCCGAAAACCTCATCGTCGACGTCTCCGCCGATTGTCCCATCCAGCGACCGCGCCAGCCGTGAGCTCCCCTGAAGCAGGCCTCTTGGTCGCGCTCGTCGGCAATCCCAACACCGGCAAGTCGACCCTCTTCAACGCCCTGACCGGCCTGCGTCAGCGCGTCGGCAATTACCCCGGCGTCACCGTCGCCCGTAAGTCCGGCACGTGTGACCTCGGTGACGGCCAGAAGGTCGAGCTCGTCGACCTGCCGGGACTGTACTCCCTCGCGGCCGCCTCGCCTGACGAACAGGTCGTCATAGATGCGCTGTCGGGTAACATCGCCGGCGACCGCCGCCCCGACGCCGTCGTGCTCGTCGTCGACGCGACCAACCTGCTCCGCAATCTCTTCCTCGCTTCCCAGGTCGCCGAACTCGGCCTGCCTGTCGTCCTCGTCCTCAACCAGGCCGACGTCGCCAAGGAGCAAGGCCTGCGCATCGACACCGAGCTGCTGTCGCGCCGTCTCGGAGGCGTGCCCGTGATCCTCACATCCGCCTGGAAGGGCGAAGGCATCCCGGAAGTACGCCGCGGACTCAGCGAAGCGCTCACGCGTCGCGCGCCGATGAAGCGCGTGGCCTGGCCGGCGGATATCGCGGGCGCGCTCGCCGACGTCGCCGAGACCGCTTCTTCCGATACCGGCAAGGCGATCACCGCCGCCGACGCCCAGCGTCTGCTCTTCGACACCAATCCTTCGACCGCCGACCGGCTCGGCTGGACGGTTGAGCGTCGGGAAAAGCCGCTTCGCTCCGCCCGCGAGCGCGTCCGTAATTCCGGCTACAACCCGATGGCGGCCGAGCCGCTCGTGCATTACGCCTGGCTCCGCACGGTGCTCGAAGGCGTCGTCACCGAAGGACTCGGCAAGGCCGGCCGCACCGCCGCCGTCGACCGGCTGCTGCTGCACCGCGTGCTTGGGCCGATCCTCTTCCTGGGCATCATGCTCGGCTTCTTCGCGTCCGTCTTCTGGCTGGCGAAGTTCCCGATGGACTGGATCCAGACGGCGGTCGACTGGACCAAGGGCGTCGTGGCTCCGTCGCTCGCGGCGCATCCCATGCTGCAGAGCCTCGTCGCCGACGGCATCCTCGGCGGCGTCGGCGCGTTCCTCGTCTTCCTCCCGCAGATCCTCATCCTGTTCCTCTTCATCGGCATCCTCGAGGACAGCGGCTACATGGCGCGCGCCGCGTTCATCATGGATCGCCTCTTCAGCTGGTGCGGACTCAACGGCAAGAGCTTCGTGCCGATGCTCTCCGGCTTCGCCTGCGCGATCCCCAGCCTCCTTTCGACGCGCACGATCGAAGACCCCAAGGCCCGTCTGGCGACGGCCTTCGTGGTGCCGTTCATGAGCTGCTCGGCGCGCTTCCCGATCTACGCGCTCATGTGCGCGGCCTTCATCGGTCCGCTTTACGGACCCGGCTGGGAGTCCCTCGTGATGGTCGGCATGCACTGCGTCGGCTTGGTCTTCGCCGTGCCCACGGCCTTCGTGCTCACCCGCCTCGTCCTCAAGGTGAAGCCGCAGCCGTTCGTCCTCGAGCTCCCGCGCTACCAGATGCCCAAGCCCCGCGACGTCGTCTGGCGCATGTGGCAGAACGCCGCCGAGTTCGTGTCCAAGGCCGGCACGGTCATCTTCGCCATCACGATCGTGGTCTGGGCGCTCTCCTATTTCCCGCGCGACGCCTCGGTGGCCGAACGCGTCCGTGCCGCGCATCCGGCCGAATCCGCCGAGAAGGTGCAGGCCCGCGTCCAAGCCGCTTATGTCGAGCAGTCCTACATGGGCCGCTTCGGCAAGGCCGTGCAGCCGATCTTCGATCCGTGCGGCTTCGACTGGAAGATCACCGTCGGCGTCCTGGCGAGCTTCCCGGCCCGCGAGGTGATCGTCTCCACGCTCGGCGTGACCTATTCCGTCGGCGAAGGCGCCGAGGCCGACAGCCAGGACCTGCGCCGCGCGATGCAGGACGCCAAGTGGTCCGAGGGACCGCGCGCCGGCAGCCCGATCTTCTCGTTGGCCGCGGTGCTCGCGCTGATGGTCTTCTTCGCGCTGTGTTCGCAGTGCGGCCCGACGATCGCCACGCTCGCCCAGGAGACCGGCGGCTGGAAGTGGGCCGCAGGCTCGTTCCTTTACATGACGACGCTCGCCTGGGTCGTCTCGATGGCCGTCTACCAGGTCGTCATCCGCCTCACATGAACCTCGAAGCCGTCATCGTGGGCGCCGTCGTGGGCGTGGCCGTCGGCTGGCTCGCCCGTCGCTGGCTGGCCGCCGCGCGTCGTCGTAAGGAAGGCGGTTGCGCAGGCGATTGCGGCTGCGCGGCGAAACTGAAGCCCAAGAAGTAAGCCGGGCGGAGAGAAGTCGGCCCGTTGATCGGTTGATCAGCGGGCCAGAGGAATCACGCGGCTCAAAGGGAGACCGCAAGCCGGGAAGTTAGCTGCGGACATTTTGTTTCGGGTGACAGGTGACGGCCACCCGGGCATCAGCCGCTCGGGAGTCAGCCATTCAGCCATCGGCAGCCGGCACCAAGCTCCCGCGGCTTCTCCGCTGCCTTCCTTGCCTACATGCCAACATGTCAACCTGCCAGCTAGTGCTGCCCTCTGGCCAGCGGGCCCACTGTTCAACTGATCGACTAACGCTGCGCTCCTTGTCCCCGTGCCCACGTGCCCCCTCGCGGCTCTGCCGCGCTTACACCGGCTGCTGCTGGCTGAGACAATGGAGCGCGCCGCCTTCGATGAGCAGGACGCGGCAGTCGATGCCGACGATCCTGCGGCCGGGGAAGCAGTCGCCGATGACGCCCATGGCGACCTTGTCGGAATCCTGGCCGTAGAGCGGGACGAGCACCGCGTCGTTGATGATGAGGAAGTTCGCGTGGCTCGGCGGGAGGTCGCGTCCGGCGAGGCGGATGGGCTTGGGCAGCGGGAGCTCGAGGATGTCGAGGCGCTGGCCGCGCGGGCGCATCTCGCGCAGGCGGCGCAGGTTCTCCTGCATCGGCGCGTAGTTCGGCGAGGCCTTGTCGGTCTCGCTGACGGCGAGGATCGCGCGCGGCGCGATGAAGCGGGCGAGGTTGTCGATGTGGCCGTCGGTGTCGTCGTTGGCCAGGCCTTCGCCGATCCAGAGGATGTCGTCGATCGCCAGGCCTTCGCGGATGGCGGCGTGGAACGCGGCGTCGTCGCGGCCTTCGGCGCGGTTCGGATTGTTCTGCACGGCCTCGGTGGTCAGGAGCAGGCCGTCGCCGGAGACCTCGATGCCGCCGCCTTCGAGTTCGAAAGGGTAGCTGAACTTCTTCACGCCGAGCTTCGCGGCGATCTTGCCCGGGACCTGGTTGTCGAGCGAGGCCTCGAACTTGCCGCCCCAGCCGTGGAATTCCCAGTCGGTGAGCGCGAGCTCCTTGGTCCGGTCGTTCTTCACGAAGATCGGGCCATGGTCGCGGCACCAGACGTCGTCCGTCGCGATGTCGGTCAGCTCGATGACGGAGAGGTCGGCCTTCGCGGCCTTGAGCTCACGCTCGGCTTCGGCGCGCAGCTTGCCCGCGGCGTTGATCTTCACCGGCTGGAAGCGCGCGATCGCGGCGGCGAACTCGGCGAACTTCGCCGGGATCAGGTCATAATGTCCGGGCCAGAGCGCGGTGTTGGACGGCCACGAGAGCCACGTGGCGGACTGGGGTTCCCATTCCGCGGGCATGCGGAATCCGAGGGAGCGAGGCGAGGACATGCGGAAGGTCAGTCGCGCAGACGGCGCGTCAGGTCGCCGTAGGCGTCGATGCGGCGGTCGCGGAAGAACGGCCAGATGCGGCGGAATTCGCGCTGCTTCACGAGGTCGCAGTCGGCGAGGAGGACCTCCTCCTTCTCGGCCGAGGCGCGGGCGACGATCTCGCCGTAAGGGTCGGAGACGAAGCTCTGGCCCCAGAACTGGGTGCGGCCTTCGGTGCCGACGCGGTTGGTCGCGGCGACGTAGCAGCCGTTGGCGACGCCATGGCCGCGCTGCACGGTCTCCCAGGCGTTATGCTGGGCCTTGCCGAGGGCGGCCTTCTCTTCGGGCAGCCAGCCGATCGCGGTCGGATAGAAGAGGATCTGCGCGCCGCCGAGCGCGGTCAGGCGCGCGGCTTCGGGATACCACTGGTCCCAGCAGATGAGCACGCCGATGTCGCCGTGCGCGGTCTTCCAGGTGCGGAAGCCGAGGTCGCCGGGAGTGAAGTAGAACTTCTCCTCGAAGCCGGGGTCCTGCGGGATGTGCATCTTGCGGTACTTGCCGAGCACGGTGCCGTCGGCGTCGATGACGGCCGCGGTGTTGTGGTAGACTTCGCTGCCGCGCGCTTCGAAGAGCGGGGCGACGATGACGACGCCGAGACGCTTCGCGGCCTTGGCGAGTTCGGTCACCGAAGGGCCGGTCTCGATGGGCTCCGCGAGGTCGAAATTCCTCGGGTCCTGGGTGATGCAGAAATACTTCGTCGTGAACATCTCCTGCAGGCCGATGATCTTCGCGCCCTTGGCCGCCGCTTCTTCGATGCGGGGCAGGGTCTTGCGGACGTTCGCCGCCGGGGTGTCCTCGGCGGTGAGCTGGATGAGACCGACGCGGACGGAGTCAGCCATGACGGGGTCGTCAGTAGACGAGCTTGTTGATCGGGTACTCCACGATGCCTTCGGCGCCGGCGGCCTTGAGCGTCGGGATGAACTCGCGCGCCTGGCGGGCGTCGATGATGGTCTCGACGGCGATCCACTCGGCGTTGCTGAGCGGGGACACGGTCGGGTTGCGCAGGGCAGGGAGCGCGGCGGCGACCTGGTCGAGCTTGGCCTTCGGGAGGTTGAACTTGAGGCCGACCATGTGCTGCGCGGCGAGGGCGCCCTGCAGCATGAGCACGATCTGCTCGATCTTGGCGCGCTTGGCGGGATTGGCCCAGGCGGCCTTGTTGGCGACGAGGACGGTGGTGGTCTCCATCAGCTGGGCGACGATGCGCAGCTTGTTGGCCTTGATCGAGGAGCCGGTCTCGGTGATGTCGACGATCGCGTCGGCGAGCTCAGGCACCTTCACCTCGGTGGCGCCCCAGGAGAATTCGACTTCGCACTCGACGCCCTGGGACTTGAACCAGCGGCGGGTGGTCTCGACGAGCTCGGTGGCCACGCGCTTGCCGGCGAGGTCCTTGGCGGTCTTGACCGGGGAGGCTTCGGGCACGCACAGGACCCAGCGGGACTTCTGGGCGGAGGCGCGGCTGTAGATCAGTTCGCAGACCTGGACGACGTCGGCGTTGTTCTCCTGGACCCAGTCCTGGCCGGTCAGTCCGCAGTCGAAGAAGCCATGCTCGACGTAACGGGCCACTTCCTGGGCGCGGATGAAGCGTCCGTCGAGGGCGGGGTCGTCGAAAGAGGGGCGGTACGAGCGGCTGCTCTTGGCCACGGGGAACCCGGCCCGGGCGAACAGCTGGAGGGTGGCCTCCTCGAGGCTGCCCTTGGGCAGTCCGAGCATCAATTTGGCGGCTTCCTGACTCATGAGAGCTTGGAGGAAGCCCACCGCCAGCCCCTCCGCAAGCATTAAGGGATTGACTAGGAACTACGCGGAAAAGACCCTTTTTCTCACCCCTCAATCCTATGCAGCGCTCTCTGCTTCTTCTTGCCCTCGCCGCCCTTTTCGTCGGCTGCAAATCCACCAAGTCGACCGCCTCTTCCGGCGCCGCCTCCGGTGAGGCCCGTTTCTCCTGGGAGAAGGATGCTCCGGCTCCGGCGGCTGACCCCGCCCGCACCACCGTCCGCTCCGTCCGCGGCGACCTCTCCCTCCTCGAGATCGGCGCCGTCGAAAAGCGCGACCCGGGCACCCGCCTCCAGCTCACCAAGGCCGGCAAGAACTTCCTCGTCGAAGTGATCAAGGCCGACGATGCCTCCACGATCGTCGCCATCAGCCCGAACCAGAATGCGGTTCCGGAAGTCCGCGTCGGCGACGACCTTGGCCTCGCGGTCATCGCTCAGTAAGGACCCCGCGTCACACCGAGCGTGACAGAAGGACCCGCCGACTGACCTCGGCGGGTCTTTTGTTTGGGCGTATTGCCCGAATAAAGGCCATAAAGCCCCGTTTTCCCTCCGACATTGACCCTGCCCAGTGGCATGCCTACTGCTCCCATTCCCTGTCCGCCCATGTCCACGTTCCGCCCTCAGGCCCGCCCGGGTTCCACGCTCCGTAAGCTCCTCATGGTGCTTTGCGGCGTCGCGCTGTTCCTGATCCTGGCCGGCGTCCTCGGGGTCTGGGCGCTCGGACGGTATTCCCCGCGCCTCCTCGACGCCTCCCTGTCCGGGCAGTCCGGCGCCCACCTCACGGTGGAGGATAACCAGACCAACCTCTTCGTGGGCCGCGTCGATTACGCCGGCCTTGTCATCACGAATCCTTCCCGCTGGCAGGAGCGCGAGTTCCTCCGCGTGAAGCGCCTCGTCCTCGACGTGGATCCGCTGACCTTCGCCGAGGGCGGCGGCCAGGTGGTCAACGAGGCCGAGCTCGACCTCGACCGCGTGACGATCGTCGGCAAGCAGGACTTCCTCTCCGACAACAACGCAAAGGATATCGCCAACGGCCTCAAGGGTTCGGCCGCCTCGCCTGCGCCGAAGACCGAGCCGTCGAAGGCCCCGCAGCCTTTCCTCATCAAGCACCTCCGCGTCCGCATCGGCCGCATCACCGTCGTCGCGGGCGACGGCTCCGCCGATCGCCGCGTCGTCGTCGACCAGGACTTCGGCTACGTCTTCGAAGCCAACGACGTGAACGAAAAGAATTTCAACGCGAAGGTCTCCGAACCCATGGGCCAGCAGGCCCTCCAGACCGCCCTCCGTCGCCAGCCCGAGCTTTTGTTCGAGCTCGCGCGCGAGAAGATGCGTCGCCCCGCCCCCACCCGCGAAGAGAAATGATCTTATGACCGAACCCGCTTCCGAAGCCGCCCCCAATCCCGCCGATCCGGCCCTCCGCCTCGCCGAACTCGAGGGCGAGGTCGCCCGTCTCAAGGACACCGTGCTCCGCAGCAACGCCGACCAGCAGAACCAGCAGCGCCGCCACCAGCGCGAACGCGAGGAACTGCGGAAGTTCGCGACGGCCGGCCTGCTCGAAGACCTGCTCCCCGCGCTCGACTCGCTCGCGCTCGGACTGGATTCCGCCGCCACGCAGACCGACGGGCGCGCCGTCGCCGAGGGTTTCCGCATGGCCGTCGGCCAGCTCCGCGGCATCCTCTCCGGCCAGGGGCTCGTCGAGGTCAATCCCGTGGGCCAGCCTTTCGATCCGTCGCGTCATGAGGCCGTCGGTTCCGAAGCCTCCGCCACCGCCGCCGAAGGCACGGTGCTGCGCGTCGCCCGTTCCGGCTGGCTGCTCCATGACCGCGTGCTCCGCCCGGCCGCCGTCTTCGTCTCCTCCGGCCCCGCCCGGTAAGCCCCCGCGATGGCCGAAGATTATTACAGCCTGCTCGGGGTAGCGAAGTCCGCCTCCGCCGACGAACTCAAGAAGGCCTATCGCAAGAAGGCCATGGAGTTCCACCCGGACCGTAATCCGGGCAACAAGGAGGCTGAGGAAAAATTCAAGAAGGTCTCCCGCGCCTACGAGATCCTCGGCGATGACGCCAAGCGCAAGCTCTACGACCAGCACGGCGAAGCCGCCTTCGACCCGAACATGGGCGGCGGACCCCGCGGCCCGGCCGGCGGCGGTTTCCGCGGCGCCGATCCGCGTGACATCTTCGAACAGATGTTCGGCGGCGGGGGGTTCGGCGACATGTTCGGCGGCGGCGGTGGCGGCGGCCACGACAACGCGGGCGAAGACCTCCGCGTCGACCTCAAGGTGACCCTCGAAGAAGCCGCCGAAGGCGTCGAAAGGAAGATCCCTTACCGCAAGCACGTCGCCTGCGCGAAGTGCGCGGGCTCCGGCGCCGAAGCCGGCGCGAAGAAGACCCGCTGCCCGACCTGCCACGGCCACGGCCAGGTGGTCCGCTCCCAGGGCTTCTTCTCGATGAAGCAGACCTGTCCGAGCTGCTCCGGCGAAGGCGAACGCATCGACAAGCCTTGCAAGGCCTGCTCCGGCGAAGGCCGCGTCGTCGCCGAATCCAGCGTCAACGTGCGCATCCCTCCGGGCGTCGACACGGGCACGAAGCTCCGCTCGAGCGGCAACGGTTCCGCGGGCCGCCGCGGCGCGCAGGCCGGCGACCTCTACGTCTACATCACCGTCCAGGAGCACGAGCTCTTCGAACGCGACGGCGACGACCTCGCCTGCAGCGTGCCGGTGAAGTTCTCGGTCGCCGCCCTCGGCGGCAAGATCGTCGTCCCGAAGCTCAAGGGTAAGACCAATCTCAACATCCCCGCCGGCACCCAGGGCGGCACGATCTTCCGCCTCCGCGGCGAAGGCATGCCTCCGCTCCGCGGCTCCGTCGCCGGCGACCTCCTCGTCCGCGTCGACATCGACGTGCCGAAGAAGATGACCGACAAGGAAAAGGACGCCCTCAAGGCCTACGCGGCCGCCTGCGGCGATGAGGCCGCGCCGGTCTCCGAATCGTGGCGCTCCAAGTTCAAGAAGTTCTTCCCTTAACCCCCTTGCCCGCGAGGGCGGGGGGCGTAAGGTGAAGCCATGCCGCGCGATCCCGGCCAGACCGACCGACTCATCCGCCGTCTCCGCTGGGACGAGCTGGATCGCGCTTGGCTGCTGCGTTTCGTCGAGATCGCCCGCGAGGAAGACCTCGCCGGCCTCGGCCTCGCGCAACCGCCCTCCCGCGTCGGCGATCCTTCCGCCGCGCTTCTCGCCGGAGCCGCCCGCGCCCGCGCCCGCGTGGTCGCGCGTCGCCCGATGGTCCTCGCCGGCCTCGGCCTGATCGAGCTCGTCTTCGCCGCCTACGGCGGTCGTTGCCGCGCGACCTTGCTCGCCGTCGACGGACAGCACGTGGCGGCTGGCACGGCGGTCGCCGAGGTCGAAGGCCCCGCCGTCGAACTGCTTTCCGCGGAACGCGTGCTCCTCAACTTCCTCCAGCGCCTCTGCGGCGTGGCCACGCATACGCGCGCCCACGTCATCGCCCTGGGTGCGTCGCCCACGATGCTCCTCGATACGCGCAAGACCACGCCGGGCTTCCGCATGCTGGAGAAATACGCGGTCGGCCAGGGAGGTGGATATAATCACCGCCTCGGTCTTTTCGACCGCATCATGGTGAAGGACAACCATCTCGCGGCCGGCGGGGCCGCCGCCGGCGAACGTCTGACCGCGCTCGTCCTGCGCGCCCGCGCCGAGCGCCCCGACCTGCTCATCGAAGTCGAGGTCGATCATCTCAGCCAGATCGAGCCGGCGCTCGCCGCCGGCGCCGACGTGGTCCTGCTCGACAACTTCACGCCCGACGACCTGCGCAAGGCCATCCCGCTCCTCCGCGGCCGCGCCTGGTCCGAGGTCAGCGGCGGCGTCTCGCTCGAATCCCTTCCGCAGATCGGCGTGCTCGCGCCCGACTTCGTCTCGAGCGGCGCGCTCACGCACGCGGCGCCGTGGTGCGATCTCGGCCTCGACTGGCTCTGACGTCATGGCGGACCTCGACAGCAGCATCCTCCTGGCCTTCCTCGAAGCCGAGGGCGAGCCTGTCAGCGGAGACCGCCTCGCCAAGGAACTCGGCGTCTCCCGCGTGGCGATCTGGAGCCGTCTCGAACGTCTGCGCGCGTCGGGTTACGTCTTCGCCGCTTCGACCCGCAAGGGCTACGCGCTGCGTTCCGTGCCGCGTCATCTCGACCCCGCCT
>JACCDN010791085.1_pt1 | contig 18759 bp, 13 predicted proteins | sample 7441691 | NCBI WGS metagenome assembly JACCDN01 (sample SAMN15323439, study PRJNA562643) | freshwater metagenome | isolation source: river surface water | place: USA:Blue River Watershed | collected 2017-08-16 | reverse complement strand
TCCTAACCACTGAGGTGCTTTGGACCGCTGTGATTGCCGTGCTTGTGGGCCAAGAGGTGCTTGGGCTAAAGACCGTCTTAGGTGGGGTCGTGATGGTTGCGGCCATGCTGGTAGTTGAGTGGCCAAGTAAAGAGGCACTGCCAGTGCAGCCTCGACTAATTGACTGAACTTGTTTCAGGGCTGGGTAAGTATGATCCGGTATTCGAAACTGGCTTGCTGCCCCGCAGCGAGAACTGTTAAGTCGTCACCAGATTGCAATGAATTAGCTGGCGCACTTTGCGGCTCTATCGCAAACCACAATTTTGATACCTGTGAGTATCGATTAGTGAACACGTGGGTATAAGGCAAATTTGACTGGTGGATTTCTACCGTCCAATTTTGATCGAAAATCTTAGAAATAGGTTTCACTGAACCATTTAGCGTTTGATCTATCTCAAGATCGCAAAGTTTGCTTTGCACGCCGCTTCCGATTTGAACCAGTCCCTCAGGACAACTTTCACTGGATATTGGTTTTTGATTTGACTCAAATCTTGCAGTATCAGTGACCAAAAAATACGGATGAAAACCAACTGCAAATGGAATTGCTTGCGAGTCCAAATTCGTCACCATAGCGCGACAAATTAATTCGTTCCCCAAAACTTGATAGCTAATAGCCAACTGAAAAGAAAACGGGTATCCGTTTAGCTCAGAATTAGAGAAATAAAGTTCGAGTTTCTCAGAATTAATTCTTTTAGCGTCGAAAGTTTTATCGAAGACTAAACCGTGCAATGCCGAGTTTGTTTCAAGATGATTGACAATCAAATTGTGTGAAATGTGACGAAAAGTGTAGTTGCCTTCAAAAATTCTGTTTGGCCACGGAAAAAGGATTACACCTGAGAACTCGTCTGGGCTTCCAACCAACTGCTGGTTATTGAAGGTTACTTTTGAAAGTGCGGCACCAACCGGATCGATTTCCGCCGTAAGAGTCCCATCGGGGTTGCTAATTTTTATCAATTGGTAATAATCAATTCAGCAGAGTGTGGTGCCACCACCAAACGTTCAGCGACATCCACGGAATCTCCGGTCCAGACATCTTTGGCACCGCCTATTTCGCCAAGAACCTCTGATAGTTCAAATGTTTCTGCAGTACTGCCCCTTGCTAGAAAAACACTTGCTCTGCTGCCATCGGCCATTTTTTTTGACCAAACTTGGGCATCATTGTTATCAAAAATCAGCCGCCCCTGCTCTCCTGACCAGTCCTGATCAACGGCAATTACTCCTGGATGGATCAGAATGCTAAGTGTTTCGTCGGACATCTTTAGCAGGTCGTTGCCAGCCATTAGCGGTGCATTAAGCACGGCCCAAAGATAAAAATGTGCTCGATTTTCTGTAAAACTCAAGTTGCCATTACCTACCTGCAACATGTCGGGATCGTTCCAGGCCCCGGGTTTTGAATAGGGATACAAGTCGCGTTGCAAGTCAAGCGTGTACATTACAGAGTCCCAGCGGGCAAATAGGTCATCGGTGGTTCTCCACATGTTTGTGAATTCTGGCGCCCATTCATGGGATCTGAAAAGTCCATATTCTGAAATTGAATAAACAATATCCTTTCCAGTTGCTTTTAGGGCCTCAGACATCTTCCTAAATGCATCCTCAGGATTAAGGCCATCGTTTAGGTGAGCGCGGCACCAGTCGTACTTTAGATAGTCCACTCCCCATTCTGCGAAAGAGTTGGCATCAATTGTTTCGAAACCTAACGAGCCAAGTCCGTCAGCGATGTAGTCATCGTATTGCTGGGCACAGGTAAGGGTTCCAGGGACCGAATAGATTCCAAATTTCAACCCCAGCGCCTTGACCTCCTGAATGAGAGCGGGAATGCCCTCCCTGAATCTCAGTGCGTGACCTTGCAGCTCTCCCTTGTAATTTCTTCTAGCATTTTGATAACCATCATCTAAAACCAGATAGTTATAACCTGCTGCTAACATTCCGTTATCGACCATGGCCTGTGCTTGAGCGAGAATTGATTTCTCAGTGAGGCGACTAAAATCAGCGCGATCACGCTCATTTAATCCATAGTTCCAAGAGTTCCAGCCCATTGGTGGCAAAGCTGCAAGTGTCATTTTTTCCCTTGATTTAGTTTCCAGTACTGCAGAGCTACAACGACTAAAGCAGCTGTGTGGAGTGCGATTACTAGATACACAATTCCCGGACTTCTTGCCCATTCCGCGTCCAGACGAACCCAGCTGATTCCATAAACTTCAGGCGGCTGACCGGATAAAATCTCTATCGACTGTCTGGGTGCCCAATTAGAAACACCCCTAGCTAAGGGGTCTGATTCCATTTGAACTGTTTCTACCCGCAAATCTGCCGCCAAAATTGCATGAAGATTAATTGTGTTTGCTAGGGACAGAACCCAAAGGGAAATTTGTTTCCAAATAGATACTGACCAAACAAGAGCAAGAATTGTGAACGCTTGAACTAAATATCGCTCGTGAACTCGAGTTGGCACCGCAAAGAATGCAACTAGAAGTAAGGCATAGGCCGTCAATACGTGTTTGGCATCGTGGCTTCGCACAAGGAACCAAAAAGTAACTGCAGCGATAGCAAGAAACAGGAACCCGCCAATCAGACCGGCAGGTACCCCCAAAATTTTTAAATTATCAGTAAGCCAAAAAACTCGACCATCCTGAAATTGCTGTGCCAGCGGAATCTCACCAAATACCGCCCACACGTTATAGGCGTTTGCGGATAAAACCGGAAAAAGACCAGCAGTTGATAGATATTGCCAGGCTAAACCAACGAGATCGCCCACAACTGGAACGTCAGCAACACCCCTTGGCGCGAATGCTTCAAGGCTCCATGGCACTGCGATAACAGTGAAGGTCACCGCTCCAGCAATGACAGAGGTTGCAAACCGTTTGCGAGTAATCTCACCCCCAATTACCTGACCGATCAGCACCGGCAGTATGACAAATAGCGCAAGGGCACCCTGAGGCTTAGTTAGAACGGCGATAACAAATAAAACAATTGCCCACTCGGGCTTCTTTTCAATGAGAAAGAATATTGCAGCCAGCATAGGTAAAGCAGCCAATGAATCAACCTGGCCCCAGATTGCCGAGTCATACCAAATAACGGGAACAAAGCAAAAGGCAAAAGCAGCTACTAGGCCGGTTCTTGCGCTGAACCATTTTTTACCGCCAAAAGCAAGTAAGGCAGCGATACCAAGATCAGCGAGTATTGAAGGTGCTTTGATAAGCGAGATTGGGTGCACCCCAAAAGCGTCTCCAAGCCAAGTCAGCATCACAAGAATGTCTGCGAAAACCGGAGGGTAATTAATCGTTTGATCGTAATCATAGGCATCAAGGCCCCGAGCGGAGATTGAATCCAACCAGTTACCAAAAGTGGCTAAATCCCAAGCAAACCCCTGATTTGGGAAAACTAAAAAAGCAAGCCAGGCCCTGAGGACTAGTCCCAGAACAAGGATTAATCCAAGTAAAAATCCAAACTTGTGATTCGTCACTCTTCCCACGAAACCTGATTCGTGTTGTGATTGATCAAGAACTTGGTTCGCCCGCGACGGACCACCTCGACTCCATCACCGCCCTCACGTGCAAGACGTAATTCGCCGATCACGGAATCAAAGAATTGCCTGCAGGAGGCATCATCAAGACGAGTTCCTATGTACCAAGCATTGGCAGACCTTGACCTCACAATGGCCGCAGAGCCTGAGGCTTCTCCAGATGAAAATTTTGCCAATACGTTCGCTGTTGTCGCCTCTGCAAATTGAGACCATTCGGTGGCTTTGTAGCCGTTGGAAAGCTCGACAAACTCGTTTGACCTAGCCGGGGCAAACTCTTCGACATGAATGCCAATTACATCGGTGGCTAATTTGCCTCCGTACCCCCCGGTCTTGATGGAGTCGTCTTCATTAGAGATGCCGGTGAAATAGGAACTAATAAGGTTTTTACCGTTGGCTACGTAATTACTAAGAACTTGTTCTTGGCTATCGCTCATTAGATATTGCATCGGCGCTAGCACCAATTCGTAAGCGTTCAGATCTTCGAGCAAGGAATTTGGGCTTACAAAATCAACGCGGACTCCAAGTTCCCACAGTGCCCGGTACCAGTCATGCGCCAATTCTGGATAACTGATTGAGGTGGATGGCAGGTTCATCTGGGAAAGGGCCCACCAAGACTCGTAATCAAAGATCATCGCAACTTGCGCGCGCTGGGTCTGAGTTTTTGAAAGATTGCCTAGGTCATGAATTTGCTTGCCTAGCTCAACCACGGACCTCCAGATTCGACTCTTCCTTCCGGCGTGAGGGAACATGGCTGAATGAAACTTCTCTGATCCACTTATTGACTGTCGCCATTGAAAAAACATGGCTCCATTAGAACCTCTGGCAATGTGGCTCATGGAATTTGCAATCATTTCTCCATGCGATTTAGCAATATTTCTTTGTTGCCAATTGACTGCAGAAGTTGAATGCTCCATTAATAGCCAAGGTTTACCCTGGGCGAAACCCCTAGTTAAATCTGCTTGAAACGCTAAATCGATGTAATTTTTAGGATCTTCAGCGTTCAGATAGTGATCGGTAGCAACAAAATCAACTTCGTTTGCCCAGTCCCAGTAATTAAGGTTTCCGGAATGCTTCATAGACATGAAATTGGTCGTGATTGGTGTTGAACTATCGAATTTTCTAATTTGGTCTTTCTCTGCACGATAAAGATCAAGAATTTGATAGTGACTAAATCTACGGAAGTCCAAGAACATGCTTGGGTTCGGATACGTTCCTGCGGGTGTTTCTGCTGGAACATTAATTTCTTCCCAGTCGTGATATTTCTGAGACCAGAAATTCGTTCCCCACGCCCTATTAAGTTCGTCCAGGTTTGAATACCGTAATTTCAACCAGCTTCGCCAGGCGATTTCACTTTGGTCGCAAAAGCAGAGTGGGTTATGGCAACCATATTCGTTATTCACGTGCCACATCTTCAAAGCGGGATGTTTGGAATACCTCTCAGCCAAACGGCCTGCTAGATCGGCAGCCTTTTGTTTATAGATAGGCGAACTTACGCAGTAGGCCTGTCTGCCACCATGAGAATGACGAACGCCTTGATTTGTCACTGGGAGCACTTCTGGCCATTTGCGAGTTAGCCAAGCAGGAGGTGACGCGGTGGCCGTTGCCAGATCAACACCGATTCCGTTCTCGTGGAGCAGGTCAAATATTTCATCAAGCCAACCAAATTCGTATTTACCGTCGGCTACCTCAATATTTGCCCATGCAAATACCCCTAGAGTCACCAGGTTTACATTGGCTTCTTTCATCAATTTGACGTCTTCAAGCCAAACTTCACGAGACCATTGCTCAGGGTTGTAGTCACCCCCGTAAGAAAGCTGATCCAAGAAAGGGCTGGACATGACTACAAGCGTTCTACCTCAATAAGAATTGCGTTCTCAGGCGCCAAAATTGGAGGCCGAAGCCCAATGCGTTCCAAAGTGGCGCCGGTCAAGACAACTCCGTCGAGCCATTTAGGTAGCTGCTGGTGGATGTACTTCGAGGTCCCCGCCGGTTCGACTAAGTTGACTTTGTACTTGGCGTCAGGCAACAAACCAACAATTCTGAAAGCTGCCGGCTTGGTACCCTTCATAGCCCGAAGTGCCACGTACGCAAAGATGGCCTTTGATTTATCCTGAGCCACTACTCCATGGACAAAAGCGGTGTCATCCATGTGTTCGATGCGGGTCATTCTTCCGCTGTGTAGCAATTCTCGGTTTGCTTTGTAGTAGCTGGCCCAAGATTTCAACGCTTCACGTTCTTCGGTTGTTGCCTCAGTAATGTCCCATTCGATTCCTGCGTGGCCAAAAAGTGCTGAGATTGCCCTAAACGATATGTGATGCACTCGATGGGTTGTATGTGAGTGCGTAGGGCCAACGTGTGAACCCAACATTTCTGGCGGAATAGCGATCTGCGTGTAGCGCTGAATGTACTGTCGCTCAAGCGCGTCGTTACAATCTGAGGTCCAGAATCGATCGGCATGCATAACCATGCCAAGATCTACGCGTCCACCGCCGGATGAGCAAGACTCAATTTCTAATCCTGGGAATCGTGACTTTAGCTCATCAAAAAGTCGATAGATGGCAAATGTTTGTTCCCGCACGGCGGCCTTGCCGAGGTGCGCAGCTTCTGTTAATACTCGATTGTGGTCCCACTTTATGTAGGAGATTTTGCAGGAAGCAAGCACATCGCTCACTTGATTCAGAACGTGGTTGTAGGCACCTTCATGAGTTAGATCAAGAACCTGCTGGTGACGAGCCTCAGGAGGAATTCGGTTTCCAACGTGAAATATCCACTCTGGATGGGCTCGGTAAACGTCTGAATTGGGATTAACCATTTCGCCTTCAAACCAAAGACCAAATTCAATGCCACGTGCTTCAAGCATGTCGGAAAGCGGCTTCAATCCATTAGGCCAAACAGCGTCGCTAACTACCCAGTCACCCAAGCCGGCGTGGTCATTACGCCTTGCACCAAACCAACCATCATCCAGAACAAATCGTTCAACACCAATTTCTTTTGCAACATCAGCAAGCTGAGTAAGTTTCTCTAAGTTGTGATCAAAATAAACGGCTTCCCAAACATTCAAAGTCAATGGGCGTGGTCGAACGTTTGTTGGGTGCTCAGCACGAGCTCGCAACCACCTGTAAATTCGATCAGAAATGCCATCAATGCCGGAGTCAGAGTAAGTTGCTGCAACAGTAGGTGCCACATATTTTTGACCGGATTCAAGAATTATTTCACCAGGCTGAAGTAATTCCCCCGCACCAAAAGTTGTTCTTCCTGTTGGTTGACGTTCAACGAGGTGACGAGTATTTCCTGACCACAGCAATCCAAGTGACCAAACCTCACCAGCCTGATAGTTGGCACCCGCTGTCATTGCAAGTTGAACAATTGTGTAATCGTGACCGCTTCGTCCTTCACGAATCTCTCGCGCCCAAGTGCCAACTTGGATTTCTCTGCGCTGAGGTTGACGCTCTTTGACCCATCGACCAGTGAAATCCATGGTTTCCACGGCTTGATCTGGAAGGGGGAACCATGTGGTCAACTCATTCAACGAATATGTTTCTTGGCCTAGATTTTGGATTTCTTGAGTGATTAAGAGAACACCCTGAGGGGTAATTTTGAATTCAATTGATACCCCAAGACCGGCTTGGGAATCCTGTGAAGTCACCCTTAATGCGCTATCGGATTTTTGAACATTAGTAACTTCGAAAAGCTGAGACCAGTCCTGGCCGTTTCGATGTCCTTGAACAGCAGGGCGCCCTAGAAACCCTCTAGCGTTTTCTCGCCAAACTCCTGGATTTTGAGGATTATCCAAATCCGCGTGTGGCACACCCTCTTGAACAATCTTGAGCAAGTCTGGTGACTCCCCTAAATCACCTAGATAGTGCCCCCAGTGCAAAATTGATGGGGTTCCAGCTGAAACATCAACAATTAACTGCACTCCGGCAGCAGATAGTTCTAGGAAATTTGTTCTGGGAGTCATTGGTTTTTGCCTTTTGTAGATAATTGATAGTAATGGGCCCGGTGGCGGAAAGGGAAAGGAGCCACCGGGCCCATTATTTAGCTCAACTTGATGAGTTTAGAAAAGATCCAGGATCTTGTCGTTTGCATCATCAAGAGCTGTCACAGGCGACTTGCCAGACATGATGGAGTCCATAACTGGGTTAATAATGTCGTCTACCTTTGACTTCTTGTCTGCAATTGGGAACAAGAAGGTGGTCTTGTTCTTGATGTGTACGTAGAACGCTGACACATCAATGCCCTTCTTCTTGAACGCTGCTACAGCCTTTGTAGTTGAAGCAGGGATTGCAGGGAACACGGTTGCCTCACCAGCGATGATGTCCTGACATGCTCGTGAACCCATGAACTTAACCCACTGCCATGCTGCTTCTGGGTTCTTAGTTCCCTTGTAGATGTTGTCTGCAAGACCGTTGTACATAGACGCACGCTTGCCGGTTGGGCCTACTGGAGTCGGTGCAAGAGCTGGCTCAAATGTTGCACTCTTCTTACCGAAGATAGATCCTGTGTTCCATGAACCTTCAGCAAGAATTGCAGCTTTACCTGCAGCAAGCTGGTCAGAGTTACCTACACCCTTAGATGCGGCAAGAGTGTTCTGGAAGCCCTTGGTTGTAAGGCCGTACCACCACTTAAGAGTGTTCTTCAACTTGGTTGAGTCGTAGTGGTAGTTGCTGTTCCAAGGTCCGTCGTTTACCTTCCAGCCATTTGCAGCTGCAAGCCATGACCACTCGGTCTGACCATTTCCACCACCGGCGCCTGACATCCAGATACCGTGAGTCTTAACGTTGCCTGCATCGAAGCCAGCTTCGTCTCCACGCTTACCATTCTTGTCAACGGTCAACTTAGCGATTACTTTTTCGAATGTTCCACCATTGGTTGGGTTCCAAGTTAGGTTTGCCATTTCCTTCGCAGTGATACCAGCTGCGTCAGTTAGCTTCTTGTTGTAGAACAAGGCAATGGTGTCAAAGTCCTTTGGAAGTCCGTACTGAGTGCCCTTGGTGTCTCGCCAAAGTGAGGCAAGACCAGGCTGGTAGGTTGAGTCAACTACTACCTTGTCGCGCTTGATGTAGCTATCTAGCGGCAGAATCTGCTTCTTAGCAGCAAACTCAGGGAAGAAGGCTAGGTGAGAGGTAAATACGTCGTATCCCTTACCAGAGACAAATCCTGCATTAACCTTTGTCCAGTAGTCATCCCAACCGATTTGCTCGATCTTGACATTGACTCCGGACTGCTTTTTGAAAGCGGCGGCACACTTAACGTAACCAGGCTTCTGGTTTGAATCCCATAGGCCGTAAGTGATTGTGCCTGATGCCTTTGGCGCAGAGTGAGCAACTGTGCCCAAACCTGCGACCATTGCAGCAGCTGTAACAACTGCAGCAGTAGCTTTGAGGAACTTCATAACAATTTCTTTCTCTTTTGTTTTAGGCGCACCTACGGTTGTGGCTTGCCCATCCAGAATCAAATAATTTACTTAACTCCGGAAGCTTGAATAGAGCCAACAATTTTCTTGCCAAGGAAAATCATCAGCAGGACCATTGGTACAGCGGCAACTAGTGCACCTGCCATCAGCCCACCCCAATCGGGGCTACCTTGAGGCGTCTGAGACTTGAAAACACCCATTCCAACAGTCAGAACGGTCGACGAAGGGTCACCTGAGCCGATGTAAAACGGCCACAGGTAGTCGTTCCAATAAAAAATAAATTGCAGAATAGCCAAGGTAATGATTTGAGGCCAGGCAATTGGCGCAACTATCTTGGTAAAGATTCTGAAATGATTTGCTCCATCGATGAGAGCTGCCTCGATGATGCTCAAGTTTGTTCCTAGGAAAAACTGACGTAAGAAGAAAATCCCGAATGGCGAAAAAAGCATCGCAGGAATCATAATTCCAGCCAAAGTGTTCAGCAGGCCGAGGTCACGAATCAATAGAAAGTTTGGAAGTACAAGGAATATGCCGGGAACGGTCATAGCTACCAAGAAGATGAAGAAAACTTGATCGCGGCCCTTCCACTTGAGGATTGAAAAAGCGTAGGCCGCTGCCGCGCTAAATAAAACCTGCGAAACCGTGATTCCAGTTGCAACAACCACTGAATTAGCAAATGACTGGAGAAAATTAATTGAAGCACCAGAGCCACCCTCCGCCAGAGCTTGCTCCTCAGTTGCAAGCCCAAAGACTCTAGCGAAACCACCCCACGTAAAGTTCACGGGTAAAAGTGACATTGGGTCGCTGAATAGCAATTTGTTGTTACTCAATGCAGTTCTGAGCATCCAATAAATTGGAAAAAGGGTGATAAAAATCAAAATTGCTAACGAAGTCCAACCAAATATTTTTGTGCCGAGTGACTGAGGAATCCTGTACTCGGTTTCCTTCTGTTTCTTCGATTTATTTACTGATTTAAATGTTGACATTATTTATCGCTCCAAATCAGATTCACTTGCACGGAGTAATTTCGTTTGAAGCAGTGCAATTAGGCTCAGCAACACCATAAGAAATACTGAAATAGCTGATGCGTATCCAAACTCGAATGCGCCCCAGGCCTTATCTGCAATCAAGATGCTAAAAGTTTTTGTCGCATTAATTGGACCACCATTTGTAGTGACCGCGATGGTGTCAAAAATTTGAAAAGAGCCTGTAATGGTGATCACCAGTACAAATGCCAGAACTGGCCGCAAAAGTGGCAGTGTGATAGAGCGAAACGTTCTCCACTCACTAGCTCCATCTACGGCTGCGGCTGCATACACATCCTCTGGAATTGCCTGGAGTCCGGCAAAAACCAATAGAGCTGTGTACCCCATGTGGCGCCATACGTTTATCAATGCAATCGTTGGCATGGCCCAAACTTCATCGAAAAAGGTTACTTTTGGCAGGTTAAGCCATTCGATAGCAGCATTAACGAGACCCAAGTTATAGTCGAGAAGCCAGTACCAAATCAAAGCAACGATTACGTTCGAGATTAAGAATGGGATGAGTATGATTCCACGGATAAAGCTGGAACGAGTGAAGCGGTGAATTAGCACCGCAATAAAAATCGCTAAAACTGTCTGGACAACGATGTTGATGGATACGTACTGGAGCGTAACCCAGAGTGCATTCCAGAAGAGTTCGTCTTGGACCATTCGTGCGTAATTTTCTACACCTGTGAAAACAGGGTCGCTAAAGACGTCATAAGTTGTGAAAGACAAGTAAACGCCACGAATTCCAGGGACTATCACGAAAATTGCAAGGCCAATAATCGCAGGCAGCATGAATGGAACCGCAGTGAAGAAATCACTCCGTCTCCTATTCCTGGTAATGCTTGAAGATTTTGGCACTTCAAACCTTTCGTTGTAGTAGTCCGATGTTAGTAAGATAAATCAGACAAAAGTCACAAAAAATAACAATAGATACCAAAATGTAACCAAACTGAATAAATTCTCACATTTTCTCGTATTAGGGTAGAAGCCACAAAGAACAACGGAGATCCAAGTGCTAGCAGCCCAGAGGCAGGCGACCATCCTCGAAGAGGTCGGAAAACTTGGGGCTGCCCGCATATCCGATTTAGCAGATGCGCTATCAGTATCTGAAATGACAGTTCGACGAGACATAGATTTATTAGCCGAACAAGGCCTGCTCGACAAAGTACACGGTGGCGCCATTGCCTTGCTTGAATCCAGCAACGTCAGCGAGCCGCCGTTCAAGGCAAAATCTCTGCGGGAACAGGTTGCCAAAGATTCCATAGCCGCGAAGGCTGCATCTCTTATCTCGCCCGGTTCGTCGATTGCGCTTATGGGTGGCAGCACTGTTTTTGCTATGGCTAAGCACATCGCAAACATTCCTAGGCTCACAGTGGTGACCAATTCATTGCCAGTATCAGACTTTCTTCACCGAGAGGGCCGAGATGACCAAACAGTTGTCTTGACTGGTGGTATGAGAACTCCAACCGACTCTTTCGTGGGCGAATTAACCATCGCGGCATTTCAGAGATTGAACATCGACCTAGCGTTTCTGGGCACCCACGGTATGGATCTTCGCGGAGGCTTCAGCTCGCCAAACCTGTATGAAGCAGAGACAAATAGGTCCATTCGTCAAAAAGCGCAATCGGTTGTAGTACTCGCTGATAACACCAAGTGGGAAAAAATTGGGTTCAGCACATTTGCCGCCCTGAATGAGGCTGACGTCTTAATCACAGATTCAGCACTCCCCGAGGAAGCAATTATCACCCTAAAGGAGCATGTGCAGACCGTGCACGTTGTATCCGTGGGTATTTAGGTTTTTATGAACACCAGAAAAGTCATTGACTACTTAAGCGACGGCCGGCAAATAATATATTTCGACGACGAAAACTCAGATTTGCCGCAAACTCGAAAAAAGGACCGTAGAGATAAAAATGCCCGTCCCGATGTAGCAGAAATGCGGCTTGACGTGCTGACTGGGGATTGGATTTCAATTGCTGCCGCAAGGCAATCCAGGGCTTTTCTGCCACCTGAAAATCAATGTCCACTTTGCCCTACTAGTGAAGGAAATTTATCTGAGGTTCCCGACGATTTTAACGTCGTTGTCTTCGAAAATAAGAGCCCTTCATTTGGCCCAGTCCTTCTAGATAATGCGGGGACCGGTTACTCTAACGTCCCACCATTGATCCTTGGCAAAACCTTGAAGTCTGTTGGAAGATGCGAGGTAGTTGTGTTTAGCTCAGAGCACACGGGTTCCTTAGCGGAATTGCCAACGACTCGCTTGAGGACCCTAATTGATGTCTGGGCGGATAGAACACAAGATCTGCAGAGCATGCCAGGAATCCTTCAGGTCTTCCCGTTTGAAAATCGTGGTCAAGAAATTGGCGTAACGCTTCATCACCCGCACGGTCAAATTTATGGCTACCCATTCGTAACCCCAAGAACGAAAAAATTACTAGAGGCGCTTGCAAATTACCCTGGCGACTTATTTCAAGAGACTCTGGAATTTGAACAAAACAGTGAGAGGGTGCTCATTCAGGGCAACCATTTCACCGCCTACGTGCCATTTGCAGCCCGCTGGCCGATTGAAATACACCTGCTTCCTCACCGTCATGTTCAGCACTTTGGGCAACTCAGTAGTAAAGAGCGCGATGAGTTGGCAGATGTCTATTCAAAACTTTTAGTTGCACTAGACAAACTTTACGAATCGCCTACTCCATACATTTCGGCATGGCACCAGGCCCCTTTGATTGAGGGAGGCGAAGACGTACGACTTCAATTGCAAATCACCTCGCCAAGGCGAGCAAAGGATAAGCTAAAGTTCCTTGCCGGTTCAGAGTCTGCAATGGGTGCATTTATCGGTGACGTACAGCCAGAAGTTACCGCGGCTCAAATCCGAGAGATCCTGCAATGACTGATTCGTTGATAGAAAAGACACACACAACCTTCATCGAAAAATTTGGATACTCGCCAGCAGGAGTATGGTCGGCACCTGGTCGCGTGAATCTAATTGGTGAACACACCGATTACAACGAAGGATTTGTTTTTCCGTTTGCGATTAACCGACACACATTTGCAGCAGTGGCACTAAGGAGCGATGGGAACATTCGAGTATCTTCTGGATTCTCTGAAAAAATCCATCAGGTCACTTTGGATGCAATTTCTAAAAACGACAATTACGATTGGGCTGCTTACCCTTTTGGCGTCGCATGGGCAATCCAGCAGATTACAAATGTTGCGGGTTTGGGTTTTGATTGCCACATTGAGTCGGATGTGCCTGTTGGAGCAGGACTTTCATCGTCTGCGGCAATCGAATGCTCGGTAGGCATAGCCCTCAATGACCTTTGGGGAGTCGACCTCAGTAAACAGGAGCTAGCCAAGGCTGGGCAATTGGCCGAAAATGAAATTGTTGGTGCACCCACTGGAATCATGGACCAATCAGCATCTTTGCTTGGAGAAACCGATCACGGTGTTTTTCTAGATTGTAGGAGTCTTGGTTCACAGGTGGTGAATCTTGGTTTTTCTCGAGACGGTCTAGAACTCTTGATCATTGATACAAAGGTCGCTCACCGCCATGCCGATGGCGGCTACTCAGCTCGTCGAGGAGCCTGTGAAAAAGGCGCAACGCTTATGGGAGTAACTTCGCTAAGGGACCTGTCAACAAAAGACTTAGACCTTGCAGAAGAAATCCTGGATGAAGTGACCTTTCGCCGCGTGAAACACGTTATTACAGAAAATCAAAGAGTTTTGGATACGGTCGATAACCTCAAACTCAAGGGGCCAAGAGCAATCGGCCAACAGATGCATGAGTCCCACATCTCAATGAGGGACGATTTTGAGATTTCTATCGATGAGCTTGATGTAGCTGTTGAAACAGCGATTCAGCACGGTGCGATTGGAGCAAGAATGACCGGTGGCGGTTTCGGTGGGGCAGCAATTGCGCTGGTGCCTATTGAGAAAATCGGATCCGTCACTCTAGCAATAAAGGCAGAATTCGAGAATCTCAAATATCAGAAACCTGAAATATTTGCTGTTTCAGCTGGGCCAGGCGCCTGCCGCGTAGCCTAGGAACTCAAGTAAGGCATCCTATCGGTGTTGCTGATAGGCTAAAAGGACGCTTAACTCACAAATCCCAACAATTCTTGAGAACTAGCGCGCTTGGGCCTCTAGCTCAGTTGGTTAGAGCATCGGACTTTTAATCCGAGGGTCGTGGGTTCGATCCCCACGGGGCCTACAAGAAATGAAACCTCACCTTTATGGTGAGGTTTTATTTTTAACCTTTCTCCAAATTAGGAGGCTTTGGGCCAAAATAGCCTCATGACTAACTTCGTGCTGGCTGTCGACCAAGGAACAACCAGTAGCCGCGCCATCGTTTTCAATCACTCAGGCGAACCCCTAGGTTCGAGTCAAATAGAACATAAACAGATAATGCCAATGCCAGGCTGGGTTGAGCATGATCCACTCGAAATCGTTGAGAACGTTCGAAAGGTGATGAATCTGGCACTGTCAGGTTCCAACGTAACTGTAGATGGAATTATTGCCCTGGGGCTTACTAATCAAAGAGAAACAACAGTCGTCTGGAACCGAAAAACCGGTATTCCGATTCACAACGCAATTGTTTGGCAAGACACTCGGACCCAGCCAAAGATTGATGACCTATCCAAGCATGGTGGAGTGGACCGCTTCAAAAGAAAAACGGGGCTTCCCCTTGCGACTTTCTTTTCGGCAAGCAAAATCTCATGGCTTCTCGAGAATGTAATTGGAGCCAAAGAATCTGCAAAAAGCGGCGACCTTCTTTTTGGCACAATTGACACTTGGCTCTTATGGAACTTAACCGGTGGGATTTCCGGCGGCGTACACAAAACAGACGTGACAAATGCCAGTAGAACTTTATTGATGGATTTGGAGACTCTTACCTGGGACCAAGAAATTTTGGAGGCATTTGGGATTCCACTATCGATGCTGCCAGAAATTTGCAGTTCTTCAGAAGTGTTTGGAACAGTTTGCGAAACATATGACCTAGCTGGTGTTCCAATATCTGGAATCCTCGGCGATCAACAAGCAGCAACGTTTGGCCAAGCCGCCTTCGCACCGGGCGATTCCAAGAACACTTATGGAACAGGTAATTTCCTAATTTTCAACACCGGATTAGAAAAAGTTTTTTCCGAAAATGGCTTACTGACAACAGTTGCCTACAAGATAAAAGGTGAAGCGACCCAATATGCGCTTGAAGGTTCGATTGCGGTCACCGGATCGCTCATTCATTGGCTTCGAGACAATCTAGGCATTATTGATGAATCGGCAGATATTGAAAGTTTGGCTGGCTCCGTGAAAGACAATGGAGGAGCATACTTTGTGCCTGCATTCAGTGGCCTTTTTGCTCCTTATTGGAGACCCGATGCGCGTGGAGCCCTGCTTGGCCTAACCAGATACATCACCAAAGGCCACATAGCGAGAGCAGCGCTTGAGGCAACTGCATTTCAAACAAAAGATGTGCTGGACGCCCTGAATGCCGACTCGGGACTGGAGCTTAAGTCATTAAAGGTTGACGGCGGTATGACTGCCAATGATTTGCTCATGCAATTTCAATCGGACATCCTTGGTGTGCCTGTGATTCGTCCGGTGGTCCACGAGACAACCTCACTTGGCGCTGCCTACGCAGCAGGACTTGCCGTTGGCTTTTGGAATGATCTTGACCAACTCAGAAGTCTATGGAGAGAAGGCAACCGTTGGCTGCCAAATATGCCGAAATCCGAAGTAGAGAAACACATGTGCCAGTGGAAGAAAGCGATTGAGCACAGTTTGAACTGGCACGAAGATTAATTCAGACTACAGTGATGAAAATTTCGAATGAAACGCTTTTTCAAAAATTATCCTAATTTCTGCTTCAACTTCTGGTGTAATTGCACCAATAAATTTCAAATGTGTCCTACGACTAAGCAGGTCATCAAGTTGGACAACAAACTCATTCCGAATCAAATAAATCAATTCGCTATCTGAGAAATCCGCAAGAGTCTTCAATCTGTTATCACCGAATTTGGATACAAATTGAATAACTTCTGCAGCAAAAGTACCGTAGCGTGAAAGCAATTGCTCTACCCTATGTTCCGACAACCCATTCGTGTGGTCTACGACCCACTGTTTTCGGCTAACCTCATCTTTCGGATAGCCGCTACCTCCACCGATTGCGATTGCACTAGTTGAGACTTTCCTTGGTTGTCCCAGGATTTTTAGAGCCTCTGAAGACATATGTTCGCCAAGCGCGCGAAAAGTTGTCCATTTGCCACCAACAAGGCTGAGGATGGGTGTTGCGTCACTCGTTCTTACTATTTTGTAATCACGAGATACAAAACCGGGGGCAAGATCCTGACTAGCCGGAAGCGGACGCACACCGGAGTACTTGTAAACGATTTGATTACTAGTGACACTAATTTTGGGAAATACGTAATTAATGAGCTCAAAAAAGTAATTCACTTCATCGTCAGTGCACACAGATGGTTCAGAAATATCGTGTGGCAAGTCTGTTGTGCCAACGAGAACTTTTCCCAAGATTGGATACATAAGCACGATTCGACCATCTTTATTTTCAAAAAATATTTCTCGGTTGTCACAGGCGCGAAAAAGATCTTCATTATTTAGAACTATGTGTGACCCTTTAGTTCCCCCCATAAACTTCGTAGCTAAACCAAGTGATTGATTAGTGGCATCGACCCAAGGGCCTGATGTGTTGATGATTACCTTAGCTCTAAACCAAAAGTCTTTGCCAGTAACTCCATCGCGTAACTTGATGGAATTATGATCCCTGCCAATTACCTCGAGGTAGTTTGCTGCACGCGCATGGGATCCGCACCTCAAAGCGTCCTTCAGGACGTCGAGAGCTAGACGTTCAGGACTCTCCATGGCCGCATCGAAATAAGTGGCAGTAAATTTCACTTCATTGTTCACATCTGGAAAGAGATTTCGAGATTTCTTTTTACCCAGAAACACGTGTCGAGGAAGACGACCACCATTTCGCCCAAATGTGTCATAAATCAGAAGGCCAATTTTTATGAGGACAGCTCCACGCTCACGAGGCTTCCCTTGTTTATGAAGCAGGAGTCGAATCGGAGCATTCAACATTCCTGAAAATAAAGAAAAGACTGGGATTGTAGTTTTTAGAGGCTTGACGTAATGTGGAGCCAACTGAAGCAGAAGATTCCGCTCCCTAAGTGACTCTCTAACCAATCTGAGCTCACCGTTTTCGAGATATCTAACCCCGCCGTGGATCATGTGGGAAGAAGAAGCCGAGGCTCCGGAGCAGAAATCATTTCTTTCAACCAACACAACTTTTATGCCTTGAAGCGCCAAATCGCGAAAGGTAGAAAGACCGTTTATTCCACCACCGATAATTAGGACATCTGCACTGGGATCGGCTTGAATTTCACCTAAGCGCCCAGCAAGTTGACTTTTGTTATCTGCGGATTCCAACAATCCCAATCTCTACTCCTCACATGTATGAATGTCACAATGAGAATGTACTACCTCTCAACATTTGGCAAACTAGCTTTGAGTTCGACCTCTATAAATGGCGCCATTGTCCTAGCAAACGTATCTGTTAAGTGATTGTCGTCGCGGTACACAACGACGTTACCGATAACGGCGAGGCAATTTGCCGGCTCGCAATAGATGTCGTCAAGGTCAATCAGTCGCACCTCTGGAGAGTTGGCAACTGCTTCAACCTGTGGATCAAATTTCAAGCCGCTGGATCTTGAAAAATTACACTCCGCGCCAGTCGATAAACAGGCAACAATGTTTTTGCCAGGATTTGGGCTGTCTTTGATTGCAATTATCCGATTACCGTTGGCCGAAAGTTGATTCCAAAGCCTTGAAAGGTCTTTCACAGCGGAGACCTTGCCGGCAACCCAGTCAACTCCAGCACGCTGCGAGGTGATTACAACTTCGTACTTTGAATTCTCAAGCTTCGCCGCAGCGTTAGCGACCCAGATTGGGCAATTCTTGGTGAGCAAAGCATCGTGCTTTCGGACGGCATAGGTGAATGGGCAACCACCCTTGGCATAAAGATCAAGTTGCCAATTATTTCTCAAGGCCAAAACATTAAGCGCCCCTGCAAATTGCGCCAAGTGTGAGTCTCCTACTGCCGCAACTCGGACAGAGCCAGTTCGCGAACCAAGGGCGCAGAAACTTGCTTCCGTTTGTTCACGGGTAACGGAAAAGCAATCATCTGGCAAGGTTGGCGTATCCGATGCAGCCACCGTTAGCGATGGGTAGATTCCCTCAAGTGAGGAATTATTGCAATCTGAATCCGTTGTAATTCGAGCAGCGGCACCAAAACACTCGTGACTGGCAACTTGGCCAACCTTGCCAAACTCCAACTCCTGAGCAATTCGCTGGTTGCCCAAGTTGATAGCCAAACCGGCGAGTGAGGCAATCAATACAGAAGTCGTGGCAGTGAGAGCAAAGACCTTGAACTTTTTGACCTGCATTTTTGAGATTGGTTTTTCAATCAGTCGCTCGGTAGCCCAGGCCAAGACCAAGGTGGCTATCACAATCCAGATTTTGTGCATCGTGGTTAAAGCTGAGTGGGTGACAAACGGAACACCGATCAAAATGGGCCAATGCCACAGGTAGATTGCGTAGGACTTGTCACCAACCCACTGCAGGGGTTTCAATCCCAAGATTCTTGAAACAATACCGGTATCGATTGCCGCAACTATTACAAGAAAAGTGCCCACCGTAGGAGCCAGTGCAGCAACACCAGGAAACGGGGTCTGGTT
>JACCDN010253310.1_pt1 | contig 18764 bp, 17 predicted proteins | sample 7441691 | NCBI WGS metagenome assembly JACCDN01 (sample SAMN15323439, study PRJNA562643) | freshwater metagenome | isolation source: river surface water | place: USA:Blue River Watershed | collected 2017-08-16 | reverse complement strand
TAGCGGTTGAAGATTCTGTAAAAGGAAAGCTTCTAACACGTTCCCTTGGTAGTAACGAGGGCACGTCAGGTTTAGCAAACCGACGTAGTGTCCAGTGGTAATGGACATAAGGTCCGGTCGTAACGGGTTAGAGGTTAGATACGGTACTACTAAAGCGAGTGTGAAGAAAAAGAAAAAAGAAGAAGGAAAGAAAAGGAAAAAAGGATACCGCGTCTTTGCCAAGCCCCGTAAGGGCTGTGGCAATGTAGTGAAGGTAACACAATGATCTCATGGAATTGGGTTTTGTGCCTAATATTGCCTTGAGCAATGCCTAAAAATACGTTATCACTTGCTTATTAATTAAGCAAAAGTGAAATATGTCATACTGGCAGGCCAATTATTCGGTTTTCACTCAATGTGTTACTGCTTATAAGCAGGCAACATAATTGGCTCCGCAATTCTATACAACAGTTTGTGGAAAAAATGTGCTTATTAAGCGTAAAATTCGGCTTAAAAAGTTAACGCTTAGTTTTTCTAAAAGCCAGAAAGCTTTCGTAGTTACAGCCCCGCTTTTTGTATCATTTTCAAAAATTGCTGAATTTATAGATGGCGCAAAACACTGGTTTTCTAAAGTAGAAACAGTTCAACAGCAAGAAGTTACCGAAAAAATCACTCCTGGTAGCTTCATCTCAGTTTTGGGAAAATCTTTGCGTGTAGATTTTTACCCCAACCCAAAATCGTTAGTAATTGAAAAAGAGGGCGTACTTGAAATTCACGGTATTACCACTAAGTTTGAAAGCATTTTGGTCACTCATCTTAAAAACCTAGCCACTGAAAAGTGCACACAATATAGTCACGAATACGCAAAAAAATTAAAGGTTGAGTTTGCTAAGATAGCTGTTAAGGATATGAGAACTCGCTTTGGCAGCTGCACTTCCCACAAGCATTTAAATTATTGCTGGAGAGTTGTCATGGCGCCGGAACATATTCTCGCTTATTTATGTGCTCACGAAGTCGCCCATTTAAAAGAAATGAACCACAGCAAAAATTTCTGGAAACTGGTCGAAAACCTTTGTCCTGATTATAAAATCTCAAGGAAATGGCTTAAGCAACACGGTCATGAACTGTACCAAAATTTTTAATCTCGGATTGCATTTTCTAGCGTGGGTCCAACCCGAATTGGCTCAATTGCTATTGCGCGCCCATCTGCCCCAACTTCTATAAAAGCGCCGCATACGGTTCCTTCTCCAGAAGCTGGCTCTTTTTGCTTTGGCCTTGGAATTTTTTTGAAAAAATTTGCAAAAGCTACTTCGGGCTTTAGACCAATCACTGAATCATAATCACCACACATACCTGCATCGCTCATATAGGCTGTGCCGCCTTTCATAACATGGGCGTCTGCGGTTGGAATGTGCGTATGAGTTCCAATAACAGCACTGACCCTCCCGTCAAAATATTTAGCCATTGCCATTTTTTCTGAGGTTGTTTCCGCATGCATATCTACAAAAATTGCTGCTATAGAACCACCTAAGGGATATTTCTTCAAAATTTCTTCTATAGTCATAAACGGGCAATCTAGAAAATTTTCCATGAATAATCGCCCCATTGCGTTAATTACAAGTAAATTTTTTCCATTAATATTATACAAACCAACACCTTTCCCGGGCACTCCTTTAGGGTAATTCAGCGGGCGCAAGATCTTGTCAGATTGGCTCATACTTGAGAGAATTTCTCCCTTATCAAAGCTATGATTACCACCAGTAATAACGTCAACACCAATTGCAAAAAGGTCTTTCGCCATATCTGGCATAAGCCCAAATCCATGGGCTGCATTCTCTGCGTTAGCAATAACAAAATCTGGTTGATATCTTTTTTTTAGGGTGGGAAGGTGCTTTGCTATTGCATCACGGCCACTACGGCCAAAAATATCACCAAAAAAAAGAATGCGCATAAAAGTCGAAATGTGTAGATTTTGCCATGAGTATAACTTATTTGTTGCTAACTAAAATAAAAATCGTATCCCCCTCTTGCTTTTTATCAATCCTGCCTTATCATGTAAGGCATATATGTAATAAGGATCTGTGGCAATATGAGCCTGACAGACGATAACCAAAACCCATGGGATGTAAGGGACGATAGTCCTAAATCAGGAAAAAAAACTGATAAAAATGAACATCAAGGGCCATTTAGAAATAGCAACTCAGGCAACCAGCCTCCTGAATTTTCAAAAATAATTCTTGATTTCCAAAAGCGTTTTAAAGAAACGCGTGGCGGGGGTGGAGGGGTTCCTCCTCAAGGCCAGCTTAAGGTTTTTGGAGGAATTTTTCTATTAGTAATCCTTGCATGGTTAGCCTCAGGGTTTTACCGCGTGCAAGAAGGTGAAGTCGCAGTTATTCTTCGGTTTGGGGAATTTGTAAGGACAGCGCTTCCAGGCTTGCGTTATCGTATGCCAGCGCCAATTGAGCGCGAGGTCATTAAAAATGTTGCTGTTGTAAATAAAATTGACAGCAGCCATATTCATGACGGTGAGGCCGATCAAAGCTTGATATTAACAGGCGATGAAAATATGGTGCTAACCAACTATACTGTCCTGTGGAAAATTAAAGACATTACTCAGTACCTGTTCACAGTAAGAAACCCTGACGCCACTATTAGCGCTGCTGCAGAAAGTGCTCTTCGCGAAATCATCGGCCAAACAACAGCAAGACTTGCATTAACTGAAGGACGAGAAAAAATTGGCTCACAAAGCCAAGAGCTTCTGCAAAAAATTCTTGATAGCTACAGCACAGGTGTACAAATTATTAGCTTCCAGTTGCAACGAGTTGAGCCACCGGCACAGGTTGTTGAAGCCTTTAATGATATGCAAGCATCATTGGTCGATGCCGATCGTTTAAGCAACGAAGCGCAGTCCTATAGTAATGATATTTTGCCAAAAGCACGAGGCCAGAGCGAAAGTATCTTGCGCAGTGCCGAAGCTTATGCGGCAGAGGTTGTTGAAAAAGCAAAAGGTGAAACTTCAAGATTTACTCAGGTATTGAAGTCAAACCAAAAAAATCCAAAGGTTACACGCATACGCATGCACAGAGAAACGATGGATCAACTTATGAAAGAAGCGAATGTAACGATTGTAGATCATGATCTAGCAAAATCTTTACAAAATTATAATCAGCTGACGCCAATACCGTTGCTAAACAAAAAGGAAGGTGAGTAAATGTTAAATAATCTTCCGGTCTGGCTACGCTACACTCCTATAGCTCTTTTAATTTTGTTAGGAGATTCGTTATTTATTGTTGACCAGGTTACTCAGGCAATTGTTTTGCGATTTGGTGAATACCGCCGTATTCACACCGATCCAGGTTTAAAAATAAAAATTCCTTTTATTGAGGAAACTATTGCATATGAAAAGCGAGTCTTAGATTACGATTTGCCTTCGATCTATGTAACAACCCAAGATCAAAAGCGTTTAGTGGTTAATACGTACACGCGTTACAAAATATCAGATCCCCTAAAGTTTTTCCAAAGTGTAAAACCAGCTTCGGAAGTGGGAGCACGTTTGCGCTTAGAAGCTATTATAAGCAGCTCAGTCCGTAACGTTCTCGGTAAGGTTGAGCTTCGTTCAATGCTTAGGAAGGAACGTTCAGATACAATGCACCAAATTTTGGAAGAAGTGCGAGCAATTGCTATGCCACTGGGCATAACTATCGTTGATGTGCGTATTATTCGCACAGAGCTTCCTAGTGAAAATCGTAATGCAGTTTTTGCCAGAATGAATTCTGAACTTGTGCGATTTGCTAAAGAAAATCGAGCAAAAGGTGAAGAAGCAGCCATTGCAATCCGTGCAACAGCTGATAAAGAAAGAACAATTATTCTAGCTGAAGCCAACAGAAAATCTGAAGAAATTCGAGGCGGCGGAGATGCAAAAGCAATTGAAATTGCAGCTGTTGCTTTTGGAGCAGATCCAGAGTTTTATGAATTCTACCGTACGCTTGAATCATATAAGCAAGCAATCAAGCCAGGATCTTCTTTCTTACTTTCGACACGCAATGATTACACTAAAAATTTAACCAATTATTTACCAAATAAATGAATAATTTTAGTAAAATAGTACCAAATTTTAAAGCAGGGGAAATATGCAATTTTTAGCACTCTCATTATTTTTTATTTTTACAGTGCTTTCGGCAGAAAAAGCGCCTACTCCTCGTGTTGCTTTTGATGCAAGTAAAGGCTTTTCAAGCGTTGTCGACAGGTTATTGCCAGCAGTAGTAAGTGTTCAAGCAACTCAGGTTGTCGATCAGCGTCAAGAAAGCGGAGTAATGGCGCTTCCTGGATTGCCACCCATGGGGCGCATGGGGCCTGGTAACCCTATCGAAGAATTATTTCGTGAATTTATGGGGCAAATGGAGCGCCCCCGCAAGCTTCAAGCAGTAGGTGCGGGATTTATTGTTTTTTGTGATGGTAAGATAGCATACGTGGTAAGTAACCACCACGTTGTCTCAGAAGCAAAAACACTAACAGTTGTCCTTGAAGATAAGACAGAAATTCCAGCTACACTATTAGCTTCAGATGAACGCAATGATGTTGCAGTAATTAAACTCGATTTGTCTGGGCTTCCAGCTGAAAAACGCGATCTACCAACGGTCGATTGGGCTGATTCAGATGATGTTAAAACAGGTGACTGGGTTATTGCTATTGGAAATCCTTTTAACTTTGGAGGAACCGTAACGGTTGGTGTCGTTTCACACAAAGGGCGCTACGTTCCATCAGGCATGCAGCAAGATTTTGAATTTATTCAGCATAGCGCCCAAATAAATGTTGGAAGCTCTGGTGGAGCGTTGTTTGATACAAATGGAAAAGTTATTGGTATTAATAATGCAATTATCACAAATACTGGTGGTAATATCGGTATTGGCTTTGCTATTCCTGCTAATGTTGCGCGCCAAACAGTTGATCAGCTTGTCAAATATGGAAAAACGCGCCGCGGCCACTTAGGTATTCGCATCCAAGCTCTAAACGAAGATATGGCAGAAAGTCAGGGATTGAAGGAAACAGGTGTTATTGTTGGAAGTGTTATCGATGGTGGTCCATCTGATGGAAAGCTAAAGAGCGGTGATATCATTCTAGAATTTGAGGGCAAAAAAGTTACTGAATCTTACATCCTCTCTCGCATGATTGGGGAAACTGAAATTGGTAAATCAGTTAAATTAAAAGTTTGGCGCGATGGCAAGCTTATCGAAGCTAATATTAAAGTTGAAGAAATGCCTGATGCTAAAAAAGAGGATGGTCAGGAAAAAATAAAATCTGATAATCCTTCAAGCGTTTTGACTATAGCAGGTATTGAAATCAGCAAAATTCCAAGCGAAATCAAAGAGCAGCTAAAGGAACTAAATAAGAATTCCAAGGGCGTCATGATTGTTCGGATTGATCCAAATAGTTCTGCTGGTGACCAAGGTCTTCTAATGAAAGGTGATATAATAGAAGAAGCGAATCACAAGCCGCTAGAGTCACCAACTGATTTTGAGGCTATTGTTAAAATGGCTAAAAAAGAGAAACGTAAAAATATCTTATTGCTTATTTCCAGAGATGGTAAACCAGCTTACTTGCCTTTGCGTATAGAAGAAGATGCTGTAAAGCCAGCAGAAGAAAAATCACTTGAAAGCAAAGAAAAAGAGGTAGTAAAAAGCGAAGCTAAGGAAGTGCCTGAAAAAAAATCTGAAAAGGCTGAACGGGTTCATGATTCAGAAAGAGTCCATGAATCTCTTCCTGAACAGCAACCAAGAGAAGATGGTGAAGAAGAGGCTGCTGATATCCAAGACATCGATTCAGATGGGGAAAAAGCAGTAAAAGAGGACGCTGAAGAAGATTCTCTTGCAAATGATGATAAAAGTGTGCTAGAAAAATCCGATGGTGAGTCATTAACTTCGCGTATTGTTCGAAAGTTAAGGTCCATATTTGGAAGGGATTGATGTTTATTCAAACCGAAGAAACACCAAATCCGCAGACTTTAAAGTTTATACCGGAAAATCCGGTATTGCCTGAGGATTTTGGAAGACGCTCTCTTGAGTTTAAGAAGCAAGATAATACATCGTCGTCTCCTTTAGCAAAAAGGTTACTTTCTGTTGAGGGTATAGAAGGCGTGTTTTTTAGTAGGGATTATATCTCTATTACAAAGCATGAGTCTTTCGATTGGTATGTCTTAAAGCCAATAGTTCTAGGGCTTTTGATGGAACACTTCATTAATGGAGTAGCCATAGTTTCTGTTGATTCGGCAATGATAAATGAGAATGAAGAAACCGATCCGCTTGTTAAACAAATTCGCGAAATCATTGATACGCGTGTGCGCCCCTCAGTTGCTATGGATGGGGGCGACATTATTTTTGAATCTTTCAAAGATGGAATTGTTTATCTTAAACTCCAAGGGGCATGCAGTGGCTGCCCAAGCTCAACAGCAACATTAAAGTCAGGTATTGAAAATATGCTCAAGTATTATGTTCCAGAAGTTCAGGAGGTATGTCAGTATGCAGAATAAGGTTAGTCGTTTTTTTCTTCCGTTACTTGTTACTTTAAGTAGCTTGCAACCAGCAAGCTCTTCAATGGCACCTAAACTCAAACTAAAAACACCCAAAAGGACTACTTTTTCAAAGAGAGATTGTAAAAACCTTATAACGCAGCTAGAGCGTGAATACGCAATTCCAGCTGGACTGTTAGAAGCTATTGGAGAGGTAGAGTCAGAACACACACCATATGCAGTAAGCTGCAATGGTCAATCTAGATTATTTACTGATCACGAGGTAGCTAAGAAATATGTTCGTGATCTTCGAAATAAGGGAATTATTGATATTGATATTGGTGTTTTGCAAATTAACTATGCGTATCACCAAAAGGAATTTAAAGCAGAAGACTTTTTAGATCCCTATACCAATGTACCATATGCCGCTAAGTATTTAGCCTATCTAAATAAATTTCATGGATCATGGGATATGGCTGTAAGGCGCTATCATTCTCCGGTTAAAAAATACCAAGATATGTATATTGCAAAAGTTAGTAGTGCTCTAAGGAAAATTGACAAAATTACCTATGACCAAATATTTGGCAAGAAGGCTATTAACCTTAAGCCAGCTAAAAAAATCAACAAAGCAGCTTAAAATTTAGGTGGATGAATTCAATACTAATCAAATAGCTAAGATTTTATGTGGATCAACATTTGCGTTAACACAGCAAGTGTTAATTGCCGAAAAGGCAAAAAAGATCAAATTAACCATGGGACGCGCCCCTTGCTTGGTGGTTGTTTTAGTTGGACAGCACCCCTCTAGTCTTGTGTATGTAGCTGCAAAGCAAAAGGCTTGCGAAAAGGTTGGTATTGAATCAAGAGTATTAAGACTTGAACACAATATAACGCAGATCAAGCTACAGTTAGTTCTTGAAAAACTTAATAATGATTCGTCTGTCGATGGTATTCTTATCCAGCTGCCCTTGCCTCAAGGATTAGATGCAAGTGCTTTATTGGATATACTAAACCCAGCCAAAGATGTTGATGGTCTTACTCCGTATAACCTTGGGCTTCTAATGAGCGGGCGACCTGCATTTATTCCTTGCACGCCGTTAGGGTGTATGGACCTTATATCTCAAACAATTAGTCCAGCAGGCAAAAGAGCAGTTGTATTAGGGCGTTCAATTTTGGTGGGAAGACCTATGGCTCTTTTATTGGAAGCTGCAAATGCTACTGTTACGGTGCTGCATTCCAAATCTCAAAATACACAAGCCATTTGCCGAGAGGCAGATATTGTGGTTGCCGCTATTGGTAAGCCTGGGTTTGTAACTGCCGACTTCATAAAACCTGGTGCAGTGGTTATTGATGTGGGTATTACGCGCTACCATGATAAACTTTTAGGTGATGTGCATGAATCAGTTGCAACAGTGGCAAGCTGGTTAACGCCAGTACCAGGTGGAGTAGGTCCCATGACTATTACAAAACTTTTAAGTAACACTCTGTTGGCTTTTGAAAAAAAACATCCCGCAGTTTAACCGCGGGACAAGTAGATATATAAGTAACGCAGTGTTCAAGTTTTTTGTATCCCGAATATAGTCCTAGCATAGACTTGCAAAGGGCGAGGTTATTTGGTCTTACTTTGTCTAGCATAACCGCCGAAATGAAAAATTGCACACTGCGTTCAGTATAGTGAACCTAAGCCGTCACCGTTACATTACGTGCCCAAGTTGCGCCTGCACCAAGCTGAACCTTAGAACCAGACTGCATTGATACTGCTCCTACAAGAGCCACATCGTTATCTGAGGGTACAGTGCTGGTCGGGTGCGCGCTTGTGAGTTCTCCATCAGTCGCCCAATACACGTATTGTCCATACCAATCAGTATAATTGGGATCCCAGGACAGATCATCCCAGTGAAGAAGCACTCCACCATACCAAACTGGTTGAGGAAATGGATCATTCGTTCTCCATATGGATAGATTTTCATCACCGTGCAAAAAATAAGGAGGCTCTGGATTTCCATTTTTGAAGCTTATAAGATTAGCTGGCCACGCAAGGGTATTTGCACCACTCTTATAATATCCATCATTAATATCAAAGTTATAAGTAGTAGTTTGTGATAACGCATTCCCCACTTTTTTCCCGGCATCCACTACCACCGTTCCGCCAGCATCTACCATTAAGCTCCCTGTAACTTGGCTTGCTGTAGCATTGTGGTTACCCGCTAGTTGTAACTGTGCTCCACTTGCAATCTTAAGTGGTCCATTTGGTGTTCTGCCAGCATTCACATAGAAATTTCCATTATCCACATTAATACCGCCTACTGTATTTGCGCTTAAATTAGATTTTACATTAACCACATTGGTTCCATCACCAATTAGTGTCAGCTTTCCAGATCCAGAGAGTGCGTTAAGGTCAACGCTATGGTTTTGTGCATCTAAACTTCCATCCTGCACCATAACAATAGAAGGAAGGCTAAATCCAGCCGCTGCAACCAAATCACCGCCATTTAAACGTACAGCTTTACCCGATGCAATAGGTGTACCAGAACTCATCGCCACTTTACCAAGGGTTACCTGCACATCACCGGTCGCGGAACCGCTAAAGGTACAAACATCGCTAGCGCTGCTTCCTGTGAACTTAACCTTACCTGCAATAGGTGCTGCTAGCTCTGCATTATTGGTGAAATCAACGGTAAGTTCGCTTGCGCTCAAGCTTGCTGAAACAGCTACTACTGCGCAACACTTTAAATATTGTTCATTGAAAATCTTATATTTCATTGTATTGTCCTTTATTTAGGTTTTGTAATAATAAAATTATCACACAAACAAATTAAAGGATTATTAATGAATTTTTAATGTTGTTTAAATATATATTATTTTTATATTAAAATTTTTTGCTCTAAAAAAACTATAAAAAAACTATTATAGGCATTTGTACTGATAGGTATTTTTAGAATTTCTCAAGAAAATTTATTTCCTAAACACCCCAACCACCTCTAAATGTGCCGCCCATAAGAATTGGTCAATAGGGTAGGCCTTTTCAAAAGTATAGCCACCATTTTCCAAAATCTTCGCATCGCGCGCAAATGTTTCATGGTTGCAAGAAATATAAATAACCAAAGGAATCTGACTTGCTGCTAGCTGCTCGGTTTGCGCTTTTGCTCCAGCTCGCGGGGGGTCTATCACCACCGCATTATATTGATTTAAGTCTGCTGTTGTTAAAGGATTTTCAAATAAATCCTGTTCAAATGCCGATAAAGGCAATTCAGCACCCGCCTGCGATAACATTTGGATCGCTTTTTTATCTCCTTCAAATGCATCTACTTGCCCATAATCCAGTAAAACACCAGTAAAAGTGCCACGTCCGCAAAACAAGTCCAGAAGCTTGGTATAAGGCTTTGATGTCTCAAGAGTGTTTCTGACTATATCTTGCATCCAACCTTGCGCCAGGTTACTTGCTTGTAGAAATGTCCATGGGTCAGCAAGCACTGTCAATTTGCCAAAATTAATGGTAATTGGCACTGTTTCCCAAAGCACATCAAAAAACTTTCGATGGCGAAATTGTAAGCGTGCCCAATTTGCTTCTTTGGCAATAACTTTTAATTTTTCCCGCTGTTCTTGCGTTAATTGACTGATTCCCTGAATCTCAATTGCCACATCTACCAATCCATCCAGTTCCAAAATGAAAATTTTGGCCTTTTGAAACGGCTCTAATAATTCTTCTAAAGCTTTGCGCAAATGGGGAAGGGCAGCTTGAAGCGGTTGCGTTAAAACCGGGCACTCTTCCATATCAATAATTTGGTGACTTTGAAGCCTATGGAATCCCATGAACAGTTTATCGCCCTTTTTGACAGCTTCCAAATTTGCTCTGCGACGCTGCCCAACTGGCACTACCTGAATCGGCTCAATAATATATGGATCCAGCCCATGTTCTAAAAAGGCCGAAGTTAATAAAGATACTTTAAATTCCTTATAAAATCCTTCTTTTGCGTGCTGCAACACGCATCCCCCGCAAGCAGTGAAGTGTTTACAAGCAGCACCTTGTCGTTCCTCTGAAGCCTTGAGAACCCTTTTAAAATAGGTATTAGTTCTTTTGGGGTACTGCACGCGTTCAAATTCAACTTCCTCTCCTGGCAAACAAAAAGGTAATTCAGTATCGCCGTCAACGCTTATTACCTCAGCAAAACAACTATTTTTTAGGTGCAATGCTTTCCCAGTTGCTTGGGTAATAACTGGTGGTACTTGGTTGCGCATAATTTTGAATCTGTGTCCGTGTCTATAACAACGAATCTTAAGTCTTTTTGTTTTTTTAATCTATGCAAAAATCTAATAAACCTTAGGCGGAAAATAATTTTTGAAATATTTACGAATTGTTCACAAATAAATGATTAAAATAAATTTAGTTACTCGAATGGGTAATTTTGAAATGAATGCTTTCGTGCTGCTATTTTTAGCCCAATCGTGCTGCTACTTATGGAGCATTAGCGAACTAGCAGAAATTCGTTCTTATTGGGGTGACATAGAAAACTGTTTAAAAAACTGGCCCGCTTGTCGAACCTATGCCTCTCAAGAAATTCAAATGAATAACACCGAAATAAGCCAACTTATGGTTACAATGAATAAAATGCTCATACGCTGTAATCGATTCAAAAATAGTTGCAGCAAAGGGTATGAAATCGCCGAAGCCATAAAAACCCCTGCACAAGTCATGCAATTTGTCGAAGAATACGATCTTTTTGAAATGAATATTCAGGATCACTCCAACGAAAAAATTTTTTCAATGCACCTGAAATATATGGGCGTCTTTTTAGCAAAGCCAAGCATTATGTCAGCCTTCAGTGGCGATAGAGAATTTGGCATTCCTTACTATAAAGCAATTACCGATCCCATATATCTCTATCTTAAAGGCATAAAGGAAGAGTTAGAATATGTTGCAGGAACTCTTGGAAGACTGAGCGCCGATATGATACAGTTAGCTAAGGAAGAAGAATCTAGTTTTTTTAGGAATTTATGGACACAATTTTTTCGTTCTGCATGAACATGGCGCCTTGGCAGTGGATGAGCTTTGGTGTTGCTCTTCTCTCTTTTGAGCTAATGTTCCCAGGTTTCTTCATGGTCTGGTTTGGTATAGCTGCCTTCTTAACCGCAGCCATTGCATATTTAACGGGAATCGTTAGCCTTCCGGCTATCATTACTTTCTTTGTATTAGGCGCAGGCATTTGTATACTCAAAAAGAAATGCCCAAACATGTGCTCGAAAATGTGTTCTAAGTAATCCCTCTACTGACGTCCCGCGACTTGATCGCGGGATCCAGCAATATACACTACCCAGCCATCTTCATAAAAAAACTGCCCCACAAAGTGTTTAGTGCATCAACCATGTGGTGAATCATTTCCTTTGTATGGAAAGGTGTCACTGTTAAACGCATGCGTTCTTCACCCTTTGGTACCGTAGGATAGTTAATCGGTTGCACATAAATACCAAAATCATGCAGCAATGCATCTGTAAAATCTTTACAAATCCTGGCATTGCCAATAACTACCGGTACAATGTGGCTAGGTGTATTGGAATAATTAACTTGGGTTTTGCTAAGCAATGATTTGAGCAATTTCACATTATCCCAAAGTTTTTCTCTTAAATCGTCAGCTTCCTGCAAAGCTTTAATTGATGCAGTGGCAGCACTTGTAACCATTGGGGGAAGAGACGTTGTAAAAATAAACCCAGAAGCAAAGCTTCTTACGTAATCTACTAAAGATTTTGATCCAGTAATGTATCCGCCAATTACCCCATAAGCTTTGGCAAAGTTACCTTGAATAACATCAATACGGTGCTGTTGATTAAGCTCATTAGCCCTACCAGCACCACCTTTTCCATATATTCCAACTGCATGCACTTCGTCTAAATAGGTAAGCGCATTGTATTCTTTAGCTAAATCACAGATAACTTCAATGGGGGCAAAATCTCCTTCCATAGAATAGACCGACACAAAAGCAATAAGCTTAGGTTGTTTTTTATCGTATTGGCTTAGCTGTTGGCGCAGTTGATCTAGATTATTATGCGAAAAAATATGTTTAGGTACACGACTGTGACTAATACCTTGAATCATTGAGGCATGAATTTTCTCATCACAAAACGCCACACAATTAGGTAAACCTTTGGTAAGTGTGCACAAAGTGGCCTCATTAGCCACATAGCCTGACGAAAAAACAAGGCCTGCTTCTTTTTCATGTAGGTTAGCTATAGTGCGTTCAAGCTCTACATGCAGATGGTTTGTTCCAGAAATATTGCGTGTACCACCAGATCCTGCTCCATAAGCTCTACCTGCTTCAATAGCTGCACGAATAACGCTTGGGTGATGACTCATGCCCAAATAATCATTGCTGCACCAAACAACAACGGATTTGGGTCCATCTGGTGAATGCCAGGTTGCAGTTGGTGAGTTACTAACATGTCGCTCTAAATCAGCAAAGACGCGGTAACGCCCTTCGGCTTTTAAAACTCCAAGTTCTTCTTCAAAAAAATTATCGTAAGGCATGGGGATGAGTCTGCCGGTTTTTAATCGAAACATAAAGAAGAATTTGTGCTATGACTACAATAAATATTTTTTAAGTTGAATAAACGTGCAAGCGCAAGCCGAAAATCTCGTGGTTTTTTCAGTTTCAGAGATCTCACATGCTCTAAAAAGAGCTGTTGAGTCTCAATTTTCACAAATATGCGTACGTGGTGAAATTTCAGGGTTTAAAATGCATACATCTGGACACGCCTATTTTGCATTGCGTGATGCCGAGTGCGTGCTTGATGCCGTTATGTGGCGCGGCACAAAAACAACAGCGCCATTGCAAGATGGTTTGGAAGTTATTGCCACCGGGAAACTTACCACCTATGGTGGCCGTTCCAAATACCAAATGGTTATTACTCATGTCGAAGCGGCCGGGCAGGGTGCCTTGCTTAAAATTTTGCAAGATAGAAAAGTTAAATTACAACAAGAAGGCCTATTCCAGCGAAAGCGTGAGCTTCCCAAATTTCCTCGCACAATTGGGGTGATAACATCTCCAACTGGCGCTGTCATTCGTGATATTTTGCACAGAATTAAGGATCGTTTTCCCTGTCATGTGCTTGTTTGGCCCGTTTTGGTGCAGGGGCCTGGTGCAGCAGAACAAATTACAAACGCAATTAAAGGGTTTAATAATCTGGCTGATCGCCCTGATGTATTAATTGTAGCGCGCGGCGGTGGTAGCCTTGAAGACTTATGGGCATTTAATGAAGAAAACGTTGTAAGAGCCGCAGCACTTAGTGATATTCCTATTGTTTCAGCAGTTGGGCATGAAACTGATACAACTCTCATTGATTTTGCGTCTGACAGGCGCGCCCCAACCCCTACGGCTGCAGCAGAATTTGTAACGCCTGATCAGCACAGCCTAAAAATCACGATAAAAGAAGTTGAAACACGACTACAGCGTAATATATTGCAGATGCAAGAACGCTACCTTATGGTGTTAGCGAATCTAAGCACTAGAATTCCTGACTTGCCAACAATACTAATGGAAAAAACACAACGCCTAGATGAATGGTTTGATCGCTATGTGCGCTCCAGCTTTATATACCTAGAACGCAAAGAACAAATGGTAGGCGCAATTAAAATTCCTTCCGCCCTTAAAAATATTGAACAATCAGAACAAGCATTAGAAAAGCTTGTCCAACCTCTTGTTGCAACGTTTTCTATGGTGTTTTCAGAAAAAGAACAAGCTCTGAAATGGCATTCTATGTTGCTTAATCAAAATTCATATCAACGAACCTTAGAAAAAGGATTTTGCCTGGTTGAAAGCACTAAAGGTATTATCAGCTCAGCACAAGCTCTAAAAACCGTGAGCGAGGCAAACATCCAATTTGCTGATGGTAAGGTAAGGGTGCAGCCACTTAAAGAGCAAAAGACTCTGTTTTAAAAACCATTGTTGACTGATTAATTGTCTAAAATTTTATAAATACCTGTATAATCTACTAGGTATATTTTTTCGAATTTCAGGCATACAAGAAAGTTAGCGCAACCAAAACGTGAAAATTCCTATGGGGCGTTTGCATTTGGTTCGTGGGTATTTGTATTCAAGCACGAATTTCAAGGAGAAAAGATATGTTTAAGCACTTCTTAAATATAGTAACTATTTGCACCATAAGTTTTTGGGCTGCGCATGGGGCGGCTTATGACCCCTCAGATCCCCGACATCAGTTGGTTTCAGGTATAAAAAATACCTTTGCTGTAGAAATTCTTGAGCGGAAAACGCGATTAGGCACAAACTATAGCTCAGTAGCCATCGTTGACTTTGCAAGGGAACGTCTAGAATCGGGAAATTTTACTCCGTCAGAGCCCGATTGGTCTTTGATAGTTCGGTATGTCTTATTAGGGTATGGCTACAAAAGCGGAGTGATTGACGTCGATGCATTGACAGAAACTTCACGACCTAGTGCCGCAGAAATTGAAATAATGGAAAAAGGATGGGCTTTAAGCAGTGCGTATTTTTATGCTCGAGGTATCGATTGCACAGTAGATGCCAGCCAAGTTTATACCCTTTCGGCTTCACCTGCATACATAGAAAACCACGTGCAGCTGATGAACCAGGTAACAGCAGCAGTGCCAAGTGATGTGCATACTGCTGTTCAAGGTGTGGTGAATCGCGTGCAAGAACTAAGTAAACTGAGCTCTTTCAATGCCTGGTTTGCCCATGAACGATTTTGGGCTGCAAGTGGTGTGATTGACCCTAATACTTACGCAAAACAACGGGAAATGTATGCGCTGCATACAGGCACACCAGTGACATTTTTAGATGGGCTTTCTCGTCAGCTTGAACAAACCATACGTGCCTTAAGTGTAGCTGGTGTACCAGCAGCAGACGTTATTGAAGATTTGGTCAGGCAATCACAGCGAATTTTATTAACCATTGCAGCTGGCACCCCTACTGCAGAGGGCTATACGCGCCTTGTACCTGCAAATATTGCTGATTGGCAAACAATTCGCAAAGCTTTGTTCTTAGCCTTAAGTGTAACAAGTAATCCTGATCAGGCAGATAGCTACTTAAGCACATTATTTGACTATGCAGTATTTTACCCCGAAAAAACAGAGCCTGATGAAATTAAAAGCTATTATTGGAAAATTCAAGCATTAGCAAAAAGCTTTTCATCATTGTGGACTGGGCTAAAAGCTGGGCAAGCTGATGCAGCGCTGAATGTTGGGTTAAGCCAAGTTATTGCTAGTGCTGACCCCATGAGTTTCATGGGTGCCAGCTCATTAGCTGGGCGTACTGTCTATCGAGGATCAAGTTGGGAAACTTTAAGAAGATCTTACCAAGAGGTTGTTGCGCTTGTGCAACCAAGTGCAGTGCATGTTGAAATAGCACCTTCTCTAGCGTTGCATACTCGCCTAAATTTTGTCCAAGCTTTTCAAACTCTTTACCCTGATTTAATGGCTTGGGTCGAATATCACACCCCAAGTCAGCGTGCGCAAGATTTAGTGGGGGATGCAAGATCAAGATTAATAGTACCAGCCGGTGTTAAGCCGCAGCGCATGCATTTAGTTTATGCAGACGGGAAATGGACGCTCAAAGCCGTTCAAGATGGCAGAGAATATAATCTTTGGAATCAAGGCGCTCCCACCACAGCGGAATTTGTGGGTGAGCTCCGTGATGATCGGGGCGTGCATTTATTCAGCTTCAATGTGAATGGAGAGCTAGCGACAATTAAAGCAATAAGTAGCGGCTATATCATTAATGTGGAGGGGAATGGTGCCCGCACTGTGGTGGCGAATAGTGCAGAGCTTGGGTTAATCGAATCTTCTGCATATCCACTACACGGCAGTATTTATACCAGCGAAAACGATGCCAGTATTATGATTAAAGGAAGGCATATCAATGGTCAGCATGGCTTTGCGATCTCGCATCGAGACAGTGTTTTACTGCACGCCCCGGAGATTAATTTCTGGAATCAACAAGATGGGTTTGAAACCAAAACCCACGCAGGACATGGTTATAAATTTTTTGTGCCCAAAGGGCATGGAATGAAAGCACACAAGGATGTTTGTTTTTATGGAGAAGATATTCATGTTCTGCATACAATCATGACGGCGGGTCAAGATGTTTCATTTTGGTATCTCTCAGGAACGCAGGATAAGTATGTGGTCACCAGTGGCAGCACTATTCAAGCCGGCGGAGATATTTATATTAATCATGCCGCGTGGCACGCCGATACAGGAGCGTTAATTGCCGGGTTTGATCGCGATCATCAGCCACCTTCAGGACAAGTAACGACTGCACAATTACAGGATTATGCGCGCCGTTATACATTTGAGAGTGCACAAGCGAGCATTCAGTATGGGCGGACTTTACGGTGTTTTACGCATGTGTTTTTTGGTTTTGATGAAGCAGAGAAGAAACTCTTTATCGAAGGGCCGCATGCATTTGGGTTTTTTGGGACATTCTACCCACGTAAAAAGCCTTTTGATTTATACACCTTACCGCCAGTGCTTCCGGAGAGAAGATATGACAATCCGTTCGGCGATAGGATTCGCAGAGGAAATAACAAAGTATCCAGCAGTTCTGAATGGGGTGTAGGGGCACGTCATGAGCCAGTACAAAGCCTTGGAAGCAACTCCTCCCATAGCAATACACAACTACAAAGTGCTAACCTTGCCTTCTCTAACAGCGGTGGCAGCATCAGTATTGGAGGAGATCTTACTTTTAGCTCAATGATGGGCAGCATGAACCTGGGCTCTACCACCATGGGGTTTAATTACAAGACTGGTGATAGCGGTCGGAGCATCGATTTGTATTCAACCCATGTGCCAATCTCATTGGCTGATTCCATCCGTATTGGTGCAGCAACCGGTATTAATACGGCAAGCATAACAACCCCATCGTTGATGATACACATGGCCGCAAGCAATGCCATTTTGCAATTGACCGATCGCCAGGGTAAGATGAACATGAGCGCTGCAATTGACACTCTAAGAGGTGCTTGGGCTGTTGGTAAGCCGCTGGTCACTCGTGGAAGAGTTGTTTTAGGATTAGCCAAAGAAACGGTTGATAGGGCACAGGAACAAAGAGAAATTTCTTCGGCCTCTGCTAGCGGCAGCAGTGCCACCACCGGTGGCCCTATGGGCGAGGGGCCTGAAGATTCAGATGAAGAAAAAGATTTGCTTCATAATGATCTATGTAATCAAGAGCAAATGTCTCAGCCCGGTAAAATTACACATAGAGGTGATCTTGATTCTACTCATAAAGATTATTTTAGAGATGCAGAAAAATTTGCTAAAGAATTAGGTGGTGAGGCATCGGACTATGTCAAGAAAACAAGTACCGCTCGTATATTGGCTAATGGCGAAACTTCTCAAGTTCATTGGGTTGAAAACCTTAAAACAGGTCAACGCTTTAATTTTAAAACGGTGATGGAAAATGCAAGCAAATAATAGTCAAAAAGATATAAATAACTTAGCAAATTCACTATTAAATGATAATAAGAATTTTAGAGAAAATTTGTTATTACTTATGGATTCTATGCCTTATGAGGTTCCAGAAGAAATAATGGATGATTTAAGGAACATAAATACAGAAACAGATCACTTAATTCCTCTTTCTTCTTTAGTCTCTAAAAAATTGGAGAAAGAACAAGAAGAATGGGTAAAATCTTATCTTATAGATAGAAAAGATATGATTTGTGATCTTATTTCTAAAATTGAAAGTTGGGAGAAAACAGCAATTTGATTAAGTAATTAAAACCTCTTTACATGTTTCTCTTCGGGTGGCTGTTGTGCCACCCATTTTTGTATGGTGACCGACTTATCAAACCGCAGTGGCACCACCGGCATTGGCATGGATCTCACGCTAGTTCAACAATGGGTAGCATGAACCTGGGCTCTACCACCATGGGGTTTAATTATAAGACTGGTGATAGCGGTCGGAGCATCGATTTGTATTCAACCCATGTACCAATCTCATTCGCTGATTCCATCCGTATTGGTGCAGCAACCGGTATTAATACGGCAAGCATAACAACCCCATCGTTGATGATGCACATGGCGGTAAGCAGTGCCATTTTGCAATTGACCGATCGCCAGGGTAAGATGAATGCGCGTGAGGTGCTAGACAAAACTTATAAAGCTTACAAAGTTTTAAGAGGTGTCAGATTTGCAACAACCACTGGCGCTTCATCTACCACTTCAGGAAGGATAACGGCGACAGAAGCGCTTATCAAAGGGTTTAAAGAGACGTATGGACTTGATGAAGAAGAAAAAAATTCTGATGCAAAATCTTCC
>JACCDN010393546.1_pt1 | contig 18767 bp, 18 predicted proteins | sample 7441691 | NCBI WGS metagenome assembly JACCDN01 (sample SAMN15323439, study PRJNA562643) | freshwater metagenome | isolation source: river surface water | place: USA:Blue River Watershed | collected 2017-08-16 | reverse complement strand
GTTCGATGTCGGCCGACAGGTCCGTCTTGATTGCGGCCAGCAGGACTGATGGCGTGATCAGCCGGTCGGTCGGCAGCAACAGCTCTACCGCCGGGGCATCATGGGTAGGCAAAGGTGACATCCCGATGAACCCCGGCAGATCAGTTTACAGCCCAGGACCGGCAAAGCTGCGCGGTGCGGGATCGACGATGGTCGCTTGCCCCCCCTTGATCTGGGCAATGGCAAGGCCGCGCTCGTTCTGGCCATCGACCCGCAGGCGGAAGATGCCGTTGACGCCGACAAACCCCGCGCCTTGGGTCAAGGCGCTCTTTTGCAGCGGGCCGGTTTGGCTCGACCGGGCCAGCGCGCCGACGGCGGCGATGCCGTCATAGGCCAGACCTGCGATCGGATGCGGCGGCTCGCCATAAGCGGCGCTGTAGCGGCTTTGGAATTGGGCATAAAGCGCAGGGTCGGGCAGGGCGAACCAGCCGCCTTGCACGCCGGGCAGGCCCAGCGTGGCGGTCGGAATGTCCCAGCGGGTCAGGCCGATGAACTGGGCATTGGTCGAACTCAGGCCATTGTCCGCCAGCAACTGGGTGACAAGCGGCAAGGCGCCCGCGCTATCGGCGGTCAGGAAGATGGATTGCGCGCCGCTGGATTTGGCGGTGTTTGCAATGGTCGGGGCTGCCCCCACGACGCCGTTTTGCGAGAATTCATAATTGCCCACCGCAACCACCGAACCGCCTGCCGAGCGCACGCCGCGGTCAATCGCGGCGCGGCCAAGATCTCCGGCGGTGTTGCGATCATGCACGATCATGATCTTGCCCTTGCCTTGCTTGACGGCAAAAGCCGCAAGGCGCTGGGCGGTGTTGTCAAAGGTCGGGCCCAACACAAAGACGTTGTTGCCTGCGATATCGGGGTTGTTCGAGAAGGACAGAACATTCACGCCCGAGGCGGCAACGGCCACCCCTGCGGCATTTGCCTCTTGGGCGAAGACCGGGCCAAGAATGACCTGCGCGCCTTCAGTCACGGCTCTTTGCGCCTGTGCGGCCGCCTGTGTCGGAGAGCCTGCCGTCTCATAGACGCGCAGATCCACTTCGACATTGCTCAGATCCGCAATCGCCAACCGGGCTGCGTTCTCAAGGCTTTTGGCCAAAAGCGCATCGCTGGCCTGACCGGACCCGGCGGGAACCAAAAGCGCGACCTGCACCTTGCCGCTGCCACTGCCCGCCGAAGGAGCCGGCCCGGCGCCCGGCACACAGGCTGAAAGAGCGAAAGCGGTGGCGATAACAGCAATTTGGCCCAGCGACTTGCGGGCCCGGTGCAAAACAGACAACATCAATGAATTCCCCACCCGGCGAGTTTGGTTTACGAGGGCCAAACCTAAGGCCTTCGTGCCGGGAAGTAAACGCAAAGAGGATGAGACAAGCCATGGCAAGCGGCAATTCGGCGTTCCAACGCAGCCCGCTTGCACCGGGTCTTTATCTGGTGGCAACACCGATCGGCGCGGCGCGCGACATTACCTTGCGGGCCCTTGATATTCTGGCCTCGGCCGATGTCCTCGCGGCGGAAGATACCCGCACCTCGCGGCACCTGATGGAAATCCACGGCATCCCTTTGGGGGATCGGCCGCTGGTCGCCTGCCACGATCACAACGAAGCGCAGGTCAGCCCGCGTATCCTGAAAGCCATCACCGAGGGCAAATCGATTGCCTATGCCTCCGAGGCCGGAACGCCCATGGTCTCTGACCCCGGGTTTCCGCTGGCGCGCGCCGTGATTGCCGAAGGTCTGAGCGTGACCGCTGCGCCCGGCCCCTCGGCGGCGCTCTGTGCGCTGACGGTGGCAGGCTTGCCCACCGACCGCTTTTTGTTCGCAGGTTTTGCGCCAAGCCAAAAATCGGCCCGCCGCACGTTCCTGCAAGGCCTTGCTCCGATCGAGGCAACGCTTGTGCTGTATGAAAGCCCGAAGCGGATTAACCAAATATTGGAAGATTGCTGCGATATCTTGGGGGAAGGGCGCAATATCGCGCTCTGCCGCGAATTGACCAAGCGATTCGAAGAGGTGATCCGTGGCACTGTGGATGAGGTGCGACAGGCCATTGCCGGACGCGACCTGAAAGGTGAAATCGTGCTTGTGATCGGGCGCGGGGAAAAGGCTGCATCCGATGCGGCTACGATTGAGGCGGCTTTGGACCGGGCTTTGGAACAGATGACGGTGAAGGATGCGGCCAGCGCTGTGGCTGAAGCCTTCGATCTGCCGCGGCGAGAGGTGTATCAGATGGCATTGACCCGGGGAAAAACATGAGCGGATCACGGTCCTATCACGCCGGTCTGGCGGCGGAGCATCTGGTTGAACAGGTCTATGAACGCGCGGGCCGACACATCTGCGCACGGCGCTGGCGCGGATCGGCGGGGGAAATCGATCTGGTGGCCCGTGACGGGGCAGAGGTCATTTTCATTGAAGTGAAGCAAAGCAAGACCCATGCCATGGCGGCCGAACATCTGACCCCACGCCAGATGGCACGGATTTATGGGGCCGCATCGGAATTCATTGGCGGTGAACCCGCGGGCCAGCTTACCCCGGTTCGATTTGATGTTGCGCTGGTCGATGGGCAGGGGCGCATTGAAATTCTAGAAAACGCTTTCGCGGCCTGAGGGGTTTGCAACTGGCCCCGTCCTGGGCCACAAAGAGCGCGATCAAGACAGGAGCGCGCCATGGGCCTGAAAGTTGCCTTGCAGATGGACCCGATCGGGACGGTCAATATCAACGGCGATTCGACATTCCGAATAGGGTTAGAGGCGCAGGCGCGCGGCCATTCGCTGTTCTTTTACACGCCGGATAAATTGGCCTTCGTCGAGGGCCGTGTCATGGCGCGGGGCTTCCCGATCGAACTGCGGCGCGAGATCGGCAATCATGTCAGCTATGGGCCGGAAACAGAGGTGGATCTGGGCGAGTTTGATGTGGTCTGGCTGCGGCAAGACCCGCCGTTTGACATGGGCTACATCACGACCACGCATCTTCTGGAGATGATCCACCCCAAGACGTTGGTGGTGAATGACCCCTTCTGGGTGCGCAACAGCCCGGAAAAGCTTTTGGTGCTGCGTTTCCCGGATTTGACGCCGCCGACCGCGATTGCCCGTGATCTGGCGACGATCCGTGCCTTCAAGGCGCGGCACGGCGACATCATCCTGAAGCCGCTGTACGGCAATGGCGGGGCGGGCGTTTTCCGGCTGGATCCGAATGACCGTAACCTTGCCTCATTGCATGAATTGTTCACCGGCATGAGCCGCGAGCCCTTGATCGTGCAAAAATTCCTGCCGGATGTGTCCAAAGGCGACAAGCGGGTGATCTTGGTTGATGGCGAGCCGGTGGGCGCCATCAACCGGGTGCCGCAGGCGGGTGAGACGCGGTCGAACATGCATGCAGGCGGGCGGCCCGAGAAGGTCGGGCTGACGCCACGCGATCTGGAGATTTGTGCGCGGATCGGGCCGGTTTTGCGAGAAAAGGGTCAGGTTTTTGTGGGCATCGACGTCATCGGCGATTGGCTCACCGAGATCAACGTCACCTCGCCGACCGGAATTCAGGAATTGGAACGCTTTGACGGCACCAACACTGCCGAACGTATCTGGCAAGTGATTGAGGCCAAACGCGGACATTGATCTCTCCTCGGGCGCCGTCGGCTTCTCGTCGTGGCGCCCCGAGGGGCGGCTAGCCCTTGGTCGCGATGGTCAGTCGGAAGCTGACGGCTTCGGCCACATGCGGCATGCGCACCTCAGCGCTGCCGTCCAGGTCGGCGATGGTTCGAGCCACCCGCAGCACGCGGTGATAGCCGCGCGCGGAAAGGCCAAAGCGTTCTGCCACCCGCGCGAGCAGGGCCTTGCCTTCGGCGTCGGGGGCGGCGGTTTCTTCCAGCATCGGGCCTTCCAGATCGGCATTGACCCGCGCGCTGGCATGCCCCTCAAATCGTGTGGTCTGTACCGCGCGGGCCGTCGCGACGCGCGCCGCCACTGTGGCGGATGTGTCGCCCGAAGGGGGCAGATCAAGGTCACTATAGGCCACCGGCGGCACTTCGACACGCAGATCAAAGCGGTCCATCAAGGGGCCGGAAATCTGGCCAAGATAGTCTTCGCCGCAGGCTGGCACCCGGGCGCAGGCGCGGGCGGGATCGGTCATGTAGCCGCATTTGCAGGGGTTGGCGGCGGCGACCAGCAAAAACCGCGCCGGATAACGCACATGGGCATTGGCCCGCGCCACGACCACATCGCCGGTTTCGATCGGCTGGCGCAGGGTTTCCAGCACCGCACGCGGAAATTCGGGGAACTCATCCATGAATAAGACGCCATTATGCGCCAAGGATATCTCGCCCGGTTTCGCACCCTTTCCCCCCCCGACGATCGCCGCCATCGAGGCCGTGTGATGCGGTTCGCGAAACGGGCGGTCGCGGGAGATGCCGCCTTCGCTGAGCAGTCCGGCCAGCGAATGGATCATCGAGGTTTCCAGCGCCTCGATGGCGGAAAGCGGGGGCAGGATGCTGGGCAACCGCGCCGCAAGCATTGATTTCCCAGACCCCGGCGTGCCGATCATCATCAGGTGATGGCGGCCTGCCGCCGCAATCTCCAGCGCGCGTTTGGCGCGCTCTTGTCCCTTGACGTCGCGCAGGTCGCGCCCACCTGCGGAGCGCGTCACCTCGCCCGCTTCGGCTGGGGATAGTGGCATTTGATTGGTGTAGTGGCGCACGACATCCAGCAGGCTGGCGGCACCCAGAACCTCGGCCGCGCCGACCCAGGCCGCTTCGGCCCCGCAGGCGCGCGGACAGAGCAGGGTCTTGCCCTCTTCGGCCGCGCACATCGCTGCCGGAAGGGCGCCGATCACCGGGATCAATCGACCATCCAGCGACAATTCCCCCAAGGCAATCGTGCCTTCCACCTCGTCCTTGGGGATGATGTCGAGTGCGGCCAAGAGCGCGAGCGCAATTGGCAGATCGAAATGGCTGCCCTCTTTGGGCAGATCGGCGGGCGACAGGTTGACCGTGATCCGCTTTGAAGGCAGCGCGATCGACAGCGCATTCATGGCCGCCCGCACCCGCTCTTTCGCCTCGCTTACCGCCTTGTCAGGCAGGCCGACCAAGGTGAACGAGGGCAGGCCGGGCGACAGCGCGCATTGCACTTCGACCAGCCGCGCCTCGACGCCTTCGAATGCCACCGTAAAGGCCCGCGCAACCATAATGCCTCCGTTCAATAGGTTAACGGATAGGCGATCAGGGTTAGCAAAGGGTTAACGCGCCCTTAGAGCAGCGCCATGAATTTGGGCCAGGCTTCGGGGTCGGCGACGGTTTTGTCACGGCAAAAGGCGTTGCAGAACCCAAAGCGGCGGCCCTGCAAGTCCAACGCATGGGTGACATGGCCCCCGGAATAGGGGCATGCGGCGTTTTCGGCCGCGGTCCCCTCGACCGCGCGAGCGGGCAGCGGCACCGGGCCCGGCCATGGGCGGCGCGGGTAGGGGCGACGGTAGAAATCCTGATCGGCCCCGTCGACCATGCTCATCGCGCGCCAGCGCCGAAAGGACGGATGCGCCAGATGCGCCTTCACATAGGCCATCGCGCGATCCGACACCGGCAGGTTGTAGGTGGCGATGCGGGCGGCCACCGGCGCAAAGAACACATCCGCCGCAGAATAGTCGCCTGCCAGCCAAACCGCAGCGCCCGTTTGATCGCGCGCCCAATCCCAGATGACCTCCAGCCGCTTCAGATCGGCCAGAACGTCCGCCGTTGGCTGACAATCGGTGTAGCTGACGCGCAGATTCATCGGGCAGTGACTGCGCAGCGCAGTAAAGCCCGCATGCATTTCTGCGGCCAGAACGCGGGCCACGGCACGGGCCTTGGGCGCGGTCGGCCACAGCCCGGCCTCTGGGTGGCGACTGGCCAGTTCTTCGGCAATCGCGATGGTTTCCGGCACCACCACGCCATCGGGCGTGCGCATGGTGGGGGCGGTTTTGCCGGGATGAAACGCCTTGAGAAGGTTCGGCAATTCATCAGTGTAGAGCCGGGCATGGTGCAATTTGACCGGGATGTTGAAGGCATCAAACATCAGCCAGCCGCGCAACGACCACGAAGAATAAGCGCGGTCACCGATCACAAGGTCATAAGTCATAGGGCATCTCCTTTTGGCCAAAGAAGCATGTCAGATACATCAAGGAAAGTTCCGATTTGTGGGGGCGTCCATCACGGGATGTGATTGATGGAAACGACCTTTGGCGCAGGCCCAAACTCAAGGCACGTCACCGAGAGGTTGTCGATCTTGTGCGAAAACGCCTCCAGCGCGGTCAGCCCTCCGGCGCGTTGGATGGCTGCAATGATGGCACCGAAATGCGCCACCACGATCACCTCGGGCAGGTGGTTCAATCGCGCCAGTGCGCGGTCGATACGGGTGGTCACCCCGTCCCAGCTTTCGCCGTTTGGCGCGCTGACCTTGCCGGGTGTTTCCCAAAAGGCGCGGATCTGGTCGGGGGTTTCCGCCTCAACCTCGGTATAGCTGCGCATCTCCCAATCGCCGAAATGCAACTCGCGCCAATCGGGATCATGGGGCAGGCGCAGGCGCGGCGAAAGCGCGTCCGCCGTCGTGATCGCACGGCTGAGATCCGACGAGATCACGGGGGCGTCGGGCAGATGCGCGTTCAATCGTGTCAGTGCCGCAAGGTCCGACAGGTCGGCGGGCAAGTCCGTCCAGCCAACCATGGCCTTGGCATGCGTCGGCCCGTGGCGCACCAGCCAGACCCGGCTTTGCGTGTTAAGCTTCATGCCAGCACCGGAAGCTGACCCTTCAGCACCATGGGCAATCCGGCCATGACACCCGCCACCAGATCGGCCGCCTCGGCCAAGCGCTGGTTCAGCCGCCCCTGCTCATCGCGAAAATCACGCGACAGGCGATTGTCGGGAACTATTCCCCAGCCAACTTCGTTGGACACCACAATGACCGGATCGGGGTAGGCGGCAATCGCGGTGATCAGCGCCTCGGTTTCGGTTCGAATATCTCCGCCTGCCAGCATCACATTGGTGAGCCACAATGTCGCGCAATCCATCAGCACCACCCCCGATGCGCGGCGCAAGGCGGCGGCCACATCGCGCGGGGCTTCGTGCGTCACCCATCCATCGCCGCGGTCGGCAACATGCTGGTCGATGCGCGCCCGCATTTCTTCATCCCAAATTTCCGCCGTTGCGATATACTGTCGGGGCAGGCCCGCCGCATGCGCCAGCCGTTCGGCCAGCCGCGATTTGCCCGAGCGTGCGCCGCCCAGGATCAGCGAAAGTTTCGGGAAGCCTTGAGGTGATCCGGTCACGCGATTGGTCCGTAAAATCAGGGAAAGTCTGGCATGCAAGGGGGAGCGGTCATGGCCCTTGACGGATATAACGACCAAACGCTGCCGCGCCAAGCACGCGCAGCAGAACTCTTGGACGCCGAGACAGAGGCGGCCCTGGCCCGCGCTTGGCGCGATCATCGCGACACGGCCGCTTTGCACCGATTGGTGACGGCCTATATGCGGTTGGCGATTTCGATGGCGGCCAAGTTCCGCCGTTATGGCGCACCGATGAATGACCTTATTCAAGAGGCCAGTCTTGGCCTGATGAAAGCCGCCGAAAAATTCGACCCAGACCGCGGGGTGCGGTTTTCCACCTATGCGGTCTGGTGGATCAAGGCGTCGGTGCAGGACTATGTGATGCGCAATTGGTCTTTGGTGCGCACAGGTTCGACCGCCGGGCAGAAGGCGCTGTTTTTCAATCTTCGGCGGGTGCAGGCCAAACTGGCGCGCGAGGCCGAAGCGGCCGGCGTGCATCTGGACCCGCATCAGTTGCGCGAAAAGGTGGCGCAAGAGGTTGGCGTGACACTGGCCGAGGTGCAGATGATGGAGGGGCGGCTGGCCGGTATGGATGCCTCGCTCAATGCGCCACAGGCCAGTGACGAGGACGGGCGCGAATGGATCGACGTTCTGGAAGATGACACACCGCAGGCGGCCGAGGCGGTAGAGCTGGCCCATGACCGTGATCGGCTGCGGGGCTGGCTTGCGGGCGCTCTTGGGGCCTTGAACCCGCGCGAGCGCCACATCATTGCCGAACGGCGGCTGCGCGATGAACCGCGTACGCTGGAACAATTGGGGGTCGAACTGGGGCTGTCAAAAGAACGCATCCGCCAGTTGGAAGCCGCCGCCTATGCCAAGCTGCGACGTCATCTCGAAACCCACAGTGCCGGGGTGCATGATTTTCTTTAGCCTTGGCGCTGGGTGTCAAGGATCAGGGCCGGGTCTGCGTTTGCTGTGCCCGCGTGTTGGGTTGAGTTCATCGCATCAGACCCTTAACGTGGGCCAACCCTGAACGGAGGCCCCCATGCTGGCCGGCAAACGTATACTTCTGGTGATCGGCGGCGGAATCGCGGCCTATAAATCGCTGCTCTTGATCCGCCTTTTGAAAGGCGCCGGTGCGGCTGTGACACCTGTTCTGACGCGGGCCGGGGCGGAATTTGTCACGCCGCTTTCTGTTTCTGCACTGGCAGGGGAAAAGGTGCATGAGGCGCTGTTTGACCTGACGGATGAGGCCGAGATGGGCCATATCCAGCTTTCCCGTGTGGCGGATCTGGTGGTGGTTGCGCCTGCAACGGCGGATCTGATGGCAAAACTTGCCACCGGCCGGGCCGAGGATCTGGCCTCCACGCTTTTGCTGGCCACCGATACTCCGGTGCTGATGGCCCCTGCGATGAATGTTCGAATGTGGGAACATCCTGCGACCCAGCGCAATCTAGCGCAATTGAAGGCCGATGGTGTGCGCTTTGTCGGCCCCGACGCAGGCGAAATGGCCTGTGGCGAGTTCGGGCCGGGCCGTATGGCTGAACCCGAAGCGATCTTTGCGGCGATTGTGGCGGCTTTGGGCAGCGGCCCCTTGCAGGGCAAGCATGTACTTGTGACCTCGGGCCCGACGCATGAGCCGATTGATCCTGTGCGTTACATCGCCAACCGCTCGTCCGGGGCGCAAGGCACGGCGATTGCCGCGGCGCTGCGCGATCTGGGCGCCCGCGTGACCTTTGTGACCGGCCCTGCCGTGGTGCCGCCGCCCGAGGGGGTGGATGTGATCCGGGTGGAAACCGCTAGCCAGATGCTGGCTGCGGTCGAGGCCGCACTTCCTGCTGATGCGGCGGTGATGGCCGCGGCTGTGGCCGATTGGCGTGTCGCCAATCAAGGCTCGCAGAAAATGAAAAAGGATGGCTCTGGCCGTGCCCCCGCGTTGGAGTTCGCCGAAAATCCCGACATTCTGGCCAGGGTGTCAAAGGGCGCGGCGCGCCCCCGATTGGTGGTCGGATTTGCCGCCGAGACCGAGCATGTCGTGGATCACGCCACTTCCAAACGCGCCCGAAAAGGCTGTGACTGGATCGTGGCCAATGATGTCTCGCCCGCAACCGGAATCATGGGCGGGACGGAAAATGCCGTGGTGCTGATCTCAGACGCCGGGGCCGAGGTTTGGCCGCGTATGGCCAAGGATCAGGTGGCGCGCCAATTGGCCGAGCGCATCGCCAAGGCGCTGGAAAACTCCTGACGCGGGGAAGGCTTGGGGATCGGCGCGTCTCCGGCAGGAATATTTGGGGACGGATGAATGATGGTTGAAATTCAGGTGCTGCGCGAAGATTGGGCCGATGGTGCGGTGCCCCTTCCAGCCTATCAGACCGCTGGCAGCGCCGGGGCCGACATCTGCGCCAATCTGCCCGCCGACATGCGTGCTGCGGGCTTTATCTTGCAGCCGATGGAACGGGCGATCGTGCCAACGGGTCTGCGCGTGGCCATCCCCCAAGGCTATGAGATGCAGATCCGCCCACGCTCGGGCCTTGCGTTGAAACATGGTATCACGCTGCCCAACACGCCCGGCACAATCGACAGCGATTATCGCGGGCCTTTGGGCGTGGCTTTGGTCAATCTGGGGGCCGCGCCCTATGTCGTGCAGCACGGTGACCGGATCGCGCAATGCGTGGTGGCCCCGGTGGTGCAGGCGGGCTTTTCGGTAGTGACCGCGCTTGACGATACCTCGCGCGGGCAGGGGGGCTTTGGCTCAACGGGGGTGCGCTGATGTTGGTCCTTGGTCTGGCGCTGGGGCTTTGGGCGTTGGGTTGGGTCATGGATGTGGTCGTCACCCGGCGGCTGGCGGTTCTGGGCGGGCTTTGGGTGGCGGTCCTGTTTGCCCATCTGGTTTTGCCGGATGGCCATGGGCTGCGCATGGTCCTTGGCGGCGACGCGAAGATTTGGGCCGTCGTTGGTGGGCTTGGCGCGCTGGTGGCGGGCTATGCCTTCGCGCTCAAACGTCTGCGCGCGCGGGCGGTTCCGGTGCCGGCGGCGGCATCCGTGGCGGCGGGGGCGTTTCGTCAATCCGAGTTGGACCGTTACGCCCGCCATATTCTGTTGCGCGAAATCGGTGGGCCGGGGCAGCAACGGCTGAAAGCGGCCAAGGTGCTGGTCGTGGGGGCCGGGGGGCTTGGCTCGCCCGCGCTGATGTATCTTGCGGCGGCGGGGGTGGGGACCATCGGGGTGATCGACGCGGATGTGGTCGAAGGGTCGAACCTGCAACGCCAGATCATTCACGCCGATGCGCGCATTGGCCTGCCCAAGGTGCAATCGGCCGAAATGGCCATGCGGGCGCTGAACCCGTTCATCACCGTGCAGCCCTATCAGCGGCGGTTGGATGCAGAAACGGCAACAGCGCTGATTGCGGATTATGATCTGGTGCTGGACGGCACAGATAATTTCGACACCCGTTATCTGGTAAATCGGGTTTGCACGGCATTGGGCAAGCCTTTGATTTCGGCCGCCATCACTCAGTGGGAAGGCCAGATTTCGCTTTATGATCCGGCGCAGGGTGGCCCTTGCTACGAATGTGTTTTCCCCGAACGCCCCTTGCCCGGCATGGTGCCAACCTGCGCCGAGGCCGGGGTTGCCGCACCCTTGCCGGGGGTTGTGGGGTCTTTGATGGCATCCGAGGCGATCAAGCACATCACCGGCGCAGGCGAAACCTTGCGCGGGCGACTGATGATTTTCGACGCCCTTTATGCCGAGGCACGGGTGATCGGGATCAAGAAACGCGCTGGTTGCCCGATCTGTGGCGGTGGCGCGGGTTAACTGCTTTCTGGCGTCGGCGGATCGTCGGTCAGGGCCGCGTCGATGACGTCATGCAGGGTGGTCGCCGCGAAATCGGCCCCCAGCGTCAACGCTTCGGCCAGTTTTTCAGGGTCGATTGGGGCTGCTCCCGGGGGATCTGCCGCCAGATCGGACGGCATGGCCCAGATCGCAACACCAAGACGCAGATCCGGCCGTAGGCGTTTGAGCCGCCGGATATGCAAAAGCGAGGCGCGACTCGGGGACGGGTCAAGAAAACACAGGATCAGGCAATCCGTGTCCGACAGGCCAAGATCCGCCAAGCGGCCCGGCATGAGATCGGCAGCGCTGCGTGGGATCGCGGTCGCGCCCTGCCACGACAGGCATTGCGCCAAAAGGGCCGCGGACACATCATCCAACTCCCAGCGCCCCCCGAGACACAGGATCCGGCGCGGGTTCGGTGCGGCGCCGTCGGCCGGGCCGATCCGTTCGGCAATATCGGCCAGCATGGTCAGCCCCGTCGTGGCCAGTTTGCGTTCCTGTTCGGGCGACAGCACACCCCTGTCGCGGTCTTCTTGCGCCAAAATCAGGGCGGGCAGGGTGGTGGATTGATGGAACTCGGTGGGGCTTTGGCTTTCCAGCGCCTCTTCGGCCCGCGCCATGGCCTCAATCGGGTCACCCACCAAAAGGCGTTGATAAAGCCTTTGGTGCTGGGTCAGCATGGGTTCGTCGCCAAAAAGGATATCGAACAGCTCGAACTGCGGGATGTGGCGGCCCAAGACCACAAGGCACACCGTCAGCGGTGTTGACAGCACCAACCCCAGCGGCCCCCAAAGAAAGGTCCAGAAGATGGCCGCGATGATAATCGCCAGCGCGCTGACCCCGGTGCGGGCGCCGTAAAGCCAAGGTTCGATCACGTTAGAGGTCAGCAACTCGACGGTCAGAAACAGCGCCCCCGTCCACAGGACCGCCGACCAATTGGCCGAGATTGCAAAGGCCAGAAACAGCGGAAAGGCGGCAGCAAGGACCGAGCCGATATAAGGCACAAAGCGCAGGACCAGCGTCAAAAGCCCCCAAAGCGTGGCATTTGGCACGCCAATCAGCCACAGCCCAAGGCCGATCGGCAGGGCATAGATCGCGTTGACCAAGAGTTGAACCAGCAGGTAGTTCGCCACCCGGCCCCCTGCATCCTCCAGCACTTGGGTCGTGCGGTGAAGATCCCCCGTGCCAACCAGTCGGATGAACCGGTCGCGCAACTGTTCACGCTCCAACAGCATGAAGATCACCAGCACCACCACAAGACCCGCCGTGGCGACCGGGCTGACAAGCGGAAGGATCAGGTTTTGCAGCAATGCCAAGGCATTGGTGGGTTGAACCACCTCCACTGCCATCGGCTTTGCTGTCTCTCCCGTGCCGACGGCTGCCCCGATCTTGGTGGAAATGGCCCCCAGCATTTGCATGGCATTTGACAACAGGCTGCTGTCCCCGCCCGCCGCTTGCAGCCCCTCGAGCTTGGCCAGAATATTGGCCTGAAAGGTCGGCAGGTTCAGGGCAAGTTCGGCCAATTGGCCCACAACGATCAGCGCAAAGCCGCCAATGGCAATAAATGCAAGGCCCGAGGCCACCAGCACCGAGGGCAGATGCCCCAGCCCCAGCCGGCGGGCGCGGATCACCACGGGCGAAAGCGCAAAGGCGATCAGCATGGCAAAGGCCAGTGGCAAAAAAACGTCTTGCGCCAGATACAGCACGGCCGCAGCGACGGCGACGGTCGCCATGCGGGGCAGGGTGATGCGCGAGCGCTGTTGCAGGACAAACGAGGAACGGGGCATGGATCACCTTGGCAGATGAGAAACAACGCCGGATCGTCGAAAAAGGTTGCACCTTGATTGGGGGCTTTGATGGGCGCGCGCGCTTGCCGTTTGCGGATTTTCCACGACAAAACCGCCTCACCCATGCCATGCTTGAGTTGCAGCAGGACAAGAAAGGGCGTGCATATGTTTGAAGGTGTCAACTGGATTGCCGTCGGGCTGGGCTTCGTGCTGTCCTTCGGCTTTGGCTGGTTTTATTATGGGCCCAAAGGGTTTTACCCGGCTTGGAGTGCCTCTGCCGGGGTCAAACACCAGCCGGGCGACCCGATGGGCGCCGCCTTTGGCAGCCTGACCTTGGGGCTGATCCTCTATGCCGTGTTTGTCGGTGTCATGGTGGCGCGTGGCATGACCGGGCCGCTGATCCTTGGGATCGTGACCTTCATCGTCATGGGCTATTCAAACAACGCCTTCAAGAAACTGGGGGCGACCAGCCGGGCGATTGACGCCGGAAGCTGGGCTGCCTCCGGCGTGTTGATGCTCTTGGCGCAGGCGCTGCTTTAACCCAAGCGATAGCTTGAGGCGGTGACGCCGCCAAAGAGGCCCGTGTCATGGTAGACCATGCGGGCGGTGTCGGTTTCCGCCGCGCCGACGACCGCCCAGATCGGGGCAAAGTGGTCTTCCTGCGCATGGCAGGTGCGGGCGTGCGGGGCTTTCTCCCAGTCGATCAGATCGGCGGTGCGCTCTGCTGCGGGTTTGGCCATGGTCTTGGCCAACCACGCGTCAAAGGCCTCGGACGGGACTTTCGCACCCGGCCCGAACAGGCGCAGGTTGTGATAGGACAGGCCCGAGCCGACGATCAACACGCCTTCGTCGCGCAAGGGCGCCAGCGCGCGGCCAAGTTCCACATGACGCGCCGGGTCATAGCCCTTTTGCAAAGAAATCTGGAACACCGGCACGGAGGCATCGGGATACATCACAAAGGCCGGCACAAAGCAGCCGTGATCGAACCCCTGTTTGGCGTCCAGCCGCACCGGCAGGCCTGCCGCCTTGATAAGGTCTGCCGCCTTTTGCGCCAGATCGGGCGCGCCGGGGGCGGGGTATTTGATCTGGAACGTTTCTGGCGGGAAGCCGTGATAGTCATAAACCATCGGCGGGTTGGCCGATGTCATGACCGCAAAGCTGTCATCCTCCCAATGGCCGGAAATCATCAGAATGGCCTTGGGGCGTTCGGGCAGGTCTTTCACCATCTGCACGAAGCTGGCTTCCAGATTTTTGAACATCGCGCGCCAGTCAGGCATCCAAGGCCAAGGGCCGCCGCCGTGGCTGATGAAATAGGTGGGCATCCGGGTCATATCGGCTCTCCGCGTTTCGTCAGGGGCAAGATGGGGGCGGGCGAGGATTCCCGCAACGGAAAGAAGTGGGAGGGAATCCGAGGGTTGATGTGCAAATTTGCACGATTGCACCCTGAATTCCGGCTTTGATGTGCGCGACGCCTGCGCCAAGCCTTGCACCGCGCCCTGTCGCGCTGCCATAGTCTGCCATCACTTCGTGACAGGGAGTTCACAAATGAAATTTGCCGCCGCCCTTTTGGGTCTTAGCTTCCTTGCCCCCGCTGCCATCGCCCAAGACCTGCCTGACCTTGCGGGAAAGGAAGTGGTCGTCGTGACCGAAAACGCCTATCCCCCTTTGCAGTTCATGGACAAATCCGGTGCCGCTGTGGGCTGGGAATATGACGCCATGGCCGAAATTGCCAAACGTCTAAACATCACCGTGAAATATGAGAATACCTCTTGGGATGCGATGATCCCGGCGGTCAGCGAAGGCCAGTATGACATCGGCATGACCGGCATCACCATCAAGGATGAGCGCAAGGAAAAGGTCGATTTTTCGGATGCCTATATGCGGTCTGAAATGCTGATGATCGTGCGCGGCGACGAGGCGCGGTTCACCGATGCGGCGTCTTTCGCGGCCATCCCGGAATTGTTGATTTCGGCACAACCCGGCACGTCGCCCTTCTATGCCGCCATTTATGAAATCCTTGACGGCAACGAAGAAAACCCCCGCGTGGTCAAATTCGAAACCTTTGGTGCGGGTCTAGAGGCGCTGAAGGCGGGCGATGTCGATCTGACGCTGTCGGACAGCACGGCGGCCAATGGTTATGTGGCGGCGTCAAACGGCGGGCTGAAGATCATCGGCGCGCCGCTGGCGTCTGAGGATTTCGGGTTCATTTTCCCCAAAGGCTCTGAACTGGTGGCACCGATCAATGCTGCCATCGCCGCGATGAAGGCCGATGGAACGCTGGATGCACTGAACCAGAAATGGTTCGTCGACTACAAGATGGGCGAATGATCGCCCTTTGCGGCCCCATCCCTAGGGGTGGGGCCGCAGCTTTCCCAAATGACCCCCAACGCAAAACCCGAAGATGACTTCCCTTGGTGGCTGGTAATCCTGGCCCTGACGGGGGCATTTCTGTTTGTGCAGATCGCCACATCTGACATTTATTCCGCTGCCCTTTCGGCCCTGTCCAAGGGCATCTGGATCACCATCGGCGTCGCCATGGTGGCCTATCTTGGGGCCTGCTTGATCGGGCTTGCGCTGGCGGTCATGATGCTGTCGCGCCATCTTGTGCTGCGCCAGCTCGCCCGGCTTTATATCGAGGTGATGCGCGGCGTGCCGATCATCGTGCTGCTGCTTTACGTGGCCTTTGTGCTGACCCCCGGCATGGTCTGGCTGGTCAATCAGGCGCTGGACCCGTTTGGCCTGCCGCTGCTGCGCACCCGTGACTTCCCGCTGTTGTCGCGCGCCGTCATCGCCCTGATGCTGGCCTATTCCGCCTTTCTGGCCGAGATCTTTCGTGCGGGCCTGCAAGCGGTGGACAAAGGCCAGATCGAGGCGGCGCAGGCGCTGGGTCTGAACGGCTGGCAGCGCTTTCGCCATATTACATTTCCGCAAGCTTTTCGGTTGATCCTGCCCCCCCTTGGCAATGATTTTGTCGCGATGGTGAAGGACAGCTCGCTCGTGGCCGTGCTGGGCGTCACCGATGTGGCACAGCTGGCCAAGGTGACGGCGGCCGGAAATTTCCGCTATTTTGAAACCTATAACGTCGCGGCGCTGATCTATCTGACCATGACCATCACGCTCAGCCTGATCCTGCGCCGAATCGAAATGCATCTGCGCGCCCGCGATCGGCGCTAAGTTCTGAAAGGCCCCCCATGAACGCCCTACTCGCCCCTTGGACCGCTGAGTTCGCCCTGCCGCCCTTTGCCGAAATCCACGATGCGGATTTCTCTCCCGCCTTCGACGCGGCCTTGGATCAGGCGCGCGATAACATTGCGCAGATCGCGTACAACTCCGACGCGCCGACCTTTGCCAATACCATTGAGGCGCTGGAATTGGCCGAAACCCTGCTCGACCGGGTGTCGGGGGTGTTCTACAACCTTGCCGGCGCCGACGCGAATGACACCCGCGAGGCGCTGATGCGCGAGCTTGCCCCGAAACTCAGCGCCTTTTCCTCGGAAGTCACGAACAACAAGGCGCTGTTCGCCCGGATCGAGGCGCTTTGGCAGGCGCGACAATCCCTCGATCTGACCCCTGAACAATCCCGCGTGCTGGAACTTTATCGCCAGATGTTCGTCCGGTCCGGCGCCAATCTGCAAGGCGCTGCTGCGGAACGGCTGACAGCGGTGAAAGCCCGCCTTGCCGTCCTTGGTACGCAGTTCAGCCAGAACCTGCTGGCCGATGAGCGCGAATGGTTCATGCCGCTTTCCGAGACAGATCTTGCGGGCCTGCCCGATTTCGTCATTACCGCGGCCCGCGCAGCAGGGACCGAAAAAAACCAATCCGGACCTGTGGTTACCCTGTCACGGTCGTTGATCGTGCCGTTTTTGCAATTCTCGCCGCGGCGGGCCTTGCGCGAAAAGGCTTACGCGGCTTGGGTGGCGCGTGGGGCCAATAGCAACGCAAATGATAACCGCGCGATTGCGGCTGAAATCCTCGCGTTGCGCCACGAAAGGGCGACCCTTCTTGGCTATGCCAGCTTTGCCGATTTCAAACTGGAACCCGAAATGGCCAAGACCCCGGATGCCGTGCGCGGCCTCTTGATGAGGGTCTGGGAACCAGCCCGCGCCAAGGCCTTGTCTGACGCGGCCATTCTGGAGGACATGCTGCACGCCGATGGCCTCCAAGGCCCGCTGGAACCGTGGGATTGGCGCTATTACAGCGAAAAGCGCCGCAAGGCAGACCATGATCTGGATGAAGCGGCGCTGAAACCTTACCTGTCGCTTGACGCCATGCTGGCCGCTCAGTTTGATTGCGCGAACCGGCTTTTCGACCTCGAATTCCGCGAAATCGCCCGCCCCTTCTATCACCCCGACGTGCGCGGCTGGGAGGTTACCCGGAACGGTGCCCATGTCGCGGTGTTCCTTGGCGACTATTTCGCGCGCGGCTCCAAACGCTCCGGTGCGTGGTGTTCCGCGATGCGTAGCCAGAAGAAATTGGGGGAGGGCACAAGGCCTATCGTGGTCAATGTCTGCAACTTCGCCAAGGGCGATCCCGCACTTCTGTCCTATGATGACGCCCGCACCTTGTTCCATGAATTCGGCCATGCGCTGCATCAGATGCTGTCGAATGTGACCTATGGTTTCATCTCGGGCACCTCTGTTGCCCGCGATTTCGTGGAACTGCCGAGCCAGCTTTATGAACATTGGCTTGAAGTGCCGGAGGTCTTGGAAAGACACGCACGCCACTGGCAGACGGGTGACGCGATGCCTGCCGATTTGCTCCAGCGCCTTTTGGCGGCAGGCACTTATGATCAGGGCTTCGCCACGGTCGAGTTTGTCGCCTCGGCCCTTGTTGATCTGGCCTTCCATGAGGGCGCGGCCCCGGCCGATCCGATGCAAAGACAGGCCGAAGTGTTGGAAGCCATCGGCATGCCGCAGGCCATCCGCATGCGCCACGCCACGCCGCATTTCGCGCATGTGTTTTCCGGTGACGGCTATTCCTCGGGGTATTACAGCTACATGTGGTCCGAGGTGATGGACGCTGACGCTTTTGCGGCCTTTGAGGAAGCCGGCAACGCCTTTGATGCCGAAACCGCGAAACGGCTGGAAACCTTCATCCTGTCTGCGGGCGGATCGCAACCGGCCGAAGACCTCTACACCCAGTTCCGCGGCCGCATGCCGGGGGTGGAGCCTTTGCTGAAAGGGCGGGGCTTGCTGTCGGTGTCGTAAGCGGGGGGCTCACCCCCCGCACCCCCGAGGATATTGGGGCCACATTGAAGGCAAAAGACCTGGGTCTGCCTTCAATGTGGTCCAAATATCCCCGCCGGAGGCTCCGCCCGTGCGGCCCGACGACCCGATCACAGGGTCATCGCAGCGTGCTGGGGGCCAGTCCAAATTTTGCGCGGAAGGCGCGCGAGAGGCTGGAGGCCGAGGAGAACCCGCAGCGCAGCGCCACTTCGGCCATGGGGTGGCGGGTGTCGGTGATCATCCTCCGCGCCGCTTGCAAGCGCAGGGTCAGCGCATAGGCGGCGGGTGTCAGGCCAAGATTCTCGGTGAAAATCTGTTCCAGCCGGCGGGGGGAGAGGCCGATGGCCCGCGCGAGATCGGCCATCGGTTCGGGACTGTCGAGCTGTGCTTCCATGCGAGCGATGGCCATGGCCACGCGCGGATCAAGGCGGGGGTCGGCTTTGCGTGGGCTGACTTGGGGTTCGTGCCCGTCGCGGGCCGTGGTGATAAAGCTGGCGGCGACTTGCAGGGCCAGTGCAGGCCCATGACGGGCGCGGATCAGGTGCAACATCAGATCGGCGGCGGGGGCGGCCCCCCCTGCGGTAAAGCGGCTGCGGTCGATGACAAAGCGGTC
>JACCDN010998651.1_pt1 | contig 18770 bp, 20 predicted proteins | sample 7441691 | NCBI WGS metagenome assembly JACCDN01 (sample SAMN15323439, study PRJNA562643) | freshwater metagenome | isolation source: river surface water | place: USA:Blue River Watershed | collected 2017-08-16 | reverse complement strand
TAATCGGTGGCCTTGGAAACCTAATCGGACCAGCTATTGGAATAGCGTTGGCAAAAGCTTTTGCTCCTATAACCGGTTTCTTTAAGGGCATATTTGGCGGTGGCACGGCTGCTGCCGGAACATCTGCTGCTGGAACAGCTGCTGCCGGAACAGCTGCTTCGAGCACAGCCGCTAAGGCTGGTACAGCTGCGGCTACTAAGCTAGCTACTAGGTCAGCAGGTCTTTTTGCTGCGCCTCTAATAACAGGTGTAAGTAATATGATTGGCCTTGCTACTAGAGATAAGACCGTACCACTAACTGAAACTGAAAAAGCCACGCTTTTCCACGAGTCGGGCATGAGCGCAAACGGCGGAATGTATATACCTTCTAGCCCAGATGGCAAGCCTTGGTGGGAAAACTTTGGTAAGGGCGGCGACGGCGAACTTTACGGTATGGGAGACAGCGGAACTGTTGCTAGCCCTACCGACGGTTACCAAAACAACATTACTAGTAGCTGGGGAAAAATCCGTCACCTAGTTATTAACGGCAAGAAGGTAACTACTAAACCTCACGGCGGTATGGATATCGGCGTTCCCGAAGGCACGTCTGTAAAGGCTGTTAAAGACGGAACAGTTATACACACTGGCTACAACCCAGACGGCTTTGGTAACAACGTAATTATTCAACACGAGGACGGCTACCAAACTGTATACGCTCACTTAAGCTCTAAGTCTATGCAAAAGGGTGACAAAGTTACAGCAGGTCAACTTGTTGGGTTGAGCGGTAACACCGGGTTCTCTAGCGGCCCTCACTTGCACTTCCAGGTGCAGAAGAGCATTAACGGTAAAACGTACGATCCTGCTGCCTATCTAAACGGATCTAAGGATATCACAGCTTCTGGTGTTCACTCAGGTGACCCAACGGACGCGGTCTCTAATGCTTTGTTCAGCTCTAGCTCCGGCTCACTATTCTCTGGCATCAAATCTAGCGATGGAACGGGTGGTTCTGAATCTACTGACCCTACTATTCTTCCGGTCGGGCCGGGAAGCCGCGGAGGCAATAACGTTACCGTAAACATTAACGTACCGGCTAGCGCGTCAATTAACGAGCAAACATTAGCCCGAGAAGTAAAGAGAATTCTTCAAGAAGATGAACGAGTAAAGATGGCGGTAAATCGATGAGTGACCAAGGCCTATATAATCTTCAGAGCGCAGCCTCTAAAAGGACGGCTAACGCTAACACCGGAAGTCAAAGCCCTGCCCAGTACTACGCTAACCTTGGCGTAGACCCGTCAGTAAAACCTGGCACACCTCAGCCTCAGATTAAAGCTGGAACTATCATTACTACTGTTGGTCCAGCTAACAACTCTATTTGGGCGTTGAATACTTCTCGCCACGCTGCTGGTATCCCAGTTGTTCCTGCGGCGTGCTACCCCGCGGGCAATAAGGCTACTGGTGGAGTAACAATGGGAGTAACTAAAGTGTTGTCTTACGCAGACACGCAAAACCCAAGCGTTACTAAGAACTATAAGTTTGTTAACCAGTCCGTTAAGATCAAGGGTCCTGATGGCAACTGGCTATTTTACCGCGGCTACTACATACCTAAAGTTAAGCCAGTTGTTGTTAAGCCAAGTGTAGACAACAAGCCTATCCCAGCAAAGCCTAGCAGCCCTCATGAATACAGGTGGAACCTACCGCCTCACAAGTGGAGCCTTCCTGTGCTGCCGTCTAACGACCCTAACTTTATGCCTAAAGGGTATAACCGCCCACCTTCTCAGGACCGCTATCGCCGCGGCCGTCTATGGTGGAAATCTAGCGACCCTAACCTATCTATCGGAACTAGCAGCGACAATAACAAAAATGCTAGCGTTGCAGGTAAAGACGATGCTCACAAGTACGGCTTTCAGTTCCTGTGGAACCCTGAGAAGTTTACTACGTCAGTGCAGGTAAACTTGGACGCTACCCCGTCTGCGCAAGACCGATTCATTGGTGGTCCTGGTTACTTCCCGGCTACTGAGGTATTCTCACTAACTATTAGGATTGACAGAACTAACGATTTTGCTTGTGCAGCTAGCATGTTTGATCGACCTACATGGGCTAAGCCACCTACTCTACTGAGTAGATCTTCCGGGCTGTCTCAGGATATTATTAATGCTACTAACCAAGGGCTTATTGCAAATAACTTTGCTAAGCACCAAAACTTTGTAGACAAGTCTCAGGTATCAAAGTTTGTTAAGTACTACCGAGTTAATGGTAGCTTTGCTCAGGACGAGTCAAACGCATCTATCGAAGCAAAGCTTATTGACCTGTACCAGCGCGGCACCCTAGCGGACATTGAGTTTCTACTTCGAGCTATTAACGGCGCTGGACCAGGAAGTTCCAAGAACGGAAAGCAGGTTACGTGGGCTAACGGCCGCGGCATCTCTACTGCCGATATTGGGTTCCTTGTGCCTACCGTTCTAAACATTGACATCGGCCCGCTGTCCTATCAGGGTTACGTAACTAGCTTGTCAATTGAGCACGGGGCCTTTACTCAGGACATGATCCCTATTCGCTCTGACCTTACTATTGCCTTTAACCTACTGGCTACAGTTGGGCTTACCGCACCCGAGTTGGCAGGAGGAACAAGCTAATGACTATTCACATCGGCTCTCGCTACGAAGATTCAGTAGTAGATTTTGTAGCGTTCTCTTCGGCTGGGGACGCGGCCCCTATTGTCTTCTACGAGTTTTCGGACATTGGGCAAATTCAGTATATCGAGTACCTATGGAAAGAAGGAGACCGCCTAGACCAGATTGCATCTAAGTTCTACCAGTACCCAGACCACTGGTGGATTATTGCGGAGTACAACCCACATGTCGTTGACCCGCAAAATATCCCTGCTGGAACGAAGCTAAGGATACCTAGTGTCTAACTTTGTAAAACTTGATTTACCTAATAACCAGTTTAAATTTAAGCGTGTCTACAAGCTTAGCTACATGCAAGAGAACTACCACCATGACTTTGCCCGCATCTACTTTAGGGACTGGGCAATTAGCCCTACTCAACTTAGGTCTGGGTCGCCTATGGTGATTGAGCTACACGGTAAGAAGTTCTATGGGTACGTACATGACGTGCGTTCGCATCAGGATAACAACAGTAACTTTACTGAGATTGGATTTATTGGCGCATCGTGGGTCATGAGACAGGCTAGCCAAAAGGTTTACAACAACGTTACGGCTGACCAGATTATTGTGCAGATCGCTAAGAAGTATAACTTTGGGTACAAAGTTACTGCTCACCCTCGCGTGTTTCCGCACATCTCTCAGGGCGGCCTAACCGACTGGGAGTTTATGGTAAAGCTAGCTAAGCAGTCTGGTTATTTCCTGCGCGCCGAAAACACTGTGCTGTACTTCCAGCCATTGCTAGAAGACTTTGATGGGCTAATCAACGAGGCTAAAAACTTTATTAAGGCTGATGCCGGTATCAAGTCTGGTCCGCCTTTGTATTACTTTAAGCCGCTTGTGGGAGAGACGCTTGTGCACCACGGAGCAGACAAAGCAGCTACCTCAATTGCAGGTGTTAACCCAGAAACTGGTAAACTATTTAAATACACTAAACAAACCAGATCAAAGACTACTAGAGCAATATCTAATCCTGAAATGTTTGATAAGCACGCCACCAACGTTGTAGCTAACAGCTACCAGGCAGCTGTATCTGAAGCAGAGGCCGCTGATAATAAGAGCCTTTTCCCATATCAGGCCGACGCTCAAGTTATCGGTACGACCTCTTTGCGCCCAGGAATACCTGTGCACCTGTCTAATGTAGGAAAAGATTTCTCTGGGTACTGGACCGTTCTTCGTGTAGAGCACGAAGTGGTTGAAGAAAACCTCAACGTTCAGGTTTACAGCACCACACTTAGCGTAGGTACCGACTCTTTGGGTGAGACCACAAAACCTCAGCACCCTAAGCGCCCAGCCGCTAAGCCGGCACGGTACATTGTTCCTAATGTTAGGAATACCAGAGTCAAGCCAGAAACCAAACTTAAGAGTAATGGGCTTCACGCGCAGCAGACTAAAACAACCGCTTTGGTAGGACGAGTTAACCGAGCCGACATAGCCTCTAAATCTTTGGTTAAGGCTGCGTGGACTTCAGTGCAAGGTAACTTAAACACCAAACAGCCGTCTCCTACATCCCCAGTGCAAAGGTTTAAGGTGAATGCTAATGCAGCCAGAGGTTAGATATCCCGGGCTCTACCGCGGAGTAGTAGTAGACAACGCTGACCCTAAGAACTTGGGCCGAATTAAAATGATTGTTCCGCAGGTATCCGGAGAAAGCGTGACTGACTGGGCTTGGCCTGTTGGTGGGGCCATCAGTCAAATTAATTATCCTTACGGAACATTTTACACAACAGCCGACCAATTAATTAATGTAAATACGCCAACAGTTGTTAATAACTGGCTTGAATCAGACACTAATAAATCTTATTTAAATGGCTCAAGCATATATGTAGAAGAAACTGGAGATTATTTTTTGCAGTTTTCAGCTATGTTTACTAAAACAAGCTCTAACTCTGGTACCGCAGATATGTGGATTAGAAAAAATAATACTGATATTTCATATAGCAACACTAGAATAACTTTGGCTGGAAGCAGTGCGGAAGTTACTATGACTGTGGGGCTTATTTTAGACCTAGAGGCTGGAGACTATATACAGCTTGTATCTTCTGCTAGTGCTACTAACACGTATTTAAGCTCTGACGCCGCTGGCGTGGGGGCCGCAGTACCTGGGATTATTGCCACCATTAACTTAGTAGGTAAATATAAGCCAAAGCCTGAACAAGGCGTTTGGGCAACCTTTGAAGGTGGAGACCCTAATTTCCCACTATGGATTGGAACATTCTAATGAGCGGATCAGTATTTACCCTGCCCTTCAGCTTTAATAACTTGGGCCAAACCTCAGCCACAAACGACGCAAAGCAGTACTGGAAACAGCGGATTGTGCTAGTGCTCTCCACCCGGTTTGGTGAGCGCGTCATGCGCCCTGATTTTGGCAGCGACCTCTACACTGCCCTCTTTGAAAACGAGGCTATGGCGGCTGATATAGCCCAGAGAACTATAACTATCGCCTTTAATACTTGGCTTCGTGAACTACAATTAATAGAGGTTATACCTAGCTACGACTACACCACCGGCTACATGGATGTCTATGTCAGATACAATTTGCCTACTGGGGACGAGGACAACGTATCTATCAATACAGCTATATTCAACCGAACCGGAGACTTGATCCAGGAGATCACTAATGGCTAATGTAAATTACATACCGCAGGTAGACTACACCTCTCGCGATTACTCTGCTATTCGTGACGACCTTCTTAATCTTATTAACCAGTACAACCCTGCCTGGACTAGCCGTGACCCGTCTGACTTAGGTATGACGCTTATTGAGCTTTTTGCTTACATGGGCGACCTTATGAATTTCTATACTGACCGCGCTGCAAACGAGGGGTTCCTGGCTACTGCTAGCCAGCGCGACAGCATTTTGCAGATGGCAGCTATGTTGGGGTATGCACCTACAAAGGCAGTGGCCGCTACTACTACCTTGACCTTTAGTAACGCGACCGCATCGGCGGTTACATTCCCAGCCAAGACCCAGGTGGCTACTACTGCAGTGGTTAACGGGTTAAACACTCAAATTGTATTTGAAACTGACAGTGCAATTACTGTTCCCGCTAAAGTTTCTGGCGTTAACGGCACTGCCGCAGTAGCTGCTACTGAGGGGGTCACTACCACCCTAGAAGATTTGGGCCCGTCTAACGGATCTCCGAGTCAGGTATTTAGGCTTGCAAACACTAACGTAATCAATGACAGCATTACTGTGACTGTTAATAACGTTGTTTACACCTACCTAACTTCATTGGTTGAAAGCAACAGCTTTGACACCGTGTTTACAACTGTAAATGACGCTGATGAGAACACTTACATTATTTTTGGTGACGGTGTTATGGGCCGAGTTCCTGCAGCTGGAAACACTGTTTACGCCACCTACCGCACGGGTAATGGGAACGCAGGGAACGTGCCGGCACAGACACTGCAGAACTTCCTAACTAACTCTGCTGCTGGAGTTACTGTAACTAACGGTTCTGCTGCCACTGGCGGTGCTGACGAGGAGTCTTCCGACTCTATTCGTTTAAACACCCCTAGGGCTTTAAAGGCCCTAACTAGAGCTGTGTCTCTTAGGGACTACGCCTACTTAGCGCTACAGGTTTCAGGAGTTGCAAAGGCAAGCGCTGATGCAAACTCATTTAATAGCATTATCTTGTACATGGCCCCTGCCGGAGACCCAGGGATTAGCGCCGGCGTCCCTACCGCAGCTTTTACTGCCCAGGCAGATAAAGTTGCAGCTTACTTTATGGACAAGACTGCGCCAAACGTATCTTTGACTATTCTTCCGCCTACCTACGTACCTGTAAACCTAGAAATCACAGTGCGTGTTCTGCCTCAGTACCAGCAGAGCGTGGTTGTTGCTCAGGTAATGACCGCACTTTCGCAGCTTGTTTCTACTGACAGCTCGTTCTTTGCAGACCTGATCCCAGTGCAGTACCTGCTAACAAGCGCAAGCACGGTTAATGGTGTTGATTACATCACGGTAGAACACCTCCGCAAAAACACAAGCGAACAGACATTCACAGTGTCCAGCTACACAAGGACTTCTAACGTAGCAACCCTCACTACAAGCGCTACTCACAACATTACTGTTGGTCAGACGATCAAAGTCACCGACTCAGTTAACGGCGCAAACAACGTAGACACCGCAGCCTCAGTAGTAACTGCTGTTACTTCAAACACAATTTCGTTCACTAACACGGGCAGCAACTTAACTTCTACCACACCAACGGCTACCTCAACCGTACGAGCAAATGTCGTAGAGACAATCTCGTGTGCAGTCAATGAAATCCCTTCAAAGGGCACCTTCACCCTAACCGGTGTCGGTGGTATTCAGTAAGGAAATAGAATGCCATTAGCAAACGCCTATTACCCTGGCAATATTAAAACGGACTTTACTACAAAGGTAAACAACACCGATATTGTAGACGCGTCACACCCTAATATTCTGCAGGACGAAGTAATCGCTATTGAAACCTACTTGGGCGTAAACCCACACGTAGGTACGAGAACCTATACCACTTCGGGTTTTACAACAGGCACTAGCCACGCATCAGTGGCTGAGCGTCTTACTAACCTTGAGGTAGGTATCACAGGTGACGTGCACACGCAGTACGTAAAGATCGTAGGTGGAAGCACGATTACCGCAGCAACCGCAAGCACTAAAGGCTTGATAGTCAAAGCTGCAGCTAGCCAGACTGCTAACTTGCTGGAGTTTCAGCCTAGCGGCTCTACTACCCCACTAGCGTACATTACCGCAGCTGGTGGGCTGGTGGACACTAAGGTTACAGAAGACATCGATAATCTACAGGTACTCACCTACGTATTTGGCTAATTAGGAATTTAAATGGCGCTCTACGGCAGTAATTTTTATAATCTCTTCACCTATGGTGCGGAGACGCTTGCTGACTTTGACGCCAGACCTATCTATGCTAATCCTACTGACTACAAAACTATTTCAGTATGGTGGACCAAACCTTCTGGCGACTGGTCAAACTTTGTCTTAGTCAGAAGCAGCTTGGGTTTCCCAGTTACACCTGATGACGGTATCACTCTAATATCGACTACTTTTGCAGACCACGACTCACTACAACTTCCTTTTGTAGACGTAGGCGCAGACTTTGTTGGCGGCGCTGGCCTGGCTGAGGGCCAAACTTATTACTACTCGGTCTTTGTACAGCGCACCACCGACAGCTTATGGTTTAGGGCAGGTAATACTCTTTGCATTTCTGTAAAAAATTACGGGACTGCAGATCTAATGTACAACTACCTACCGACACCTTACAAGGTCACAGACTTTAACACTGCCCTGACTCCATCACCTGGAACTAACACTGACTTGTACAACTTCCTAAAGGTGTTTGCTTTTGAGTACGACCTCATTAAAACCACCGCAGAGAATGTTAAAAACAGGTACAACATCAGACTGCTAGACGGCCGACTCATTCCTCTGATGATGGACCAGTTTGGCTGGACCTACGAGTCTGAGATGGGAATCGCGCAGGGTAGACGCCTACTGCAGTATGCTGCCCAAATCTATATGACCAAGGGCTCAGTGTACGGAGTCAAGGCTTTTGCTAAAGCCTTCTCTGGGTATGACGCTGTGCTGGGCACCCCTTCAAACCTAATGCTTACCCAAGACGACTCTTCGTTTGAAGACACTGTTGGATCTTGGAACACCGTGACAAATGGAACAGCCGAGGCTATTACTGGCGCAGCTGAGTCACCTGTAGTACCCCCGTACGTGGAGTCAACTGCGCCTTCTAACTTCCCTAATTTACAAGCCGGTATCCTTAAAGTAACTGCGAGCGCGTCTGGCGGAACCGTATCTACTTCTTGCGGTGAGTCTGCTCCTGTTACTAAGGGCATTCCGGTAACCGCTAGCACTGCCTACACATTTAGCATTTACGCTAGGTCTAAGGTCACTGCCCGAGTGGTTTCTTTGAATATCAAATGGTATGACAGAGACGGCGTCTACATTAGTTCTGGTACGGCAGCTACTACCACAACATCTACTAGCGCTTGGGCACGCCTAAATAAAATTACTGCTACCGCCCCTAGCACCGCACAGTTTGCTGTGCCTACTATTTCTATCGCAAGTACAGCGGCTAACGAAGTCCACTACTTTGACGCAGCTCAGTTCCAGCTCGGGTCCTCTGTAACTGATTTTGTGGACGCTCGACGAGTAGACATCTACCTGCAGCCTAACCGAATTAACTACATAAAAAATGCTACTTTTGAGGGTACGGTAACTACCGCATGGAACGTGCGCAACTCTACCCTGGCCGCGTCTACCTCGGAGTACCTTTTCAACAGCAAGTCTCTGCAAGTTACTGTTGGGTCATCAGGCACTAGCTCAGGTGCATCTGTAAGCCCTACCACAACTTACATGCCGCCTGTAGTTGCCGGAAATGACTACGCATACTCGATCTATGTAAAAGACTACGACACCGGTAAAAGTTACAAGTCCTACATAGACTGGTATGACAGCTCTGGTACCTTTATCACCGGCTCATCTACTGTCGGAGCTACAACTGCTGTTACAACTTCAGGATGGACTAGGGTCAGCGTTACAGGTGTTGCGCCAACCAACGCTGTATACGCCCGCCCCTACACTTACTCGGCTACCTCCTTTTCTGCCGGAGACGCGGGCAAGAAGGTCTACTTTGATGGTGCCCTATTTGAGCCAGGTAACGTGGTTAACCCATACTTTGATGGGTACAACGGGTACAAGCAGCTTTCTGACCTGCTATGGGAAAACAATGACCCTGTGCTTGGAAGAGCTATGTACTACAAAAACAGGTCAAATACTACCCTGCGTTTGAAGAATATTATGGGCGACTATATTGACGTAGGCTCGCCTTGGGCACTATTCACTGGGACCATTATTTGACAAATATCCTAACTTGGACTTAGTATGAAATCTCCGTTCATAGGAGGTAAATATGAGACGAGTAACCATCGCGGTTATAGGTAACGCAAAAACAACCCGAGCCAACCTAGAGGCTCTAATCAGCGACGTAGTCGAGTCAGTAGACGAAGCTACTATCGTAACTGTGTACAACGAGGCCCCATCTGAGGGCCTGATCTGGGCAACACAGTACGCGCAAGACAAGGGGATAGAATCCCTGCAGTACCCGGACAACAACTATGAGACCCTGGTGGCTGACCACAAGCGAGACGAACTTCGCTTCTTTATGCTCTGGTCCGATGAGGACCCTGAGTGTCAGCTAGCCGCTTCTATGGCTCAGGAACACAACATCCCAGCGTATGACCTAACTGATGGTCTTATGCTTATCTCGCTAAGCCAAGCCCCAATCTCCAGGCCATTAAAGACTGAGCCTCCTATTATTGAGGCTGTTGTAACTCCCTTGCCAACCCAACAACCTGACCCAGAACTTGAGTCAGGAGACGAGGATGATGAACAAGAGGACGAGGAAGACGACGAGGAAGGCGAGTACGACCTTGGAGAACTGCTGACTTTGGCTATAGAAGAAGCGGGGCGTATCTTTGCTAGGTCTTTTGCGACCGAGTTTATGAAGATGCTGAAGAAATAGCGTGGAAGAACTAAGCACGTCAGCGCAACGCTGGCTAAATTTCTTTACCCAAAATCCTGACTTACCTTTAAATTACCTTACCCTAATGAGCATGGACGTTAGTCGCGCTCGCAGTGTGGCGATCTTAAAAGAGCTAAAAGAATTTGGGTTTGTACACGTTGTTAAGCGTATTGGTGGAGGGTCTTCACTTAAGCTCGCACGCAACGGAGCTTCCAATACGGTAGGCTCCGGAGCTTCCAATACGGTAGGCTCTGGTTACAGCTATACAGCTAGTAGTGCTATTTCCAATAGCTATACAGCTAGTAAAGTTAATAAAGCAACATATTTCCTCGACGATGTCGAGGGGGAAGAGAATGAAGTGGGTTACGACTTCTTTGAAAATAAGCCGTCTAGCGATGACGAGCAGAGCCGTGAGTATGAGAAGCACATTGCTTACAAAAAGGCTGAGTACGCAGAGGCTCGTGAGCGCAAGGCTCAGCAGCGCAAAGATGTCCACAGGTCTAACCTTGACCCTGCGCGCTGGACCTCGAAAGACGTGGCTTATGAGTTTGCAGACCGCATGGCTAACATCTGGACTATCGCACCGTTCAGCGTGACACAGTCTCGCTTTGTTCAGGCTTTGGGCGTGTTCCGTAAGCAGCACGACACAAACGGCGCACTAGAACTAGAGATGATAAACCTGTTCTTCAGCACCGTACAAAGTGACAAGTACACAGATGGCAACCACCTGTGGCGAGCTTTCTTGTACAAGGCCCCATCGCTAGTCCAAACTGCTCGTGAGCGTACAATTTCAGTTGAGCAGCGTGAGACTGATATCATCAAGGACCAGGAACTAACTGACCGCAAGCTATCACTACTTGACGAGGACGATGATGTATAAGCCAGATGAACTGCCGGCACGCCGCCGTACTTGGGTAAAGATTGCCAGCCTCCCGCCAGCTAAAATTGGTTGGACACTAGATGACTGCAAGGACGTCCCTGCAGAGACCCTAGGGCATATCAATAAGTGGCTAAAAGCCGTCAGCGCAGACAAGGTAATCCGCGCAGAGGGCAAGGAGACCTGCGGGCTTGGATTGATGCTGTACGGCCTTCCAGGGCGCGGCAAGACCACCGTGGCTAATACCATACTCCAGGAGGTCATCCGCACCATAGACCCCGCTGTGCTCGGTATGGAGCCGGGAAAGGCCGTTTCTCGCCCGTGCTACTTCATTACCTACAATGGCCTACTGGACCTAAAAGGCTCTATCATGGAGAATCACGACAACACCGAGGAGTTGCTGTACAACAGCATTCTGGGTGAGGCCGAGGATGACGCCTACAACGTTAGGCTCCTGGTCCTAGATGACGTGGGTAAGGAGCACGCTAGTGCGTCAGGTTGGCAAAAAAACATGCTTCACCACGTTCTTCGTACCCGCTTCAACAACGGCTTGCCGACTATAGTAACCACTAACATTCGCCTAGACGATTGGGAAGCTCACTATGGGTCTGCGACTCAGTCATTCGTGCACGAGGCTTTCCTGTACATAAACATGGACACAATTACGGATCTGAGGAAGTAATGACTGTTCGGCTTATACAGGTGTTTCTTAGCCACAAGTCCGATGCCCCTGGACCAGGTATCTTTGAAGTCAGCGCAGATGAAGACAGGCACCTAACTTGCACGTGCCCAGGGTTTATGTCAAAGTCGGTATGCAAGCACACAAAGCTTGTTAGCGAACGGATTGACCGAAACCAGGGGATGTACCCCTTTGACTTTATTGACGAAGTGACCACCAAGGAGATTAAGAAGGCTATGACAGACGAAGTAATCTTCAGAGAGTTTATTATCAAGCACGCTAAGATCGAGGTCTACTGATGCAGGGTAATGATATTAGCAATGCAATGCCTAAGCGCATACTAGTAACGACTGACGTTATTACGGATGAGTACGAGGACAAGAAAAAGGTGCTAGGCTTTGTTCCCGTAAGGTCTAAGAAGATCGAGTACAACAGACTCGTTCTTAGCCATCTGTACATGACCACATTGAATCGCGGCATTACTATGGAGCTCATCAGTTATACTCGCTCTGAAAAAGAGATGGTAGATTTGATGCTCTACTTAGACAAGATCGGTACGAACCCGTTTCGTTACGGATCTGCTTACAAGTCGGTTGACAAGTTAGTTGCAGAACTACCTTTTAGACCAGAGGTTATCGGCGTAATAGATATCCCATCGCGACTACTTAGGTACGGTCGATGGGGATTGGACTTTCCTTCATTATGAGTACAGAAGCAAAACTACTAAGTGCGGTAATCGCCGTACGCGACCTATCCCCGCTCTTTGAGCGCAACGTTGCGGACCAATGGTTCCCTGACGAAGAAGACCGCCGTGTGTGGACCTTTATGCGCACGCACTTCTCTAAGTACGCAGAGTGCCCAAGCTCTGAAGTTATCACCGCTAATTTTCCAACGTACGTTCTTCAGCCAATCACAGACTCTATTGATTATCTTCTTGATGACCTGCTAGACAAGCGCCGCAAGAACTCGATCACTACTACGCTCCGAGCCGCCGTAGACGAGATTCAGAACAACAAGGACCACGAGTCTGCGTTGATGATTATGCAGGGCGGACTTATTCGCCTTGAAGAAGAGGGCCTTAACAACACCTCTGACGTCAACCTTATACAGACCACCGAGTCTCGATGGGAAGACTACATCTTCCGCAAGAACAACCCAGGTTTGCTGGGTGTTGCTACCGGGTTCCCTACCATCGATGCTGTTACCAACGGCTTGCAGAAGGGTCAGCTAATCGTGGTAGTCGCTACCCCAAAGACTGGTAAGTCAACCCTGGCTTTGCAGATTGCAAACAACATCCACAAGCAGGGTCTATCCCCGATGTTCCAGTCTTTTGAGATGACTAACCGAGAGCAGCAAGACCGCTACGACTCTATGCGAGCCATGGTCTCTCACAACCGCCTGATCACTGGTGCCCTGACCCTAGACGAAGAGAAACGCTACAAAGAGTCGCTAGACAAAATGTCTGAGGATGAGGCTAACTTTTGGTTGGTAGACTCGGCGCACGGTATCACTACCTCAGCTATCCACAGCAAGGTACAGACCCTACAGCCGGATGTTATCTTTATTGACGGCGTGTACCTCATGCTTGATGAGCAGACCGGTGAGTCCAACACTCCACAGGCTCTTACTGGAATCACCCGCTCTCTAAAGCGACTCGCTCAGAAGACAAACAAGCCAGTAGTCATTACTACCCAGGCCCTTAACTGGAAAACCAAAAAGGGCAAGGTATCTACAGACTCGATTGGTTACTCATCCTCGTTCCTACAGGATGCTGACGTTGTGTTCGGTCTTGAGCGCGAGGACGAAAACGTAGACGACACTCGTATTCTGAAAGTCATGGCCGCTCGTAACAGCGGTAACGTAGAAGCTACACTTATGTGGGATTGGGCGTCAGGTCTATTCCGTGAGATGAACAGCGACGACGTATGAGACTAGAAGAGATGGAGCGCGTCCTACAGCGCCTAAATATTGACCCTGTAAACATCCGTGGGTCAGAGATTCTTGCTCTATGTCCAGGACACAAAGAAATGACGGGCAAAGAGGACAACCACCCGTCTTGGTGGATTAATGCTGAAACTGGGGCGCACATTTGCTTTTCTTGCGGGTTCAAGGGGAGCATCTGGTCTCTTATTGCTTCGGTACAGGGGCTTAAGGATGCAAACGGATTCCTAGACTACGCGGATGCCAAAGACTGGCTGTACCTCTCGTTTGATAACATCTCAATTGGCTCTCCAGACGAAGAAGAGTCCGAAGAGTCTATCTTCAAAGAGGTCACCGAGCTTGGCGAGTCCAGACTAGCTTTGTTTACCCTGCCCCCAGCCAGCGCCCTAAAAGCTAGGGGGTTTACCCAGGAGGCTGCGCAGAAGTACGGCTTAATGTGGGACCCTAAGTACTCTAACTGGATAACCCCAATTCGTAACCCCTATTCAAATAAATTGCTCGGTTGGCAGGAGAAGGGCTACAAGCGCCGTTATTTCAATAACTACCCGCAAGGCGTCGAAAAATCCACTACATTATTTGGATTTAAGCAATATACGGGCGGCCGCATGATCGTGGTCGAGTCGCCCCTCGATGTAGTACGGCTAGAGTCTGTAGGTATAACTGGCGGAGTTTCAACGTACGGTTCCATTATTTCTAACACTCAAGTAGGATTAATCAGGGAGGCAGACGAAATCGTCTTTGCCCTAGACAACGATGAGTCAGGAATAAACTCTTCCAAGAAGATGCTAGAACTCAGCATCAAGCTTGGATTTGAAGCCTGGTTCTTCAACTATGCGCACACTGAGATGAAAGACGTAGGCGGGATGAGCCGTAGTGAAATACTTACGGGGCTAGACAACGCCAAGCACTCAGTACACGGACTAGGAGCTATTGAATGAGCTTTGTAGGAACCCTGCTACCGTACCAGCCAGAGGCCGTAGAAAAAATGTGCGAACGAGGCAAAATGCTAGTTGCCTACGACCTTGGACTTGGCAAGACTGTCTTGACTATTGCTGCTGTAGAGCGCCTAATGGATGAGCAAAAGGTCACTGAGCCTGGGTTAGTAATCTGCTTGTCTAGCCTTAAGTACCAGTGGGCTGCTTCTATCAAGAAGTTTACTAACGGCTCCAACCCGCTTGTAATTGACGGGACCCCAGAGCAACGTAAGCGTCAATACGACCGCGCTATGAAGTGGCGGACTACGGGGGTTGACTACATCATCATGAACTACGAGCAGGTAGTAAATGACTGGGAGTTTGTCAGTAAGCTGCCGCGTGGATTTGTAATCCTAGACGAAGCTACCGCCATCAAATCATTTAGATCTAAGCGTGCCAAGGCTACTAAGAAGCTGGCTACCTGCGAGTACCGGTTTGCTTTGACAGGAACTCCGGTAGAGAACGGCAAACCAGAAGAGCTCTACAGCATTATGCAGTTTGTCGACGACAGCGTGCTTGGTAGGTTTGATAAGTTTGACGCAACTTTTATTGTGCGCAACGCTTGGGGCGGAGTAGACCGCTACCGCAACTTACCTACTCTGCACGAGCGTATGAAAGAGGCTTCAGTTCGTAAGGCTCAAAAGGACCCTGACGTGGCCCCATTCCTACCTTCTACTATCCACAAGGACCCTGTCTACGTTTCACTAGACCGCAAGGCTGCAAAGCTATACAAGCGCATCTCTGACGACTTACTGCTAGACCTAGACAACGCGCAGACCTTGTTTGGTGGATCATTCAACATTATGGCGCACTACGGTTTTGAGAAGTCGTGGGGCGGCCCAGAAGACGAGCTGCGCGGTCAAGTAATGTCTAAGGTAGGCGCGCTAAAGATGCTCGCATGCTCTCCTGCGCTTTTAAAAGTTAGCGCCAAGAAGTTCCAGCAGGGCAACGGCGAAGGCTCCGCTTACGTCGCACAACTTGATGACGAAGGTCTGCTAGACGGCATGCCTAATACTAAACTAGACATTTTTGCGGCATACGTAAAAGACTTTCTAGAGCAAGATGACAAGAATAAGTTGGTGGTATTTTGCTCCTATGTAGACATGGTCGACTTAATTGCAGACAAAATTGGTCGAGATATCACCGTTACCTACACTGGTCAACTAGACGCTAAGACCAAGGAGAAGCACAAAGATGCGCTCAATAATGATCCTAATGTACGTGTCATTGTTAGCTCTGACGCTGGTGGTTACGGCGTGGACCTCCCGGCGGCCAACATGCTTATCAATTACGATCTTCCTTGGTCTTCTGGCCTTGCTACCCAGCGTAACGGTCGTATTCGTCGAGCTTCTTCTGAATGGAAAACTATCGTAATCCAGGATTTCTTAATCTCTGGCTCAGTAGAGGTACGGCAGTTCGAGGCTCTACAGCAGAAGAACGCTATTGCTGCCGCTGTGATTGACGGCGAAGGAATTAATAAAAATGGCGGAGTAGACTTGACAATTGGAACCTTACGTGGTTTCCTATTAGACACATCGGTATAGGAATAACATGCCAACTTACGAGTACAAGTGCCCATTGTGCCAAGGGTCTAGACTGGTTACTAGAAGTATCCACGCTGACGATCCAGGATATGAGTGCGAGAACTGCAAAGTTCCGATGGTTCACGTAATCGGAAATATCAGCGTAAGCTTTAAAGGCGGAGGCTGGGGAAGCGGTCCTAACTAATGACTTTTGACGAATGGCTACAGATCGGCCTCGATAACGCGTGGGTAGGCCCAGCAGTGTGTTCTACACACGATGGCATACCAATGACGGGCGAAGAAGAAGACGAGATGTACGAAGGCGATCCTTGCGTGCATGTGCTCAGACTTTACGAAGACGAAGCGACAAAAAAAGCAGTAGAAGAGAACCATTCTCCCAGCGTCTGGCGTGCGACCAACTCCGGTTTTAGTGTATGATTTAAAGCACTATGGCAAAAGGTAAGGGCGGAGGCCCAAAGCCACCTCAAAAAGGGGCAAACTCAGACCGAAAGAACGGCAAGGCTAGCAAGAAGACTCCAAAGGTCTTTGACGCGGTCAAACGCCGTCTTGTAACCAAAACTAAATAGTGACTAGGGGATGATCGGTTTCGACGGTCATTCGTAAATTGGTGAAGCAAGCAGAGATAGCGGAGTCTCTTAAAACCGCTAAAAAAATAAATGCTGAATCTCGTTCTGCATTCGCTCTAGCTGCCTGATAAGTAGTTAGTTGCCCCCAGAAAAGCAGTAGTTCTAGCTGGGCGTCTGGGCTTTAAATAAATAGAACAACTCAGAGCGATCTACAGCAGCTCTTTAATAAAGCAGTGGGCCCGCAGTACCGTGGCTGGTAGAGCCTAAGCTTGTAGAAGAACAACACACTAATGATCGGACCGGGGTTCAATTCCCCGCATCTCCACCAAAACCCAACAGGAAAACAAAATGAAAACAACTACTAAAGTGCTAGCCATCCTAGCGTCTGTCCTACTGCTCTCAAGCGGAGTAACTGCAGTAACCGACCATACTCGTAACTGCGCCACTATCTATGTGGACCTTGGAGTATTGGGCGACAGCTCAAAAAGCACCATGTGCGTACCTATCGACAATAAAACATCTGCACTAAGTTTGCTATTGGCAGCCGGGTACAAGGTTGAAGGCACTGAAAAATACAAGGATGCTATAGTATGCCGCGTAAACGGCTTGCCCGATGCCTCTACTGAAAAGTGCTTAGACATGCCGCCGGCAAACGCCTACTGGGCAGTAATCGTAAAGAATAAGCAGGTAATTCCACTGCCATTCGGTATAGGGGCTGCTTGGGGATGGGCCCAGACTGGAATTAATGAAGTATATCTACAACCAGGAGACTCAATCGGTCTCGTGTTCGCCACCGACGGAGAGGTGACCTTCCCATGACAACTATCACCAGCACACGCTTTTCTGCAATAAGAGTCAAGCCACTTAAAGTAAACACTAAAGTGATGACTTTTATTCCCGACTTTAAGCCCTATTTAATCGCTGCTGCGGTAATTGCGGGCCTTTTAATGGCAAACATGGTGACTGTGTACGTGTGGCGAGTAGTTACTTGTAACTGCTAATCCAGTGGCCACTAGCTCAACGGCAGAGCGTTCGACTGTTAATCGATTGGTTCCTGGTTCGAATCCAGGGTGGCCAGCCAGCGGGGTAGGGTAGTTAGGTAATCCGCCAGCTCGACTAGCTGGAAATCGTGGGTTCAAATCCCACCCCCGCAACTAAAAAGCCCCAGGCTATAAACCTGGGGCTTTTTTATTTGAGTACTACTTGACGTTGTCGTTTTCGTCGAACAGATCAGAAAGATCACCAAAGTCGTCTAGCTCTGAAGTCTGCTTAGCAGAGGTCTTTACAGCCTCTGCAACTTCCTTGTTGTCCTGAGCTTGCTTAGCCACAGCTGCGCGGAAGCCCTTTTCAATATCTTCATCCGAGATGCTTGCATCCCAGGCTAGCTGTACGCCAAAGAAGATAATGATTGACGAGAATACGGTTGCAACACCGATGAAGCCACCAGCAACCCATCCAACTGAAGAGCTACCACCAACGGCAGCACCAGGGATGAACGCAAACATGACTACACCAATGGAGCGAATAAGAATTTGTTTTAGTTGCTTAAGCAAGTGGGGTCTCCTTCTTAGAAGCTTTAGGGGTAGGGGTAACAGGTGCTACGGTAGCTTCTACAGGAGCAGCAGCTTTAGCAGCAGCCTTAGCTGCAGCAGCTTCGCTCTTAATCATCTTTTGAAGGAAAGTGTGGGCGTCGTATACCTTGCCGGTAATTCCGCCGCCGCTGGTTAGCGATAGGGTGAAGTGCAGGTGCACGCCGCTACTCGCGCTTCCAGTTGTGCCGGCTCCGCCTACGGAGTCACCAGACTTAACTTTGGTGCCTACCTTAAGAGGAGACTGCTTGTCCATGTGGCAGTAAAGGAAATAGTGCTTTCCAACCTTAAGCTCGACAACCCATCCAAGGACATTAGTCCACTTGTTTAGGGTAATCACGCCATCTCCAACAGCTGGTAGCGGAGTACCTGCCTTGAAGCCGTTGTAGTCCACGCCTCGGTGAGGGCCTAGGCCCAT
>JACCDN010445225.1_pt1 | contig 18781 bp, 18 predicted proteins | sample 7441691 | NCBI WGS metagenome assembly JACCDN01 (sample SAMN15323439, study PRJNA562643) | freshwater metagenome | isolation source: river surface water | place: USA:Blue River Watershed | collected 2017-08-16 | reverse complement strand
TTTGTAGATGGCCGGAATCACATACCGAGAAAGTGCTTCCAACAGCGGCTCAGGAACTTTGTGATTGTCTTGGCGCATAGCCATCCTTGGTGAAATGCAAGCCTCGTGGCTTGGCATTCATTTCCCATTGGCAAAATGACCGTAGGGAACCAAGTAAATCAACACCGTTGCAGGCCTTGGTGAGACCCATTCTGATCCGATGAATTGACACGAAAATGAGGATTTTTCCTAAGATTTTGTGGTCGACAAATGAATCGACTAGGACAAACATCATGCTCTGTCGCGCCATTTTTGTTTGTAGAGCTTGTCTTGAATTCTCTTGCTGGCAGACCACACCAGCCACAACACCAATGGAATGAATGCACCGGCCACCAGTTCAGGGTGAATGTTGACACCCGCAGCCTTCACCGCTTTGCCTGCATAAAGCAAAAGGCTGATCACATAATAACAAATCGCTGCAATGGACAAACCTTCCACTGTGCTTTGTAAGCGCAGTTGCAACTCTTGTCCTTCGGTGAGTTTTTCAAGCAAGACACGGTTTTGTTCTTCGGTCGCGATGTCCACGCGTGTTCTGAGCAAAGCACTGGCGCGGCTGATGCGCTCGGACAAAGCCGCCATGCGTTGCGCGGTTGCAGCCACAGTCGACATGGCCGGCGACAAGCGTCGCTTCATGAACTCACCAATGGTTTGGGTGCCGCTGATGGGGGACTCTCGCAATTCAGCAATGCGTTCGCGCACCAGTTTGTCGTAGGCGGCGGTGGCTGAAAAACGGTAGGCGTTTTCAGCGGTCAAGCGCTCTACATTCGCCGCCAAACCAATCAGTCGCGTCAGCAACGCTTGGTCATCACAATCTTTTTGTTCGAGCGATTCAATGATGCTGGCCAACTCTTTTTCAGCGTTGCCCAGTTGTGCACTGACCGCCTTTGCCACGGGCAAACCTCGCAGCGCCATCAATCGGTAAGTTTCTAACTCCAACAAACGTTGCGACACGCGCCCAGCGCGGCTTTTGCCAGTGCCTTCAGGCGCCAGCACCAACATTCGCTCGAACCCACTCTCACGCAATTTGAAATCGGTCGCCACCAAAGAGTGTGCAGGGTTGCCCATGCGTGATGCAATCAACGGTGCCCCCCCAAACCAATGCTTAGCTTTGTCCAAGGCGTCTTGTGGGTTGCTCAAGTCATCGTTCAACATGACCAATTTGATGGCCGAAAATGTTCTGCCAGGAATTGATGCCAGCCAATCCTGAGGCAAGATCAAGTGCGACATCAACTCAGGTTCTTGGCTGTCCAAACCAGCCTCTAACGGCAGAGGTTGCACCAAAGAATAGCGGGTGAATTCGGTGTGGCGCTCCCACTTGAGTGTGTATTCATCCATCCTCAGTCGCACAAAATTGCCTTGCATTTCTTGCAGCGACAAACTGGGTTTCAACTTCTGCAGGTGTTCACACTCTTGCTCGCGGCTGATGCCTTCGTTGAAAACGCCCACCAACAAAATAAAGGCTGGAAGACGAATGCGGGCGCTCGGTCTAGCGTGAACTTCGTTATGAAGCGCTGAGCGATCGGGATCGTCGATTGGTAAAAAGCTCATGCGATGGGCACCACAATTTCAATTTGTAAAAGAAAACCGAATATGCCCCTCGCCACCTCGAACGTCAACTCCCATAGCGCTCTATTGCTCAAAGCATTTGGTGTACTAGCACGCCTTCAAGAAACAAAAAGCCCTCACGAGGAGGGCTAAATGAATGATTTAAGTGGAGGCGCGACCCAGAGTCGAACTGGGCTAGACGAATTTGCAATCCGCTGCATAGTCGTTTCACGACCGCCGAATCTCAAGAAAATCAACAAGTTAGCGGTTTTGGTTTGTATGTTTTTGGCCTTATTTAACGCTCAGTTGGACAGAAATTGGACTGGGTACAACATCAAAGACTCCCAAGACTTGGGACAAGCGTACTCCATAAAGACTGGCACAAATGTTACCCCCCCACAGGACCCCAGCCCCTCCCCCAGCCTCCCTGAACAGTTGGAGTGTCTATCATTGCGACACCATTTTTCAGGACGTGTGTATGTTGGCTAAGACTAACAGGCTGTAGCGATCTATCAACTGCCACCTCGGCTATAGACGGTTTCTCCAGCAGACCTTCAACTCTCTATAGGACCATAACAATTTCATCTGGCATTCCCCTAAATCAGTAGATCTATACGAAGAGCTCGGCGACTTTAATAAAGTGCAGACACTTGTGCAGTTGCCCACCACAGATTACGAGGTCGAAGTCAAGCTACGGGCCAGACTCATCGCAAAACGAAACCAAGCTACGACTTTAATAGAGTCGCTACATGGGAACAGAATTAATTGGGAAATGCAGATGTGGGTATGAGGGCTCTGCTGCAATAGGTAGCTCAAGTGCTATGCACGGAAAGATGTTTTCTTTCCCCCACTACTGCAACGACTGCCATCAAGTTGTTAGTGTTGACACTTTGACTGACGCGCCAACTTGCAGGCATTGCGGTGGCATATCACTTACTAGCTATGAAGCACAAAGCCAGCGTGCACCAAACCCACTACTTTAAAAGCTCGGCTCCACCATCTTGCATAAACGAGGCTATCACCTGAGTGAAGAGGAACTAGTTCCAACATATTGCTACGTGCAAGGCAAAACTTATTTGCTGCTGCGTTGGCATAACTACTGTCCTCAGTACAACGAAAATAACCTGATGTTCCACCTGGGCATGTTGTATGACTAGGCAGTCGTTTTCCAAGATTTTCAAGCAAATAAACATCTAGGCTCTCATTCCGGACTAAATGGAACTGACTACTTGATCGCCTTATAAATTACCCTTCACAAAATTCAAGTATTTCATACCTACGGTATGGCGCTGGACAGATCAGGTGCATTTGACACCCATACAAATTTCGTGGTCTGCTGGAAAAAGGACGAGTGCTTTGCTTCGTTCATTCAAACAACACATAAAGGTCTGTTAATGAAAACACCACCAGTAAACAAAACGCTTCGAAGCTATGTTGAGTTCGACTTTGATGTCAACCAGCCATACATAGGTGAGTTAACACTAATTTTTGGTCAGTTGGCTATGTGCATTAATCCATGGGCAGGGTATGGGTCTATGGACAGAATTTTGTGGGCTGTAGTTGGAGAAAATTTTCGCTTCACCTGCAATGAGATGGTTCACGGGTATCAATATGGCCGATGTATTGAGGTGGATCCAGAGCAACCAACTATCACAATGGATTTGTTCAATTCGGGATACGATTTTGATGAAAAACAGGTAGTTGGGAGAAGAATTTTCCCTATTAGCGAATTTCGCCGCTTCGACGTGCTTTATGAACAACACATTTACGATCTATGCAACCTCGGATTGGCCTGCCCTTCAGACCCAGTTAAACCGCTCGTAAATTCTGCATATGCAGCAGCCAAAGGTGCAGTACTTGGGGCACTCATAGGCGACGCTGCGGGCGGTGTTTTGGAGTTCATGGGACGTCCGCCTAAACCTAAAGAAGCCGAGAATGCATTAAACTGGATGCCTGGCGGTGGGGTGTTCAGCTTGGCCCCGGGGCAAATCACAGACGATGGCGAGATGACCGTCACATTGCTGCAAACTCTGTGCAACACCCACGGGGCTTACAGACCAGACCTAGTAGCCCAAGCTTATTGCCAATGGGAAGGCTCGCAACCTTTTGACATTGGCATGGCTACCCGCAGTGCGTTGAGAGTTGACCGCGACCGCAGACAAGAGCTCAAAGGGTTAGCTGCCTTGGTGCAGGCGCAAGCTGCAAATAACAACGCTGACAGCAAAGCAAATGGCAGCCTGATGCGGGCAACGGCCTTGGGCATAGCCGCTTGCGGTTGTAGTGTAGAAGAGGCTATTGAAATGGCCAAGGCTGATGCCTCAATGACTCATCCTAATCCCGCCTGTATAAGTGCTACCACAGCGTATGTATTAGCCTTGCGTCATTTAATTTTGAATGCTTCGGAAGCTAACAGGGCGAAGAGTGCAATTCAATCCGCGTCAGACTACTTAAACAATGATTCAAATTCTCATAAAGTTGGACGATTGGAGGTTGCTCAATGGCTCGAAGATGCATTGCATGGTCGATTGCCAGCCGCTTTTCCGCAAGCTGGGTTTGTTCGCATTGCGTTTACATATGCTTTCTACTACCTTGCGCAAGAAAGTAAATTCAAAGAATCAATCTATGACACATTGATTGAAGGAGGCGATACGGACACCAATGCCTGTATTGTGGGTGGCTTGGTAGGGGCTCATGGATGTTTAGGTTCTTTGCCTCAATACGCCTTAGGCAAAGTGTTGAAATGCAATACGGCCGAAGGCCAAGAAAGGCAAGAGATCTATACCGCTAAGCTAGTGGCTAAAAATCTCAAGACTTTGTGTCAGTATTGCTTGGGAGATGAAAAAACAGAAGCATGAAAGCCAATAAAGAAATCATTTAGCGGATCATTGAACAACACAAGATGACAAATTCACCTCGAGCGACTAGAGCGATTGTTCAAGCTGAACAAGGCCTAAGGCCTCAAATGCGAAACTGACGGCAAAAGAGGTGAAGAAAGCTATCTATATTGACTACGAAAGCAAAAATTAAATTACCGCCCACATTACTAGGCTGATATGTGGATGGAAAATACATGACTTCAATTCTTGACTCTTTGTTTGAAACGTGGACTTGCTAATTTTTATGTTATAAATACCAGGGGCAAATCTGGTGCGTAAAGGCCCCATATGGCAAGATTTATGATACGTACGGACCGCATGGAGCAGCTAGCGAACAGGTTGTACAGGCAATGATTCGGCGAAATCCAGTATCGCAGATAACAGCCGATATGTGATCTCAATGAATGATGATATGGTCTAACTTTTACACGAACATCTATTCCGACAGATAGCTAAATTCGAATTTAAAAAATCAGAAAAGATAATTAAGCTAGTTAGAGCGCTCATCTAATGAAAAAATACCCCCAACAATTAATGTCAATACTGCCACGTATAAAATCAGATCTTGTTCGAAACTAAGATCCAGATCAAGCCAAAAAATAAAAAAGCAAAAGACAGTTACTGAAAAGATAATAGGTAAAAAATTCGCCAAATTTAAAGAATTTCTTTTTAAGGTCATATATATAAGAAAAATAGAAGAAAAAAACAACAATGCAAGAGAAGAAAATGCCAGAATAAGCATAACAACCTTTTAAACGAATTGAGATGTATTATGCACGATTTAAAAGTAGAAGTCTACATCCGAAAACCATCTAAATCAGAGCTGAACTGGTTTGAATCAAATAAAAAAATTACTGCTTACGCCTCTGATGATAACTATATAGTTTTAAATCCTCATAGTAATTTAAACCATGACTCAATGATATCTGTAACTGTTAATGAAGGTTTCAGAATTTTGATACGATTATTAAATATCGAAATAAAATTTCCGGTTTGTGAAACTACAGCAAAAAAATTCACTAACACAGCTTACAATAATAATTTACAAGCTCTAAGCGAAAGCATAGTAGCGAGGGGCATCGCAAGAGATCCTAGTGCCGGGAAATTGAACGAGTATCAAAATGGCTACATAGATGCAATGCGTATCTATACATTCTCAATCTTAAAAATTGCAACATATGAAGAAGAATTTTCTAGTATTGTTTCTGCTACTAACGAGTATCTGCGCACTTGCGCAGCCTCAGGAAATTGATAAGTCATTCAATAGCTATCACAAAGGCAGGAAAGTACTTCCAACAAAGTTAATAGAAATGAATTCAGCCTCAGAAGCATTAATAACTAGCTCTGAAAAAATAACGGTCATTCATTTCTGGGCCACATGGTGCGGGCCATGTATTCAAGAGCTACCAGCATTAATCAACATACTACCAGAATTTAAAAAATATGATGTCCAGACATACATTATTTCTACTGATAGCGCAGGATTAACTAAAGTACCGGCTTTTTTAAAGCAACAAAAAATAGAAATATCAGATTTGTACTTGGATCCGAAGTCAACTTACTTTAAAAGAATATTTGGCAATACGCTTCCAACTACAATTTTAGTCGACAGAAATGGAAACGAAATAGGGAGAGTTAACGGCGCAACCAAATGGACAAAAAATTCAGTTGCATATTTACTTTCCAGAGTTACCAGCCCTTAAATTTTCAATTTGTTTTTTTAACCAATCAATATTGGCTTCAGGCGCTGCATTCACAATAAAATCCTTGTCCATAACTAGAATATTATTTTTACTTTTAACAATTATAGGATCAGTTCCAATTGAAAATAAAGATTCTGAATTCTCAAGTTTACAACTAAGAACATCCATTACCTTAACCTCACCAGATAACAAGCCGCCGGCACGAATGCACTCACTCGATTTTGGAAGAGAAGGAATATGACCAATCGAAATAGAGTGATCTAAGCCCTTATTCCAATAATCAAAAGTATCGACTTCAAGAACTACATTGTGAGTCACCAGTGCATCGGATAACTTGACTAAAGCCTTACCTATAGAACGATCACCGTATACATAAAGCCTTTGCAGTTTAGTTAATGACATGTCAGAGTTAAAAAATAGTAGTTTCAAACCATAAGATGATGTTGGAATTAGAAATGAAACCAGTATTGCGGAAAGAATGTAAAACCGGCTTACATTAAACTTATAATACAACAATATGAATATATTCATCCAAAACGCCATATATATTACAAGTGAAAATCCACTACTTATTACTAAGATTTCCGCCAAAATTCCTGGGTTGACTGCAATAAACTCGTTTAAAAATGGAGTATTGTCTCCAAATACTATCCAAGATGGTGCATCTACGCCCCCTCCGGCAGCCATGATACTGTAAGGACCGTTGTACTCATAATCCCTATATAAATAATCACCCAATCTTCCATCACTAGAGATATCATTTTCAAGATGTCCACCAGTAATCCATAAAAGAGGAATGACGAAAACCGAATTCGATTTAATACTCGCCCCACGGTTTATCGCTGCATTTTGACTAACTTGTAAACCGCTAGAGCCAACCCACCCAAGAAAATCTGAATTTAATGGGGGTATAGTTGTATCTGAGTTCAGTAAGATTGGAGATTTTACATAACTCAAAGATTTTGCAACCCCACCTAGATTTGTATGGTCACCAACTACAACAATCTTTAAAGACTTTGAATAATATAAATTCAATATATTTTCAATAGTCTCTTCAAAATTTGGGTGTGCAGCGTAAGGAAAAACAATAAAATCATCTGCCGCTATGTCTGAAATATTATTTATAATAGAGAAATTTTTAAAACCACTCATGCGAAGAACTTGTTCATAATTCTCGTAATAAGAACCAGAAGAATGTGGCTCATTAGGAATCCAAAACTTTATGTTAAGTGGAATGTTAACTAGAGAAATCGATACAATAAAATAAAAACCGGCGAAAAATAAGCCTATTAAAGATAAGATCTCTACTAATTTAATTTTTATAACTTTTGGCTCGGCAAAGTAAACTGATAAAACCGCAGGTAGCCCAATCAATATTGACGAATAATTTGGATATATGTCGTAATACTGACAGAAATAAGAAATAGCAAAGGAAAATACAATTGAGATTGATAAATTGCCAAGGCTTACTAATCTGCTGATGGCCATAATAAATAATAGAAATAAAATAGGTGCCAGCTGCCCCATCCACATCAATTCACGTGGAAGAAAAAGATACAAAGCATTTGTAGCAGGCGGAATACTGAGAAGTCCAACAGCAATGGACCACACTGTAAAAGTATATTTATCTAAATAATCGATACGATGAAAAAAAATTGTGAGTAATAAAAAAATGTAGAGTATTAAAAAAGGAGAAACCTTCAAAAATAATAGTGATATAAATAATAATAATCCAAGCACGCCATAAATTTTTTCAGCTTTTGAAACATAAGCTACAATATAAAGATAAATTAACAAAAACGGCAATAATAAATATTGAGATACATGTGGAGCTATCAATACCCAAGTGGCAATCGGAAGCAGAATGTTTCCAATTTTAAATTTTTTGTTCATTTTGTGTAAAAAATTATATTTAAGTTGATCCTATTTTGACCTAATCTATCTTCATGAATTAACTCATACTTAACATTATTTTTATTAATCTCAGTTACGACAAACCATTCGTTTAATTTGTTATCAAAAAATGTTTTATCACAGTAATTCACTCCAGGTAAACTCTGACAACTTGCTAGAAATTTCGAAAGTTGAACTCTTAAAGTTGCTAAGTATGCATCTGGGTTTTCAGATAACGACATTGAAAGGGCGGATTTAGTCATAGGTTGATTAATCGAAACAACACCTTCAGCTTCAATTTTTCCATTTTTAATAACATAATAATTTTCTGGTACAAACTTATCTCTAGCAGGTTGTCTTGTTATTTCAAAAGGCAGCCAAACAAGGAAATCATGTTCCCACGAGTTTATTAATCCATCTCTAATTACAGATTTAGCTAATATTCTTTCTAGTTTGGATGAAACTTCATCAGTTAATATTCCGTCCCACACATCGCCCATTGCTGCATCACTAAAGTCTTTAGAGCATCCACAAATTAATAAACTACCCAAAGATCTTTTCTGTTCATTTATATTTTCTTTTATTACAAAAATATCACCATATTGTGAGCTTTCATAGTTACTCCAAATTGAATTTAATGATGGTTCAACATGAATTAAAATTTCTCTGCCAAGCCTTGGCAATGCCCTTTCAAGTGCATCAGATTCAGGAGAACGCTTTGCAACAATACGTCTTTCCTCTGTTATTTTGAACCCCAAGTCAGCAATCCAACGCTTATGCTTCTTCGTTAGCAAAAGTTCGTCCGATGTTAAGATAGTTATATGTGTACCATTTTTAACTAATTTTATAATATCAGATGGATTCGGTAATCTCTCCCCATTAAAATTTATGATTAATAAATTTTTAGCAGTTTCATTTCTGCTCAATTTATCATTATTGGACAGAGTTATCACCCCCCATTTCTGTAAAGAAGTTAAAGCTCTAGCAAAATTATTCTGATTAGAGGTAACCAGTGTGGGCAGTAATTCTGTATCAAATCCTTCGCCCACATATGCCTGTACTAACGCATTAGGATTTTTGGAATGATTTGTTAAATACGAATTTGAAAATATGTATATGGCAAGCATTCCACCAACCGAGATGGACAAAAATGCAAATCCTATGAAGTTAAAAATTCTAAAGTTTATAAAAAATAGTGCAATAATTGTAAATAATAGAAATTTCTCGTAAAGTTCAATTCGGTAATTATTTTCTAAATTCTTTATTGTTTCTAGAAAAACTGACTGGTACTGCGATTGATAAGCGGCAAAAGTTGACCAATGCGTGCTGTCCAACCAGATACTAATTTCTCCTTTGTTATATTTAAGGTTGCTTACGGCAGCATGTTTTCCATAAGCCATACTATAATTTGGGTAGAAATAACCAAATCTATTTGTATTGAAATAGACGGCATCTTCTGCAAAGCTCATGCCGTAACTTTTTTCTGTATAAGAAAAGAATGGGACCTGCTTGAAAGAGGTCCCAGTTAAATATCGATGACTACTATCTTTAAAATAGTCGCTTGACAAAATTAAAGATTTGTATCGCTCAATTGGAGGCATTCCCGCCCTGTCATATACTGCGGAAGCACTTATTTCAAAACCTGTTGTTTGTAGAAATTTATTTAAATTTTGCGTTGTATCAAATAAGTCCGTGTGGTCGGACACCAATAAAAGACGCCCTCCGCCAGAAACCCAACTTAATACTTCTATTCTGTATTTTTCATCAATTTGGTCCAATGGCATTTTTATTACTAATAGCGCATTTTCGTCGAGTTTTGATAATATTTTATCGTCCTCAGATTTTATAATCTCGTAACCTTTTGACTCTAAAAAGTTAGAGATAGCACGCCATGAATATGTGGTTCCTCTACCATAATCATTTGGAGCTAAACTTAATTTTGTTGATGCCCAGTCACCATGTTGCTCATCAAAAATAATAGTTTTTATGGGCTCTTTAGACTGCAAGATTAAAAGGCTACAGGAAAATCCAATAAGAATTAACAGGGATATTCTGATGCTTTTTTTTATATCTGGTTTTCTTTCAAAGTAATTATCCCTTTCATGAATAACTGCACTAACAAGTGCTAGCGTAAAAAAGATCCTTATGGCCTCATTGGTTATTAAATTAACATCTATTAATGAATTTAAAATGAAGAAATAAATTAGGCCGCTAACTGCTAATATTAAAATAATTTGCTTTAATTTTATTTTATTTTTACATATTATCAACAACGCAACAATGCTTGGCAGCATGGTTACCATTGAGGTAATAAATTGAGAGCTAAATAAGCCCTCTAAGGTTGTAATTTTTTCCGATAGTTCTTTTGTGACTATCAACACTCCAATTGGTACTATTGAATTGAAATGCGAATATTGAATTAACAGTAGATATGTCAACACCAACAAAGCGGGTTGACCTAAAATGATATATAGTACTAAGCCTATAGTTTTTATTATGAAAATAAATTTGCCATTTAATCTTTGGCAGATTGTGGGGGTTATTAAGAATAAAAGAACAGCAAAATCAGCTGCCAAGCTGCTATTTTCAGCTATTGAGAAGGTTACAAATACAATGAAAAAGGCCAGCAAGTTAAGCCGGCCCATAAAAGGATTAAGTCCTTTTATCTTATCTGCAACCAACTGAACATCCAACAGAGCAACCTGATGAGCAACCTGATGAGCAACCTGATGAACATCCTGTTGAACAACCAGTGCTGCGTGCGTACTGAGCTACAACTTCACCCTTGTTAGTCTGAACAGCTTCTTGCACTTTCGAACCGCTTTTAGCTGCGGCTTGAACCACAGACTTCGACTCAACTTGACTCATGCTAGAAACTGTTTCTACGTTCACAGCTCGAGACTCTGAACGCAATGACGAAACACCTGCAGTCGCGCTCAAGCTAACTGCCAGTAACACTGCTGCGAAGGCAGCGTTTACTACTTTAAACATCGTGATTCTCCTTAATTTGATGAACACAAGATTAGGGTAACACAATTTTTTTCGCTTGATTATTATTTTTTAAACTATTAAATAAGAATTTTATATTGTAAAAATTAAACATATGGGTTATTTATTACTCAAAAATGTAGTTTTGGTTCATTTAATTAATCTTACCCACTCTTCAAGAGGGGGAGCGACGGTACGTCCATAGACTTACCGAAACAGGCAACAAGATGAAAATAGAGGCTTGCGTCCTTTTGGAGATGAGGGTGAGGAAGTCGAAGTTCACGGAAAGCCAATTTGAGGCGATCTTGGCCGAAGGCGACGCTGGGTTGCCTGTAGCTTATGTCTATCGCAAACACGGCATCAGCAACGCACCGTATTACCAATTGAAGAGCAAGTACTCGGGTTTGTCGGTCGACTTCATGCGTGACACGCTTTATGACGGAAGTCCGTTCGTAATGTTCAATGTAATCGATGAAGGAAACCGTTAAGGCTTACGCATCGAGGTAGGAAGATCCATCTCCAGTCTTCGGGTGACGCGCTTCAGGTAAGCCACTGGCGATTCGGCTGGACAACGGCCCCGAGCTAACCGCTGAATCATTCACAGAATTGGCCGAGGAGTAAGGCATTAAGCTTCGTTTCGTCCAGCCAGGAAAGCCTAATCAAAACGCATTCATTGAGCGATTAAACAGCAGCTTCAGGGATGAAGTTCTTGAGGCCAATTTATTTAACTCAATCGCAAAGGCTCAAGAGGCCGCTGAAGTCTGGTTGACGGATTACAACTAGTACCGCCCGCATGAGTCCCTTGGGAGTCATGCAGCCGGCAAAGTTCAAACCCGGGGTGTTGCAACCGGAAATCTCTACTTTTAATTTGTAGCATTGACAGGGAACTACGTTTTAGTTTCATGGTAAAAACGCGACAGATATCAGCGAGTTCTTGGAAAGTTTTCCGGAATGATCTAGACGTGTGCTTAGAACAAGTCAAATGCGGAATGGCCTGGTACTACAGAAAATATGAACGTGAGCAGAGTTCAGAAGATCGGATTCTTTACAGGCCGGCGAAAAAATGCGCATGCACAACGTATTAACTTGTGGTCAGATGAAAATCAAATTGAGCCATCTGCATTCAGGCATAGGCGCCCCTAATAAGTAATAAAAATTGACTAATCTTTATCTTGCGATAAACAAAGAATCAAGCATGCGAACGAAATTATCCCGAGTAAAACCGCCAAAAAATTCCTATCTTCACAAACTTGCTGCATGGCTAGCATTCCACTGATACCCCAAATATATCCATATTTATTCATTACCTAAAATCCATTCATTTTTTGAATAAACACCTTTAATGTTTTTTCGATCGTCATAAATCAAACCCCTCGGCTCGCAACCCATCCAAGGCCCTGGGTAGTTTTTCAATAAATTAAATCCATTTAACTCAAGCCAATCCCAAGCTGCAACTTCATCCTCAAAGTCCATTGAGTCAATTACAGCTGGACGTTCGTTCTCCGTATGGTCATGAAAAAAATAAACCGTGGCAGTTTTATCGTCATTTTCTTGAACTAGCGCCCAATTGTGACAAAGCATGCCAAGCACTTTCACATACCAATCGCGATTGTCAATTTTGAATATTGGTGGCTCAAGTTGCGCAATGGGAACTAAAGGCCTCTCGGGATCATAGCGCCTTGCTTTCCATGCGTACTCAAAATCGTATTGATCATCTTTTGCGGCAAAGATGAATGGAGCATTACTTTCGGCCTCTGCCATTTGGAGGATTTGCTCAGCTACGACACCATTTTCTAAGTCACGATTCAGCAATTCACAGGATTCCGAATAACGTCCTAGCTCGCGAAACAATTCTGCTTTCAGTATGAGCTCGCCTTCAATTGACTCATCGAGAATACTCAGTAACTTTTCCGCGTTGGACTCAGCAGATGGAGACATTTCTTTGTTGATCGGTAAGTCCGATGTCGCATGACTCATGAGTTTTTCATACCTGCGGTCCATAAATCTTCGAGGTATAGAGTGCGGATACTGCTCGTCGTTAGCAAGCCAAAGGGCAAATCGGCGAAGGTTTTTTTCAGTTGGAAGGTCAAGTATTGTTTGCTCCAAATATTCTAAGCATTGCGTGGCTGTTACCTCTCCATACTTTGGTGCCATATGATAACGAACGGCCAATTCGACAGCCAACTTTTCTTCTTGCTCTTTTTTCTCAATCTGTTCTGCCGTCAGGTTTTCGCCGCTCAATAATCTCCGCCGCGTGCTTGCCATGAACTCGTCGTACTCTGCTATGGGTTCAGACTCATTCAGTCGAAATACACTTCCACAATGGGGGCAGGAAACAAGTGGCGGAGTTAAAGGCAACATAGGCGCGTACATGCGACCGTCTGACCGAATGCGCGCACCAAATGTATTCCCAGATGCAATTGTGGTTTGCTTGTACAACCCCTTGCAACTAGAACATGAGTGAATTAATGTTGGTCCAAGGGTTGTCATAGGAGTCTCCAATCATTAGTTTTCGATAGCCACTCATTAAAGTCTGCCCACTTCTCTGCAGGTAGCGTAACAGTCAATAGTCCCCCCATAACTGACTCCCAACCTCCACCTAATTCATGAATTTTGTTTGAGATCGAACCTTCTGACGAAACCTCGGGCGAAGAAACGGTAGACAGGTGTCTAAATCGCTGCGGCACAACGACAGATAAAAGCTCAAGTTCACAGTTTTCATTCTGACTTGCGATTAATTCATCGCCCCAATGAAGTGTTGTAGGAGCCTCAAAAATCGGATTCTCAGCGAGCCGGTAACGACCAGCCCCAAGCTCCACCAATCGAACAGTGGTCGAATGCACGCCTCCATCTGTGAAAGAAATTAGGGAGCCATCATCATTCCAAAAAGGCCCCTCTTCATCCGAGTTGCAAGGGAAGAAAATCTCGAATCTCTCGCTACCTGCTAACAGGGAATAAAAGGGGGAATTGCTTACTATGTGTGTATTCATTGGCGACAGAAAGTAATGACTTCAAGTCTGGCGGGCTTGCTACTCTCGTTACCAACTCTACTTAGATTGGAAGCAATTGCGAACAATGTTCGTAAAATAAACACATGTCACTCCATTCACCCGCTCCAGAACAAATCAAGTCAGCAAGGCTGGCTCTGGGGTACACACAGAGAGAAGCTGCGGTGCTATTGCATGTAAGTCTTCGCGCATGGCAGATGTGGGAAGCTGGAAAACGTAAGATGCCAGCAGCGACGTGGGAACTCTGCGTGATTAAGGCAGGGCTTCATCCGCTCTACCGAATCTCTACTTAGAGTCAATTTTGATTTATAACCACCTTTAACGATAGGATGCGAATGAACAAACTTCTTCTTTTTGCAGTTTGTTTTTTACTTCAAGCTAATGCTGCCTTTGCCCAAAGTTATGCCAAAGATGAAGCACTGACTCGCTGTAACGCTCTAGGCAATGAGCTCGGATCAGCGATTAGCGGTCGCGACTATAAAAGCTTGAAAATGCTCGTTAGCTGGGGTCTCAAGAATTGTAAAAAACATATCGATCGGGATGCCTATTACGAACAGTACGGATCTCTTGCGCTTGCAGAAAGAGAGCTAAAAAATTACCCAGCAGCAATTCAAGCAGCTAATGAATGCATTAAGAATAGATATGGGATAACTTCTTGTCATGTTGAAAAAGCTGCAATCTACATTGATTTAGGAGATTTAAAAAATGCAATACCTGCTGCAAAAACTACCAAGCTGATTGCTGCAAGTAATATTGAAGAAATAAAGAGAAAACTAAGGAATGATTACGTTTCCAGATCAGAAAAAGAAATGCTTGAATCTTTAATTGATTTCAATGAGTCTGTACTAGTTTTCGTGAACAAATTCCTCGAAAATAACGAAAAGTAAAATTGCTATTTCTACGTATTAGGAAGCGCAACAGCTTCAAGTGCATCCCAAAACGCATTTTGTGATTTCGTATCCCTAACGCAAATACGCACTAGCTGCACGCAATCATTCTCATGCGCTTTCAAAGATACAGCTGTAGTTGATGCGGCAAGTGCCAAAGGCACTTTGAATACTCCAGTTCCAATAGCTGGAAATGCCAATGACATTATGTTGTGCTCAATAGCAAGTTTCCAAACTGACTCAAAGCACTGCTCAAAGATGAGTTCAGCGTTGTCGTCAAGCAAGTAGTTAGCCGCTCGTGTATGTATCACCCACTTATTTGGTAGCTTGAACCCGGGCGTGATGACTGCTTGACCATGCGGCAGCGGAGCAAATTGCTGACAATATTCTTCGAGCTCGCGACCAGCAGCGGCATGGATGGCTCCAGCTACGCCAGACCCTAGACGCAAGTTGCCGTTGGCCGAATTCACCACTGCCTCAATGTCCGGTTGATTGGCGATATTACCAATAATGACTTCAACTATCACGGCCTGTCCTCTTTAATCTAGCAGCCGCCAGTCTATCTTTTGATTCTTCAAATTGTTCACATGGATCAAGGCCCGTTATTGCTGCCATGTTCATGTAGGCCTGTCGCAAACGATCTGCAAAAACCATCAGATTCTCTAACGAAGGGGGGCCTCCAAATTGCGGGTCGGAATCCGCGTACCAGTCGCAATGAAACTCCAACTGGGATGCAATGTCAAAAACGGTGTTTAGTTGAGCTGCAAGTTCGCGCATTTGTTTTGCGATGCCATCAAGCTTGGTCTGAGATGTAGCGTTGATCATTTTGTACTCCATATCCAATAGCGTTTGTTTCGACCGGCAACTGTCCAGTCACGTTTTTGTTTGAACCCACATCGGCGAAGTGCCTCCCCTGTGTATCGATACGATGCTTTAACTCGAAATCGCCCAGACAAGTTGATCAAGCGAATCAGCTCATCAATCGTATACAGTCGGAATTTCTGAATCGGCGCGGCTTGGTCTTGCCAACTACGAATTAACGACGTGTACTCGTCAACAATTTTTTGGTCTGTGTTAACTGCTTGGTGTTTGGAATTGACATGGGCTAGCGCCTGTTCACGTAAGAGATCAATTTGCTCTCTGACTGATCGGTAAATCAATGGTGGCTGCATCTTTTTGGCTCCGAAATGTTTAAATTTTTCAATTCGTGCCCAACCTGGCCAACTTACCCAGCCAATTTCAAAAGTTCATTTACACAGTGTTGACAAGTACCAAGCTGGTCAGTACTTTTCTTCTTAATGAATTTGAAAAAATGGTTGGACAGGGTGGGTAGGATGGGTTTTGCCCCATGGGGTAACCCCACAGGGCATCCAAGTCAGAACGTCAATCCAGTCTTCTCTGTGAAACCTAACTGCATCTCATTTAATGGGGGAAGGATGTCATGCCGAACGCGCTGTCCATTAATCGCTGTTGTCCGCGATTCTTTAATCTCATTCGGCGCACACCAGCTTCTAAGGCGTTTAGCAACAACATCCCATGCCACTGAATGCCGCCCCCGGACACCTGCACTTTGCTCGTAGGACAATCTCAACGCTGAACGCTCAACACCTGTGACTGTATCCGGCTCAAGCTCAGTCACCTTAGCTAGGTTTCCATCGCGCCAACGGATACAGCCCTCTGACAAACATTGGTGCCACCAAGCAGTCACAGGGTCGCGTAAGGCTGTCAGTGCGATCTGTTCTTCAATTGCTGTACCGGAAGGAATTTGACGTGGGTTAAAGGTCGCCACATCGAGCGACTGCAAGTAGTGAAGCAAACTAGCTGGGCCTTTTGTCTTACACCACGCGTAGTATGGCGTCCAGAAATCAAAATCACTACGCAGGTTGTCAGCAACATTAACCACAACTGCACGGCGCTCATCCAAGGTGGCTTGCCAGACGTGAGAGTGATTAGTCAACATCACATAGGCGCATCGATTGACCCCGGACACAGGTGTCATGCTTTTTTGCTCGTAGGTCATCTGAGTTGCAGTAATACGTGACTTCAACTTATCAGCTTGTCGATGATCCCCAGCAAAGACAGCCTCATCCAAAACCACGAACGACTGAGTCATTAAGTGCCAGTTAAATCGCCCAATAATCAACTCAGGATCATCCGCAACCATGCTATGGCTTCCAAAGAATGCAAGGATAGGCTCGAATAGCGAGTTCTTACCTGTACCTTTTCTTCCCTGAAATATCAAAACCGTTCCGGGTACCTTGTCTAGATTCTGAACTCTCCATGCAAGCCAGTTCACGATCCAACCTGCAAGTGCAGGGTCATGAATAAGCTCACTGAGCAATTTCATCCATGGTGAAATGTCTCCTACCATAGGCTTGACAGAAAAGCCTTGCCATAGGTTTAACAGCTCTGGTGTAAGCGTCTCCCCAGGAGCATATGCGACGCCTTCATGCTGTCGTCGTTTTTGATGGTTCAACCATGCAAAAGCCTTGGGTGATGACTTACCCGCCCCAACCTCAACATATTGGCCTGCGAGTAGCGCTTTGAAAGCCGAAACCGTCATATGCTTCGCAACATGCACACCATTCTGACTGCATGGATTAGGTGTTCGGAAATCCATGATCTGAATGTCACTGCCCATGCGAACAACAGCGTAACGTTCATTCATTTCTGAGAGCCAATCCCCTTGTGCATTAGCTGCCTGTGAAGAGTAGGTAGCAGAGCTAGTTTCCCCCTTTGACATTACACCGTTGATAGTCCCACGACGGTAATCTTCACGCTCCCACTTGGCCCGATACAAGCCTGAAGCTCTCATTACCATGTCAATCTCTAAGCTACTCAACCCATAACGAGCAAGAAGGCCACAAAAAGCTGCATCAGCTTCGCTTTGACTTGGGTAGTCACCTTGCCAGTCACCAAGCCATAGCTTTTGAAAACGTTGAAAGCTCGGAACTATGTCTGAGTTGGGTGAGTTGAGCAATAACGAAACTGCATCACTCACTTTATGTGGCAACTGCTCAAAAGTCAGATTCCCCACTCTATCGTAGAGCTCGCAGTCATTATGCTTATGTGAAGCCTTTGATGACCCAAAAGAGTTAACCTTAAGCTTCGCGATCGTTTCAACTACTGCATCAATAAGCTCTTGACATTCAATTAGTGCTGACATTGAGTGCCTCCAGTTGCTGACCAGTTACGGTCAAAAAACGACCATCGTCATAGATTTCAAAACCACCAGACTTCTGCCCGCTACCACCAAGATGTCCTTTAACGAATGCACGTAGACCTGTCCCACTAGGAGAGCGCTCCACATAGCCACCTTGTTGAATGAATTTCTGCAAGGTATCAAAAACATCTCTATTTGTAGCGACTAGAGACTCCCAACCATCAATGTCAATGCCCACAACTCCGGAGTCACTGGTCAGCAGCACGCCAATGCCGTCGTACTTCCCGTTGATGTAGGCTTGTTTGACTTGATCAAATGTTGCCCACCGATCTGGTTCTTTGACACTAAGCAACCACCCCCCATTTGGGTGACGTGGCACTTTATTGACTTTTCCTTTTTCGCGATGCTCAGCGGTCCAAACACAGAACCTCTTGTCCTGCATCCATGTTGGAATATTTGCAAAGTTCACCCCTATCGCCCAGCCTGTTCTCCGGGTGACGTCTTGATAATTCGTTTGTTGTTGGCCCAGTTCCTCAATCATGATTGAACCCCTCGCTCTTTGCAGCGTGGATCTGATCACGTAGACCTGCACGAGCCTTGATCCAGTCTTGGACCTCTGAATGCAACCAACCTATGGATCGCCCCCCAAGCGAAATAGGTTGAGGGAAGTTTTTATCTT